>VAPK010384227.1_pt1 | contig 10041 bp, 6 predicted proteins | sample 3395031 | NCBI WGS metagenome assembly VAPK01 (sample SAMN08290443, study PRJNA428436) | hydrothermal vent metagenome | isolation source: Deep-sea hydrothermal vent chimney 1 | place: Pacific Ocean: Juan De Fuca Ridge
AAAGCTATTTTGCTACGTTTTGAAACAAATGATTTACACTGGAAAGGCCTGTTATTATTAGCTTTTTCTGTAATTTTATTACGCAGACTTTAAACAACTTCATTGTTAATAAATAAGACACATCGCAAAAGTGATGCTTGGTTTTTTCTTAATTATTTCCAAACCTGTTCGTATCGTTTACGTTCTCCCGTGCTTTATTTCTTGAATTTTAGCAATATCTTTGTTGGTAGCATAGTTGTATTCTTTTTGTTTTGATGATCTAAAAATACAGTAAAATCAAGCATTATGCGAAATTTGTATGCTACTTTTTTTACTTTTCATCACTTAGAAATAATAGTGTTCTCTGGGTGCAAAATTTGAGTAATCACACTTCCTGGGAAAACTTTTGTGACGGGTTCTTAAAAGAAAGGTCAAGAGGTCGGATGGCGGCTCTCTAACCCTTCAACCCTCTGATCTTCTAACTATCCAAAAACCGTATAACTCTTTCCCAAAATTGTGTAATGCCCGCCCGGGTAGTGTATTCTATTTTTGTTTCCGTAATTGGTTTAAAAACTCGTTTCGCTTCAAAACAGTCTTTTTGTTCTTTAGGATACTGTTGAAAGGGGCACGACAAAAAGTTTTTCAATGAAAAAAAACAAACTCTTGGGGCTGATACTTATACTCGCGATAAGCGTGCCAGTGTGGGCCCAAAATCAGGATAATTCTTTGCGTGGTTTGATTGAACAAGCCGAAAAAGTGAATCCGAACATTTCCATGTTGCAGGCTAAATTGGAGGCTGCGAGGGAGAATGTTCAGGTGGGAACACATCTTCCCGACCCAGTAGCGAATCTGGGATTAATGAATGTTCCTACCAATACTTTTTCGCTGAATCAGGAAGCTATGACAGGAAAGGTGCTTGGGTTGACGCAGCCGCTTCCGTTTCCGGGAAGCCTGAAAGCAAAAGCTGCCGTAAAATCGATGGACACACTAATCATCCGGCAGCAAATTGCAGATTTGACCAATCATATTCGTGAACAGGTTTCGCAACTCTATTTCAGCCTTCAGGAAAAAAGGAAAGACGTCCGGTTGACAAGGGAAAGCCTGGATTTACTAAAGCAGATTTCACTGGTCGCCAAACGGAAATTTGAAGTGGGAACTGCAAGTTTGCAGAATGTAATTGAAGTGGAAGTTCAGAAAACCCGGTTGCAGGATAAGATTGAAGCTTTAAACGGTGAAGAAATGGCGCTTCAGGCTCAATTAAATGGCTTTTTGTTGCGCGATGATTCCATTTACATCCCGACCACAAAAATTCTTCCCATCACCGCACAGGATTTAAAAACAGAAGCGCTTTTAAAAATGGCAGAGCAAAACCGCCCGGTTCTCAAAGAAATTAAACTCAATGAAACCAAAGCCGGACTCATGGAAAAAGAAGCCAGATACGCTTTTTATCCCAATTTTAAAGTGGGCGTTCAGTATTCGCAGCGCAGCTTCAACAGCGCCACAGGGATGAATTATCCAGATTTGCTGGGACTGGTTGTAGGGGTGACAATTCCCATAAACTATGGCGGAAAAAATACGGCAAAAGTCAATCGTGCCCGGTATCAACAGGATTTTTATAAGCAACAATATCAGTTTTCGCTGCAGGTACTTAGGCAGAATTTCGGCTCTATCCGTGCACAAATGCTGGCTCTGGATAATCGGGAAAATCTTCTTTCCAAAACATTGCTCCCTCAGGCTATTCAGTCGTACCAGGCTGCCCTGGCCGATTATCAGGTCAACAAAATTGACTTTGTCAATGTGATGAAAGCAGAAGATCAGATTTTGAAAATAAATGCCGAACTGGCTAATATCAGGACTTCCTATAGCAAAAATCAGGTAAAACTTGAATTTTTGTCAGGAACGCCGGCCAAATGAATTAATGAATTATAAAACAAAAACAAATGAATAAGAAAATCTTCATCTATATCCTATTTATAATTTTGGGTGCTGCACTGGGTGCTGCAGGGTATTATTTGTTGTCAAGGAACAAAATGGTTTCTTCGACAGAAGGACAACAGGGTTCAAAAAAAGGACAGGCTGCCACAAAAAGAAAAATTCTTTTCTGGCGAGCACCCATGAACCCGAAAGAGATCTACAATCATTCCGGCAAGTCCAATATGGGAATGGATCTGGTTCCGGTTTATGCGGATGCCTCAGGCGAAAATGGTGTGGTTTCTATCAACCCTGTAGTAGAGCAGGATATGAATGTGAAAACTACTGTAATTAAGGCCGGCCACATGCATGCAGATGTTCTTACCAATGGAATCGTTCAGCCCGACGAACAAAAGGAATATACTGTAACTACAAAAGCCGGCGGCTGGATCGACAAACTCTATGTGAATTACACCGGCCAGAAAGTCAGAAAAGGCGATAAGCTGCTCAGGATTTATTCGCCTGAACTGGTTGCTGCAGAGCAGGAGTATCTTACGGCGCTGGCTTATGATAAAGCCATGATCGGGAGCAATGCCCCGTCGGATCTGCTGAAAAATGCAACCCGGAAATTGGAGCTACTCGATATTTCAAAGAAAGACATCCAACAACTCAAAGAAACACAAAAGATTAGAAAATATATCACACTGACCGCGCCTTTCGACGGAACGGTTTTGTTTAAAGGAATTGACGAAGGGGCCAAAATAAAACGGGGAACTCCTTTGATGAAGATCGCCAATTTAAATTCATTGTGGGTAATTGCTGATGTGTATGAATATGAATTGGACAGGATTGCTTTGGGACAGCCGGTTACCATTACCATGGATTATCTTCCGGGCATGACCTTTAAAGGAAAGATATCTTTTATTTACCCGACGCTGGACACCAAAACCCGGACCATCAAAGTCAGGATTGACTTAGCCAACAATAATCAGAAATTAAAACCCGGAATGTTTGCCAACGTTGATATTCAGGGGAAAGACCTGGGATATTATCCTTTGGTTCCTAATCAGGCCATACTCAGAAGTGGGCGTAAAAATACTGTGATTGTTGCGCTCGGCGGCGGTAAATTCAAACCGGCACAGGTGGAACTTGGAAATTATGCCAATGGCTATTATCAGGTTCTGAGCGGATTGTCTGCCAACACAACCATTGTTACCTCAGCAGAATTTATGATCGATTCCGAATCGAACCTGAATGCCGCTTTAAGTATGTTTACCAATGCCAAAAGCGACAGCACATCCACCAGGAAAAGTACGGATATGAAAGGGATGAAAGTGGATAAAAAATCCGGAAAAGCTGAAACTTCAACCAAAATGAAAAAATCTTCCATTATCCGTAAAGGAGTGATTGATGTAAAAGCCATCGATAAAAACAAGGATGGGAAACTGTATGAAGACATTATGGACTGGAATGTAATTTCTGATAAGCCGGGAACCTGCCCGATTTGCGGAATGAAATTGCATGAAATGACCATTCAGCAGGTAAAAAACAATCTGAAAGTACATGGTTTTAAATACAAATAATAATGATTCTGTAAAAATTAAAAACACGTCATCGTAAGGTACGAAGTGATCACATATCGTTGATATTTTGTATGCTGAGGTTGTTTCGCTACTTTACTAATGACAACCATTATATTAAGCAGTTCTTTTACAAGCGGTGAATTCTGTAAAAACTTGCGTCATTGCGCGGAGCTTTGTAAAGGCAGTGGGTTCCGAAAGCTTTCGGGATTCCTCGCGATAGGGACGGTATCATTTTATTATGCGGAACAAATTTCTTTGACCTTACGGCTCGCCATGAAGAAAAAACCACGAGTTAAAATGGAAACAAATAATGTTTTTGTCGGTAAAAATTCAGAAAGAATTGTTGAGTAAGGATGCTTGAAAAATTAAGAAAATAAATGTTATGACTCCAATTGAAACAAAAAAAGATGGACTGATTGCTAAGATCATTGAATGGTCGATCAATAATAAAATACTGGTCATTATTTTTACCGTGGCACTGATGGCGGCAGGAATCTGGGCTATCAAAAATACGGCGGTGGATGCCATCCCCGATCTGAGCGATATTCAGGTTATTGTCTTTACCAAATATCCCGGACAGGGGCCGCAAATTGTGGAAGATCAGGTTACCTATCCCATGACGACCAAAATGCTTTCCGTCCCGGGAGCCGTTGATGTAAGGGGCTATTCCTTCTTCGGCTTTTCGATGGTGTACATCATCTTTAAGGACGGAACCGATTTATACTGGGCCAGAAGCCGGGTACTGGAATATTTGAGTTCCATGCAGAGCTCGCTGCCTAAAGGCGTTACGCCGGAACTAGGTCCGGATGCAACCGGGCTGGGTTGGGTTTATGAGTATGTCCTGAAATCAAAAACACAAAACCTGCAACAACTTCGTTCTATCCAGGACTGGTTCCTGAAATATGAACTCATGACTGTTCCGGGCGTTTCTGAAGTGGCCAGTATCGGCGGCTTTGTCAAACAATATCAGGTGGAAGTGGATCCGATCAAGCTGGCTTCTTATGGCATTTCTTTGGAACACATAAAAAAAGCCATAAAAAACAGCAACAATGATGTGGGCGGACGGCTCATGGAAATGGGCGAGATGGAATTCATGGTTCGTGGCCTTGGTTATATAAAGAATAAAAAGGACCTTGAAATGATAGCGATTGGTTTTAACAAAGCTACCGGCACACCGATTTACCTAAAAGATGTAGCCAACGTTGTCATCGGGCCCGAACTCCGGCGTGGTTTGGCCGACTGGGATGGAAAAGGTGAAGTAGTAGGAGGCATCGTTATTCAGAGGTATGGTGCAAATAGCCTAAAGGTTATTAATGGGGTAAAGAAAAAACTGGCCGAACTCAAAAAATCATTACCTCCCGGTGTCCAGATCATTACGGCTTACGATCGTTCAGGATTAATAAACAGCGCGATCAGCAACTTAAGTGATAAATTATTGGAAGAAATTATTGTGGTTTCCGTCATAATATTTATTTTCCTGCTTCATTTCCGGAGTTCACTTGTCGCTGTATTTACACTGCCAACAGCCGTATTAGGGGCTCTTTTGATTATGCACATTCAAGGGCTCAATGCCAACATTATGTCGTTGGGCGGTATTGCCCTTGCCGTTGGTGCCATGGTCGATGCGTCAGTCATTATGGTGGAAAATGCCCAGTCGCACGTGCAGCATAATCAATTACTTCCACCTGAAAGACAAAAACCCCACTGGGCCGTTATTTTAGAAGCCTCCAAAGAGGTGGGGCCTTCTATCTTTTTCTCCCTTCTTGTCATTGTGGTTTCTTTTTTACCGGTATTTGCATTAGGCCAGCAGTCAGGCAGGATGTTTAAACCATTGGCATTTACCAAATCCTACTCCATGGCAGTTGGCGCTGTTCTTGCTATTACCATTGTTCCGGTACTCATGGGATATTTTATCCGTGGAAAAATGAAAAAGGAAGAAGATAATCCCATAACCAGATTTCTCATGAAGGCTTATCATCCTGTCGTTGATTTTGTGATGAAAAAAAGATGGTGGGTGCTGGCGATTTCTGCACTTATTGTTGCGGCCACATGGTTCCCTTATCAAAAGCTGGGTTCCGAGTTCATGCCGCCACTTTACGAAGGCGACCTGGTTTACATGCCAACAACTTTGCCCGGAATTTCTATTACAAAAGCACGGCAGCTTTTGCAGCAAACCGATAAGATCATTATGACATTTCCGGAAGTGAAATCGGTAATGGGAAAAGTGGGAAGGGCTCAAACTGCAACGGATCCGGCGCCGCTTTCTATGATCGAGGCCACCATTCAACTGAAACCCCAGAACAAATGGCCGAAAGGGATGACTCCTAAAAAGCTGGTGGATAAGATGAATGCCGCCATTCATATCCCGGGGCTCACCAATGCATGGACCATGCCCATCAAAAACCGGATTGACATGCTCTCAACAGGTATCAAAACGCCGGTGGGAATTAAAATTATGGGTCCTGATCTGCATGTGCTCCAAAACCTTGGACAAAAAATTGAGAAAGTTCTCAGAAAAGTCCCCGGAACACGCTCGGTCTATGCAGAGCGTGCCGAAGGTGGTAATTATGTCGATTTTGATATCGATCGTGATGCCATTGCCCGCTACGGTCTTACTGTAGGTAATGTGGAAGACGTTTTCATGTCGGCAATAGGCGGGATGAATATTACAAAAACGGTGGAAGGATTGGAGAGATATCCGGTGAACCTTCGTTATCAACGTGATTACAGGAATAATATTGAAGCATTGAAACGTGTTTTGGTTCCTTTGCCGCAAGGTGGAAAAATTCCACTGGGCCAACTCGGAAACGTTGTTGTAAAAAAAGGCCCGCCTGTTATTAAATCGGAAGATGCCCGGCCTGAAGCACTGGTTTATGTCGACCTGAATACCACGGATATTGGCTCCTATGTGGCTGTTGCTCAAAAAGTGGTGAACAAGGAAATTCATCTGCCGCAGGGGTATTCGATTGTGTGGAGTGGCCAGTATGAATATATGCAGGAGGCTGCCAAGACCCTGGCCCTTGTAATTCCGCTTACGCTGTTGCTGGTGGTTCTGCTGCTTTACTTCAATACCAAGTCTTTTGTAAAAACCGGAATTATTTTGTTGGCCTTGCCTTTCTCCCTGGTCGGAGCCATCTGGTATCTTTACTTCGCCGGATTCCACATGAGCGTAGCCGTTTGGGTCGGAATTATTGCCTTGTTGGGAGTAAGTGCTGAAATGGGTGTGGTGATGCTCCTCTACCTGGAAGTTGCCTATGAGAATATGAAAGGACAAGGATTGTTGACTTCTTTGGAAAAACTGAAAGAGGCGATCTTCCAGGGTGCCGTCAGAAGAATACGGCCTGTTGTTATGACCGTTACCGTCCTTTTGATTGGGTTACTTCCTATTTTGATTGGACATGGCGTTGGCTCTGATGTGATGAAACGGATTGTAGCCCCGATGTTTGGTGGGATCATCACGGCAATGCTCATTCAATTAGCATTCTATCCTGCAATCTTTTACATCGTGAAGAAGCGGGAAATGAAAAAACAACACATGATAACTGATGTTAAAAAGGAGGACTAAAATGAAAGAAATTAAAGCTTACATCCGTAAAGAAAAAGCGGAAATTGTGATACAAAAGTTGGAGGAAGCGGGTATCACAGGAATGACAATCCTGGATGCGGCTGCCCTGGCGCAATGGGCTGATGAAGAGTCTTTTAGTTACTCAATCGAGTATGTGCAGAAATACTCTTCGGTAGTCAAAATCGAACTCATCTGCAAAAAAGTAAAAGCGGACGAATTGGTATCTATCATTAAAACGTATGGCCATACTGGAAGAAGCGGGGATGGCTGGATCTTTGTCTCGAACATCGAAAAAGCAATCCGTATCAGAAATGGAGAAGAGGGAATTGTAAATTAAATATGTTCCCGTAGTTTTTTGATCTCCTTCCTTGCACTTCACAGATTTGCAAGTGAAGGGGGTCTTTTTGTTTCCGACGGATAAATGAATGATTTTGACCGCAATCAAGGAGATTTTATCACTGGTGTAAAGACTTTTCATTGATTACAATTGATTATTTTTGCACCGTGAGTACAGATATCGACATAAAGATTCCTGCCGGCTTGTGGGATGCGGAAAAGTTTCCCCTGGTTATTGCGGGTCCATGCAGTGCGGAAAGCGAAGGTCAAATGTTAAGAACGGCGCAACAGCTGTTGCAAATCCATGAAGTTAAGGTTTTTCGTGCCGGGATCTGGAAACCGCGAACCCGTCCGGGAGAATTCGAAGGCTTTGGCGAGACGGCCTTGCCCTGGCTCGAAAAAGTAAAAAAAGAAACAGGACTGAAAACGGCGGTTGAGGTGGCAAAACCTGTTCACGTGGAACAGGCACTGAAATATGATGTTGATGTTTTGTGGCTTGGCGCCAGAACGGTCGTAAGCCCGTTTGTAGTCCAGGAAATTGCGGAAGCTTTAAAAGGAACTTCCGTTACGGTAATGGTGAAAAATCCGATCATCCCCGATCTGAAACTGTGGCTGGGGGCTATCGAACGCATCCATTCTGTGGGGATTCAACAAATTTTAGCCATCCACCGGGGGTTTCATTATTTTGAGAAATCGGAGTACCGCAATGCCCCCATGTGGGAAATTGCCATCGAACTGAAAAGGTTGCTTCCGCAGATGCCCATTATTACGGACCCAAGCCACATTGCCGGGAAACGGGAATTGCTGCAGGAAATCGCCCAAAAATCTTTCGATTTGGAAATGGACGGTTTGATGATTGAAACCCATGAAAACCCTTCACAGGCCTTAAGCGATGCGCAACAGCAACTCACGCCGGAAGCATTGAAACAACTTTTAAGTCAGCTGATTCTTCGTAAAAGATCGGGAACACTTGAGTTTGAACTTCAACTGGAATCGCTTCGTACCGAAATTGACAAATTGGATGGCGAACTGCTTCAGATTTTAGCCAAACGCATGGAAATTACAGATGAAATTGGCGAATATAAACGCGATAATAACATCACCATCCTGCAAATGAAACGGTGGGCAGGGATCATTCGCGACCGCTTGTCTATTGGTATTCATATGGGTTTGAATGAAGATTTCCTTTCCGACCTGCTGAAATTGATCCATAAAGAATCTATTTACAGACAAACGGATATTCTGAACCAGCAGAAGGAAAAACCGGAATAGTTTGGGAGAAAAAGGCTATTTGTATACTAAACCTTCTTAATCTTGCAAGAACCTTCCTACTAGTGCGGGTTTTCCTTTAAACTGAACACATTTTTCGTATGCGTCCAGTTTCTTTCTTTTTCTGGCCATATAATTTAATTACATCCAAAAAATGAACATATATATTGCAATATGTTCAGAAAATACACAAAAAGTGGACAAACAAAGATTTCAATTTGATAGGAATTTGCCATACAACCAACTGCCCTTATTGCCACCACCGGAAGAAATAATTGACCATGAGGTTTTGACGAAGTGGGGATATGCAAGCAGGGCACTGGCTAAACTTAGTGCAAATATCCTGCATCTCCCAAATCCCGACATGCTGATTAATACCATCAGCCTTCAGGAGGCCAAAAGTTCTTCGGAAATAGAAAATATTTTCACAACACATAAGGAGCTTTATAAAGCCATTTCAGATACGGTGAAAGAAGATGCAGCAACCCCGCCACCAAAGAAGTTTTGCGTTACAGAGAGGCCCTGTGGACAGATTTTGCTAATATCCTGGGAAAAGGGGAAACGGATATTGATTTAGCAATTCTTGTTTATCGGCAAATCAAAAAAACTAACCAGGGTATCAGGTCCCCCCATTCCTTAGTTACCATAAAAAGGGAACAAAGTGAACTGCGCCCTGGCGAGGTTGTTTATACTCCTCCCAGAGGTAAAGGTATTGTTGAATTGAAGATGGAAAATTTGTTTGAGTTTCTTAATGACAACAAAAAGTATCCCTTGGATCCGCTGCTTAAAATGGTTATTGCCCATTATCAGTTTGAGGCAATACATCCATTTACTGACGGGAATGGAAGAACAGGAAGTGTGTTGAACCTTCTTTATCTCATAAACCAGGGCCTGCTGAGCCATCCTGTACTTTACCTGAGCAAATATATTATTCAAAATAAAAATGATTATTACTACAATCTTTCTGCTGTAACCCAGAGGAATTTGTGGAAGAACTGGATATTATTTATGCTGGATGCCGTAGAAAAAACATCTTTGAATACCGACAGGCTCATCCATGAGATCATTATGCAAATGAACACCACTTACGATTATGTCAGTTCCCCCTATCCATGGTACACTAAAGAACTAAATGAAGTCATTTTTTCACAGCCTTATATAAAACAGGCCGTTATTGGTAAGACTCTTGGAAAGAAAAGCCGGAACGACAATTACCCGGTATATGTCATTGCTAAAAGAGCTTCAGATACTCAGTCCGGTGCAGGAGGGTAAAGAAGTCTTTTTTGTTAATAACGATTTATTGAGGTCAGTAGATAAATACATATCTTTACAGTCAATAAATACAGACAATTATGGAATTATTTAAGGGACAAAACCTCTTAGAGTTTGCTGAACACT
>VAPK010391705.1_pt1 | contig 10041 bp, 10 predicted proteins | sample 3395031 | NCBI WGS metagenome assembly VAPK01 (sample SAMN08290443, study PRJNA428436) | hydrothermal vent metagenome | isolation source: Deep-sea hydrothermal vent chimney 1 | place: Pacific Ocean: Juan De Fuca Ridge
GGTAATAATTTTTCGAACCGGTTATCCTGATTTTGCAATAGTCTTTAATCGCTCGTAATCCAGTATAAAAATAGTCCTGTTTTGAATACTTATCAGGCCATCGCGTTTGAACTCCGAGAAAGCACGAATCGTATTTTCGGTAGTCATGGTAATCAACTCACCTATTTCGCGGCGGGTGATGGGGAGATCGAAGGTCTGTTTGTGATAAATATCATCAGAAAAGTAAAGCAAAATGGCAGCAACTCTTCCCTTCAGCTGTTTTTGTCCCAGTTCAAACCGGTTTTCTATAATTTCCTCCGAAATATTACTCATCCGGTTTAAAACACGCTTAGCAAATTCACTGTTAGCAGAAATAACATATTCCAGCACCTCTAAATCTACGTCACAAACAAGGGTGTCCCCAATAGCTTCAATGCTGTATTTGTAGTTTGCCTTTGAAAAAATAGAGAGTAGATTTACAAAATCACCAGGCTTATTGATACTGAGAATCTGTTCTTTTCCCCTCTTATCAGTTTTGAAAAGTTTGACCATTCCCCGACGTAAATACAAAAAGGAATCTACCTTTTCTCCTTCACGTTTTATCACTTCGCCACGCTTGTAGAGGCGCTCCGTGCGGGCACTATTTATCAGGTTATACTCAAAATCATCAAGGTTACCAAACAGCATCTGTCTGTAAACACAAGTTTTACAGCTTTTTATATCTTTCTTTATTCTCATTCTAAAATATTTAAACCACAAAGATACATGATTTATATCATAGTAAAAAATACAAATAACTAATTATATAGATATAAATTTGATCTTGATTTTTAAATTATTAATAATAAAAGTTTTATGAAAAATTTATTGATATTAGGAGCTGGCACGGCGGGCACAATGATGGCAAATAAAATGCGAAATACACTTTCTCGTGAGGAGTGGAATATTACCATTGTAGACCAGTTTAAGACACATTATTACCAACCTGGCTTCCTGTTTATTCCGTTTGGGATTTATACGCGCAAAGATGTGGTGAAACCAAAAAATGACTTTTTCCCTATCGGGGTGAATGTAATTTATTCAGAAATCGAGAAAATTGAACCGGAGAAAAATCAGGTTTTGCTGGAGGACGGTGTCGTTCTCAGTTACGATTATCTACTGGTTGCTACCGGAACACGTACTGCACCGGAAGAAACACCCGGTTTGAAAGGCAAATTGTGGCATAAAGATATTTTTGACTTTTACACCATTGAAGGAGCTCTTGCTTTGGCCGATTTCTTTAAAACATGGCAGGGAGGTGAGCTTGTGGTGAACATTGCCGAATTACCTTACAAATGTCCGGTGGCGCCATTGGAATTTGTCTTTTTCGCCGATGCCTTTTTTACCGAAAGAGGCTTACGTGACAAAGTAAAGATTACTTATGTTACTCCTTTAGCCGGTGCTTTCACCAAACCGAGAGCCACGAAAATGCTGGGTGAGCTACTGAAAACAAAGAACATTAATATTGTTGCCGACTTCTCCGTTGCAGAAGTAAATAACGAAGAGAAGAAAATTGTTGATTTTGGCGGTAGAGAAGTAAAATTTGACTGTCTTGTGAGTATCCCCACTAACCTGGGAAGCAAGTTAATCGAACGTAGCGGAATGGGTGATGACATGAATTTTGTTCCCACTGATAAGCACACGTTACAGTCGCGTGACTATAAAAATATTTTTGTGATTGGCGATGCTGCTAATCTGCCCACTTCAAAAGCAGGCTCCGTAGCACACTTTGCTGCTGAAATCCTGGAAGAAAACCTGATGTGTGCCATCGAAGGCCGCCCTTATACGGCCAGCTTTGACGGACATGCCAACTGCTACATCGAAACAGGTTATGGCAAAGGGACTCTCATTGACTTTAATTACGATACAGAGCCGCTTCCCGGATCCTTTCCTTTCCCAGGTGTTGGGCCTTTTGGCTTGTTAAAGGTAACCCGTACTAACCACTACGGAAAGTTACTCTTTCGGTGGATTTACTGGCATATTCTACTGAAAGGCAAAGAGATGCCTATTGATTCTGAGATGCAGATGGCCGGTAAAAAGCTTTAAGCACACGTTGGTAATAATTTAAAACTTAAAGCTATGAATGAAAAAAATATGCAGGAACAAATAGATGCTATGAACCAAAAGCTCGACCTCGTTCTTGAAGAGATACAGGCTCAACGTGAAATTCGGAAAAATGTCTCCGATCTTTCAGCTGACCTGTACAATGTCGGGAAAGATATGTTTAGCTCAGCGGTTACCGAACTGGATAATGCAGGCGTTGAAATAGATGGCGAAGCAGTAAAAGTGCTGTTACTAAAAATTGTTAGAAACATTGACTCTCTCAACGAGTTGTTTGATATGCTGGAGAGCGGATACGATCTCATCCGCGATATCTCCCCAATTCTGCACCAAATAGGGCTGGATGGTATCAAAACGATGAATGACCTCGAAAAGAAAGGCTATGTGGATTTCGTGAAAGAGTCAGGAAAAATCATTGACAACATTGTTACCCATTTCTCAACGGAAGACGTTGGGTTATTGGCCGAAAACATTGTTACTATCCTCGAGACTGTTAAAAACCTTACCCAGCCCGAAATGCTCGGTGCTATCAATAACGGTGTGGTAGTTTATAAGAGTCTTGATGTAAGCGATATCCCGGAATATTCCCTCTTCAAAGCCATGCGTGCCATGAATTCTCCAGAGTTGCGCAAAGGACTTGGATTTATGATTACTTTCCTGAAAAATATCGCAACAGAATCAGAAAAGAAAGCAAAAAAAGAAAAGCAATAAATACATTTCTTAATCTCTAATAAATAATATTATGACAATCAAAACAATAGCTAACTTAAATATTGAGGTAACAGATGAAGGTTATCTCAAAGATGCATCTGCATGGAGCAAAGAAATTGCAATAGCCATTGCAAAAGAAGAAGGCCTTGAACTTACTGACAAACATTTCGAAGTTATCGAATTTATACGTAAAAAAGTAGCAGCCGGAGAAGGGCTGACTATTCGAGGCATTGGTAAATCCGGTGTGGTTGATGCAAAAACTTTTTATCAACTGTTTCCGGGTGCTCCATTGAAAAAAGCAACCAAAATTGCCGGAGTCGCAAAGCCGGTCTCCTGCATGTAACCAATTAAATCTAACCAATATGGAAGAAGAAAAAAAGTATCCTTTGAAAAAGATCATGATGATTTGTTCAAAGGGAAATCTGGAAGATGTAATGGCAGCGCTCGTTATGGCCAACGGGGCTGTGATGGAAGGTATTGAAACCAAATTATTCTTTACCTTTTTTGGCTTGGATGCCATTACTAAAAAGACTATGAACAAGTTGCATACGGCTACGGTCGGTAATCCTGCCCTTCGAATGCCGGGTGGATTGCCTTTTCCAACGCTGCTCGGTGGTTTGCCGGGAGTTGAGGCTGGTGTAACCAAAATGATGAAAAAGGGAATGGATAAACTGGACATACCTCCGGTGGATGAGTTCCTCGAGCTCATCGAAGCCGGCGGTGGTGAAATCTACGCTTGTAAACTTGCAGCTGACATGTTCAACCTCAAAAAAGAAGACCTTCACGAAACAGTAAAAGCCATCATTACTGTTGGTGATTTGTACGCGATGTGCGATGGTCTTGGAACTCAGATTGTTTTTACATAAAAACAAAAGGAGTTTTTTTATAAAAAAACCTTGCCAGTGGTGAGGTTTTTTTACTTTTGGGCATTCATTTGTGTATGGAAAAACAAACAACAAAAAATAATTCCCAACAGGAAGAAAAAGTAATGTCCTTTTGGGAACACCTTGAAGAACTGCGTGGGCACATTTTCCGTTCGCTGTTGGTAATCATCGTATTGGCAGTCCTTGCTTTTTTAAACAGGCGTATCATTTTTGATACAATTATTCTGGCGCCAAGCAGCTCTAACTTCATTACTTTCAGGATGTTGTGTAAATTCGGGCATTGGTTGTCTATTGATTCGCTGTGTATCCCAAATATGCATTTGAAAATCATCAGCCTTAAAATGTCAGCACAGTTTCTGACACACATCTATATTTCGGCAGTAGCCGGATTCATTTTGGCTTTTCCATATGTCCTTTGGGAAATATGGCGTTTTATTCAACCAGCCATGCATACGAACGAAAGAAAATACTCCAGAGGCGGGCTTTTAATCAGCACATTGCTATTTCTTACCGGTATTATTTTTAGCTATTTCACGATTGTTCCTCTCATGGTGAACTTTTTGGGAAACTACTCTGTCAGCCAGGATGTAATGAATCAGATTTCACTTAGCTCCTACATTAGTTCGGTGGTTTCGGTAACTTTTGCTGTGGGGCTTGTCTTTGAATTACCCATCCTGATTTATTTTTTAACTAAGATTGGTATAGTTACTCCCGACTTCCTGACAAAGAACCGAAAATATATGATTGTGATTCTTCTCATCGTATCTGCCATAATTACACCTCCGGATATGTTTAGCCAGGTCTTGGTTTTTGTGCCATTGTGGGCATTATATGAACTCAGTATTTTGGTTTCCAAACGGGTGTATAAACGGCTGTTGGAAAAGGCTGCTTAAATTACACCTCGTCTTAACTATCTATATCTGATCTTTGTAATACCAGCCCCACCAAGCTCAACGGGTGCATCACCGAAATACTCAATCTCTTTCACCGATTGTAGATATCCGCGGATAATTTCCCTCAAAATACCATAGCCCTTGCCATGCAAAATGCTCACCTCTTTGATACTGAGCAACAACGCATCGTCAATATAACGGATGAGTAGCTCCATCGCTTCATCAGCACGTTTGCCACGCAGATCAAGGGTCAGCTCAAATTGTTCAGCTTTTTGGTTAATCTCCTGCATTATACCTGAATAGCTTCGTTTAACGGTACTGGTTTTAGGTTTTTTATTAGTTTTCAAAAGTTTGTCAGTAGATACTTTGAGACGAATATTATTGACATTCACAAGACTCTCTTTCCCCTCTACCGCCAGCAGTTCGCCTACTATATCACGCTCTCTCACTTCAACAAAATCTCCTGGTTTCAGTGGTCCTGAAGAAGATATTTCAACACGTTTTGGATGAGTATTTTCTTTCTTAGGATGTTTTGGTGTAGTCTTTTTCTCGGGTAACGTCTGCCTTTCAACTGATTTTTTAAGTGCTTCTTTGGTCTCATCCAGCTGCTGACGCAACTGCTTTGTTTTTTCTTTATCAGCCTGTGCTTCTCTGATTTCGCGAATAGTATTTTCTATGGTCCGGTTCGATTGCCTGACAATTTCGAGAGCTTCCATTTTGGCTTGGTGGATAATCTGTTTTTTTTCAGCTTCGAGTTGCTCCGAAAGGTGTTTGTATTTATCAATAAGTTGTGAGAGATGTTCGTCAGACACAGAAATTTCCTTCTGCTTCTGCGCCATGGAGAGTTTGTCCGCTTCCAGTTGCTGCAGCTGTGTGTCGAATCGTAAATGCTTACCTCCACTTTTCTTTTTGGCACGGTTCAGCACATCCTGTGGAAAACCAATTTTACGGGCGATCTCAAAAGCAAAAGAACTGCCGGGTTTCCCAATTTTAAGCCTGTACAATGGTTTCAACTCTTTTACGTCAAACAACATTGCCCCGTTGATGGTACCTTCGAGGCGCTCGATGGCAAGTTTCAGGCTTGTATAATGCGTGGTAATAACACCAAAAGTCTGCTTGTGTACCAGTTGTTCCAGTGTGGCCTCGGCAATGGCAGCTCCCAGTTGAGGTTCAGTTCCTGTCCCAAATTCATCAATCAGTATAAGGCTTTTGCTGTTCGCATGTTGCAGGAAAAACTTCATGTTCAGCAGATGTGAACTGTAAGTACTCAGATCATTTTCAAGCGACTGTTCATCACCAATATCGATGAAGATCTGATCAAAAATACGGAATTCACTGTCGGGTGAAACGGAGACAGGCAGCCCACACTGCAACATGAATTGCAGCAGCCCCACGGTCATAAGGCAAACAGATTTCCCTCCGGCATTGGGACCGGAGATAAGTAGCAACCGGTTTTCCCGTTCCAGTTCCATCTCCAGCGGGACCACAGTTTTTCCGGAAGCTTTATGCGAAAGATACAGTAGCGGATGAATACCTTTTTTCAGATGAAAATGATTTTTGCTGATAACCGGACGGACAGCACCGATACTTTTTGAAAACAGTGCTTTGGCACGTATAAAATCCAGCAACCCCAATGTGCGGTAGGCTTCTGCAAGCGGTTCCAGAAAAGGACGAAGCTCATCAGTAAAACGGATAAGTACACGCACTATTTCGCGGCGCTCTTCATTTTCCAGTTCGAGGATTTCATTGGATACTTCGAAACTACTGACAGGTTCAATAAAAACAGTTTGCCCAGTGGCCGATTCATCGTGGATGACACCTCGTAATGCCCTTTTATCGGCGGCTTTCACGGGAATAACTGCTCTGCCGTTACGGATAGTAATTTCGGCATTTTCGGGTAGCCATCCCGATTTTTTAGCCTGTGAAAAAGCTTTCCGAACCTCCTGCATAACCTGGCGTTGCCTCGCTATCAACTGTCGGCGGATAGTAGCCAGTTTATCCGAAGCAGAGTCCCTAATCTGTCCTTTGTCGTCCATAATTCGACCGGCTTTTTCCAACAGCACATCAGGAATAGCCATATTGGCAATAAGGCTTTTCAGCTGAGGGTATTTCTCAGCTTCTGTCTTATTAAAAAAAACGAGAATCTTTTGTAGTGTAACCAGAGAGCTTTTCAAGTCAAACAAGTCCTCCTGTGCAAGATAAGTTCCGGGTGTTTTCAGCCTGGCTAACCCCGGTCGCAAATCGATATAATCGTGTGTGGGAAAGACACTTCCTGTTTCCAAAATCTGGATAAATTCGGTAGTTTGCAGCAACATTTTATCAATTACAGAAAGGTTGGACGAGAAACGTATTTTAGATACATATTCCCGTCCCATGTCGCTGACACAGACTTCAGCTATAAGTGTTCTAATGGAGTCAAAACCTACCTTTTGTTCAAAATTATCCGGATAAATCATCCTTGCAAAAATAAAGGTTTCGGTTGTACGATACAGGAATTTCAGACATGTCCTGCCTTTTTATTCTTCCATTTTTCTTTTTATATGCTTTTTCTGTTCCGCCGTAAGATACAGATGAAGGTTTTCTTTTTCAGGAATCCGGTCAGCCTGACGAATAGCGTAAGATATAAATTCAGATTGTTCTTTGAAGCGACGACAAAACTTACAGCCGGCCAGATGCATTTTCAGATGCATCCGCTCCACACACGACAAACGGGTAAACTCACCCTTGGTAATCAGCAGCGTAGCCGTATCACAGCTAAGCATAATTTTGTCAATGCCTTTCATCCATATTTTTTGTGCTTTGTTCATTTCAACCATTTTGTTTCGATACATTCGCGTAGTTTCAACCTGGCACGGTGCAAAATAACCCACAGGTTTGACGCGCTGCACCCTATTTCCTTACACACTTCGTCCGAATTAATTTCTTCCATAACTTTCAGCACAAAAACCGCCCGCCATTTTTCGGGCAGCAACGACAGACACAATGCCATAATATCCTGAAACTCATCCTGACGTGTTGGCGCGTGCATTTCCCGTTGCCAGTCTTTCGGCGCACGTTCCATAATCCATTGTCCCTGTATTCCCTCTTCGTTTTGAAAAGGTTTGCTGAAATGGGAGGCAGAGAACTCTTTCCTGGTACTGTTTTTCCGATAATGATCGATGACTTTTCGCTTGAGAATCGACAGCAACCAGGTAAGTTCGGTGCTTTCGCCCCGGAACAGGGCCTTCCCTTTCAAAGCAGAAATAAAAGTTTCCTGAACAAGGTCTTCAGCGGTTTCTTTGGATTGCACCCGCGACCAGGCAAAATTGTATAGATAATCGCCGTGGGCATCCACCCATAGTTCAGGATGAAGTTCGGTTTTGGTGTGGGAAACGGTTTTGCTCATTGTGGCAATAAAAGTATAAAAAAACTCGGGAACAAACCGGTTAATAAATATTGATAAACAACGGTGATGATTTCCACATCATTGGCGAAAAAATTGTTTCTTTGTATCTTATAAAGTTCAGCACTGTTTCATCATGGATAAAAATGTAAAATACATCTTCGTTACCGGAGGTGTTTCCTCCTCATTGGGTAAGGGAATTATTTCGTCATCACTTGCTAAACTGTTACAGGCTAGGGGGTTTTCCGTAACCATTCAAAAACTTGATCCTTACATCAATATTGATCCGGGAACACTCAACCCATATGAGCACGGCGAATGTTATGTTACGGATGATGGTGCTGAAACCGACCTGGATCTGGGACATTACGAACGTTTTTCAAACACCCCTACTTCGCAGGCAAACAACGTAACCACGGGACGTATTTATCAAAATGTCATCAACAAGGAACGCCGGGGTGAGTATCTTGGCACAACAGTTCAGGTAGTTCCACACATCACCGACGAAATAAAACGTAGTGTGCGGCTGTTAGGTAAAACCGGAAAATATGATTTTGTTATCACGGAGATTGGCGGGACGGTAGGTGACATTGAATCATTTCCTTTTGTAGAGACAGTCAGGCAGATGAAATGGGAGATGGGAAACCGGTGTGTGGTCATTCATCTTACTCTGGTGCCTTATTTGCGTGCTGCCGGCGAGCTAAAATCTAAACCCACCCAACATTCTGTAAAGAAATTACTGGAACAGGGTGTTCAGCCGGACATTATTGTGTGCCGTACCGAACACCCTCTTCACGAAGGTATCAAAAATAAAATTGCTCAGTTTTGTAACGTTGTACCCACTTCTGTGATTGAATCGCGCGATGCCGAAAGTATTTACGATGTACCGCTTATGATGCGGGACGAAAAACTTGACATCGAAGTGCTGGAAAAAACCGGAACAGCAGTTCCTGAGAAACTTGATCTGGTCAATTGGGAACGTTTCCTGAATAACCTGAAGCATCCTAAACATGAGGTGAATATTGGTCTGATAGGAAAATATGTCGAATTAAAAGATGCCTATAAATCTATCAATGAAGCTTTTGTACATGGCGGAGCCATGAATCAGGCCAAGGTGAATATTCGGAGTGTTCAGTCGGAAAACATCACTGCTGAAAACGTGGATAAACTGCTTGAGGGACTCGATGGTATTTTGGTGGCACCAGGCTTTGGCAGCCGGGGTATTGAAGGGAAAATAGAAGCTATCCGTTATGCCCGTGAAAAGAAAATCCCGTTTCTTGGGATTTGTCTTGGTATGCAATGTGCGGCTGTTGAATTTTCGCGAAATGTTTTAAATCTGAAAGGTGCGCATTCCACTGAAATGAATCCGGACACCCCCTACCCGGTCATAGATTTAATGGCAACACAAAAAAAAGTTAAGGATCTGGGTGGCACCATGCGACTTGGCGCCTACAACTGCAAGCTTGATCCGGATTCAAAATGTTATGAGGCTTATGGGGTGGAAAATATCCGTGAACGCCATCGCCATCGTTATGAGTTCAACAACGAATACCGGAAAGTTTTTGAAGAAAACGGCGTGCGTCTTGCCGGTATTAACCCTGAAGAGGATTTGGTAGAAATTATTGAATTAATAGACCATCCCTGGTTTATAGGCGTTCAGTTTCATCCGGAATATCGCAGCACGGTGAAACAACCGCATCCGTTATTTGTAAATTTTGTGAAAGCAGCAATAGAGCACAAAGAAAGTTAACAACATCGGGAAAGATACGCAACAAAAAAGAGATGCAACCCAAACCGGTTGTATCTCTTTTTTATCAATTCACTTATTTTCTATGCTTTTGTACCGGTAAGTTTTCGCAGTATTCCTTCGAGACTGAAGCGACCCGGTCCGTAAACCAGCAGCGTAATCAGCATAATGAGGTAATAAAGAGGAATCTCAAATCCGTTTGCACCCGCCTCAAATCCGTTGTGAATATGAACCGTGAAAATAGCGACCAGCATCACAACCATCAGTGGTATGGAGATGATTCGCGTGGCGATACCGAAAAAGAGTAGAATGGAGCCGGCCACCTCGGTACTGGCCGACAAATAA
>VAPK010439235.1_pt1 | contig 10040 bp, 11 predicted proteins | sample 3395031 | NCBI WGS metagenome assembly VAPK01 (sample SAMN08290443, study PRJNA428436) | hydrothermal vent metagenome | isolation source: Deep-sea hydrothermal vent chimney 1 | place: Pacific Ocean: Juan De Fuca Ridge
AGCTTCAGCTGAAACCCCGAGGCAGAGCCTCAAGGAATTCTTTTTGATTAAAAACTAGCTCGTAGCTGTACTGTACCCGTATGTATTGCATTTGAAGTTTCTGATTTTCTTCCTAAATAATTGAAATTCAAATCTAAATAAGATGTTATTTTCTTTTGTAAACTTATGTTCCATGTATAATTTGTGCCAGGCTGCAAGCCTTCTAACATTTGATAAGCAACTGGCGAATTCAAATTACCATCAAACGTATTCAACACTAAATTAACTGCAGAATTTATCGAATATTTTCTGTTTTTTGCAAAAATAAAATTTGCTCCAAGTGTGTGAGATAATAAGATCTCTTGTCCGCCTAATTGATTCTCTTTATTCTTATAATGATATAAAACTTCAAACCTGGAATTCTTACTATAAAGGTAAGATAGTTTCGGGTTTACCTCTTGGCTATCCAATTCATAATTCCGACTAGAAAAACGTTCAGAATTACTTTTAGTTGATGAAATAGCAGTTTTAAAATCTATCAACCAATATTTACCAATTTTATGATTGAATAGTAACTGGTGCGTTTTTAACTGTTGCTCTTGATCACCAACAGAAAAAGAATTTTTATTTTTTGTAGAAATATAATTATAGGTTGTTGAATATTTCTGTTTTCCTCTATTATAAAACAAGCTGTTTTTCAAGTTCAATGTCAATGCCAACACATCATTATTGATACGAAACGGATTCAAATCAAAATTAGCCCCTACCCTTTTCTTTTTGCTATCAATCAAAACAAATGATTGATTCGTGAAATGTGATAACAATTTTTTAAATCCTTTTTGATTGCTCCACCCTGACGGATGAAGGGTTAAAGCTTGACTAAATTTATTTTGATGAGTTTTAATAAAATTAATTGATGGTAATAATATCCGAACATAATTGGCTTCGTCTTGAAATTGAGCCACTTCAAACTCATCTAATTCTTGTATTTGATTGTTATTATAATCGTTCCAAGTATAAAAGCCCAAGCCTGTTTCAACCTCTATATAACTAAACTCTTGCTGTGGTAAATTCCCTGAATTTGTTTCATAAACCGTTTGCAGTGTTATGGCATTCTTAAAAAGCTGTTGTCTATAACTTAAACGTGAATTTAAAGATTCATCTTTAGAGGTTTTCAGTCCCACATTCAAATGATTCACGGTTCTATAATTTAAAAATACGGATAAATTTGTAGTCGTATTTTGTACCAACTGTGAGCGTAAAAAATAAGTATTGGCTGTATTTACACGTTCCATTTTATTGAGTTGCAAACTATCTGTAGTTCTATAATTGTAGCCAAACTCTGCATAAACCTTGGCAGTATCTCCTATCCCAGCAAAAGCTTCATATTCGACAAACTTATTACTAAACTCAGAAATAATTTCGGTTACTTTATCTTTCCGAACATTACTTTCGCTATTGAGTTTTGCACCAAGCCAACTCTTTTTAAAATGATGCTTTACGGATGAATTCAATCGTGAAAATTGAGTCTTCGCCACATCAGAATCATTATCTAAATAACTACCATTAGCGATAATTTTTGTTCTATTTAAGGATAGATCTGCTAAGAAATTATGCTTGGTTCCTGTAAAATTCTCACTAAAGTTAAGCCAATCGAATTGATAGGTGATTTTCCCTTTTTCAGGATGACTGTAACTTAGACCTGAACTTAAAAACTGCTGATTTCCTAAAGGATTAATCAAAGCCCAATCTCTGGCAAACTCAATAGTTCTAAATCGCTCTATTGTTTTAAAATTTTTATTTATGAATTCATAATTAATCGCACTAGTCAACTTCCATTTTTTTTCTGACAACACTTGTTGCCAATCTATTTTACCAGCATAACCATTATTATTACTATCATCAAAAGAAGAAAATAAATTTTTATCATTGACACTATAAGCAAACTCTGAATTGATAATTGTTTTTGAATTGGGTGAAAAACTTGCATTCAATACTGCAATTTGCAACTTTTCTGGAGCAACCAACTGAACAATAGGCTCATAATCGCCTTGTAAAACACTTCCAATTGGAGCGACATATTCATAAATTCTACCCGAAGCAATTGTAGTTTGAATTGTATATGATCCGTTATTCATTCCTACATAGGTAAATCTTACATTGAATAAATCATCCGCTTCATCGTTGGAAAACATAAATACATCCTCGCCATTTTGTAGTTCTTTTTTATATAAAATTTTATGTTCTTCAAAGGAATCTGCGTAAGCAGAAGAAACATTCATTTGAGAAACGTCATCACCAGCAAGTGAAAGTGTCTTTTTTTGGCTGTTACTCAAGCCTTGCTGTAAGGATTGATTTTTGGCATCATTTTCATTGTAAAAACTAAAGCCTATTTTTAACTTTTCCGTTTTATATTCAGCTCCGTTATAGGTTACAAAACGGGTGTAGTTTTGGTTAGAGAATTGATATTCAATTTTAATTCTCATGTTAGCTGTCATAGGATAGGTAGCCGTAAACGTAATTTCAGCAGTATTGTAATTGATCGTATAATCGTTATTTTCACCTCGTTTTAGTAAGATACCGTTAACAAAGACCTTTTCAGAACCAGAAATTAATAGAATGTACTGATCTCCTGAAGTCTCGGGAGTTGAACCTGTAATTCTATAAGGGCCTTGATTTCCTTCTTGACCCACAAACTCATTACTGGCAAACTGTCCTTTTACCAAAGCACCAGATGCAAAAAAACGAGTAGCACTCTCTTCTCTGTCTAAATGTGCGTTAAGCATTAATCCTGCTACTTTTTTATCAAATCTTAAAAAACGATTTTTAGTATTTTGAAAATTGATATCACCAGCTTTCACGCTCCATTTATCGCTAAACAATTCAATAAAAACTCTATCAAATTCATCCAATCGTTGTGTGTATCCATTTTCTTGTAATGGCACATTACTATCTGTAATTGAAGCTCGTAATTGTATCTTTTTAGATAAATGCCCTGATATTTGCAAATCAAAATTTGAATTCACCACTGCATCTTGATTGTTACCCATGGTCAAACCTCTAGAAAGACTTCCGCTGGTATTTAATCCGTTAAAAGGCGTGAAATTTTTGTTCTTTTTCCTGCTTTTTACACGATACAATCGTGACAAATCGGTTGTATAAGGTACAATTAGTTTTTTATCAAAAACCGAATACGTTTTCGTCAAAAACTCTGGTAAGGCATTGTATTCTATAGTGATATTAATGTGCTTTGAAGCATCTATAATCAATTCTGCTTTAGCGAAATTCACAACATATTCTGTAGTGTCAATTTTTTGCTTTAAAGCATTAAAAACCTTGAAATTATACGGACTTATACTTATTGAATCAATTTGAATAGTATCAGAAACTACCTGAAAGGTTTTTGTTTTAAATCTTGTCGTGTCTTTTTGTGCATGCACAGAAAGGCTAAGAAAAATTATAATTAAGAAAATCAATTTCTTCATCAAAAACAAAAATAGTTGAGCGTAAAAATAGTTTATTTTGATGAAAACTTTAAATCTAAAAAATTATAAAAACCTATATAAAAGAAGTTGAGTTATTTATTTTTAAATTTTACCTAATCTTTCTTTTTCAATGTTGGTTAACCAAATTTTAAATGGTTCAACCTTTTTCTTTGCTTTAGGTATTGCTTGTAGTATTCTAAGTAAACTTTCTTTATTAGCACAGTTGATATCTTGCCAACCATTACCTGTCATTAAAGATAACCGGATTACTAGTTGAGACCATTTTTCTCTTAGTCCATCATCATACTTTCTCATTCTTTTTATATAGTCTTTGGTATTCTTTGTCTCTGATAATATTTTTATAACATCATTGACAACATAATAACGAGTATCATCAAGTATACCTACTCTAATCTTCATTCCCTCAAATATTGCTATGATATTTGAATTATCTTTTTTAAAAAACGATGTATTCATATTCTACTTGATTTAAAAAAATAATTATTTATCTAATAAACTTTCATCTTCTTTATTCCACATGGCAATAGTAGAAGCTGTAAAAAAAACAATCATAATTAAATTTAAATATCCTCCTAAAATAATAATCCTTAAATTTCCTGTTAAAAAAGGATCTAAAAACCCTTGAAGTATAAATGGTAGTGTAGGAAAGAAAAAAACAATCCATCTGGGGTATAAAGTTTTTCTCATCCAAACTTGATAAATAAAGAGTATGGATAAGATTGCAAAAATAGGATAAACTAAATACCTGAGTGCCTGATTTGCTCTGTATGCTAAATCTGTACTTACTTCAATATCTAAATTATTCTCTACTGCTAATTTTGCAGTCGTCGCTATTGCAACATAAGCTCCGTGAATAACACCATAGCTTATCATAATACTTGCTAAACAAAATAATACGCTATTTCTGATAATTCTTTTGCTTGGTTTAAATGCTACATATACTTGCCCAATACCAAAAGTATAAAGCCATGCTGCTAGCAATGCTGTTACTCCACTAGCGATAATTCTAAAATCTGAAGCATTGCCCATATTTAGTAAATAACTTGTACTTTCTAAATCATAATAAAACAACATATCTCCTACAAATAATACTATACCGCCTAATATACCTGACAGACCCATTATACGTAACCAAAATTGATTGATTTTCATAGTTATTTTAATTGATGTTCTAAAAAAGAGATTGTTGTTCGGGCGGGTTTTCATGTTCTAACAACCAACGCTTACGCCACAATCCTCCTGCATAACCTGTTAAAGATCCGTTAGAACCAATAACTCTATGACAAGGTATGACTATCCAAAGTGGATTTTTACCATTGGCAGATGCAATGGCTCTAATAGCTTTTATATTACCCATTTCTTCACTTTGTGTTTTGTATGATTTTGTGGTTCCATATGAAATTTGCTGCAAATTCTGCCATACATTTTTTTGAAAATCAGTTCCTTCTGGATTTAACTTCAGGTTAAAGGTAGTCCGTTTTTTATGAAAATACTCTTCTAACTGATTAACGCATTCTTGCAAACATTTAGGAGTACTAGTTGAGCTTTCTTCATTGCTATCAGTAACAGTAATTGAAGAAATACCATCGTTATCACCAACAATTCTCGCTAGTCCAATTGGCGTTTTATAATAGGTTACACTATCAAATTGAAAAGACATCTTTTGAGTTTTGCGTAGTTATTTCAGCTATTTCTTCTGGTGTCAAGTTATAAATACTTACCAATTTATCCAAAACATTTACGATATAACTACTTTCATTCCGTTTACCTCTATAAGGTGTCGGTGCTAAATAAGGTGCATCGGTTTCTAAAACAATATCTTGTATAGGTATTTCATTTAAAAACTGATCAACTTTCCCGTTCTTAAAAGTAAGAACTCCACCAATTCCTAACTTCATCTTATAAGAAATTGCTTTTCTTGCTTGATTTAAATCTCCAGTAAAACAATGGAAAATTCCGTGTAATTTATTATCATTCACCTCTTCCAATACTTCAAAAACCTCATTGAAAGCATCTCTACAATGGATCACTATTGGCAAATTACTTTCTTTTGCCCATTCAATTTGAGTTTTAAAAGCATCCTGCTGTTGTTGCAAAAAGGATGTGTCCCAATACAAATCAATTCCAATTTCACCGACAGCATAAAACTTCCGTTGGTCTAACCATTGCTTTACCTGAGCCAGTTCTTCTTTATAGTTCTCTTTCACACTGGTAGGGTGCAAGCCCATCATCAAAAAAATATTCTTAGGATAGTCTTTTTCTAAATCAAGCATCGATTCTGTATAACTAGAATCAATTGCAGGAATAAAAAAACGAGACACCCCAGCATCTAAGGCACGTTTTATCATTTCCTCTCTATCTTCATCAAATTGACTGGAATATAAATGGGTATGTGTATCAGTAATTATCATTGAATACTTTTTATGTTTGCAAATGTAATAATATTATAATGTTTCATTCTATTTTTATAGTTTAGCAAAAAAGAATCAATAATAGAACAAATGAAAATATTTCACAACTCACGTTGCAGTAAAAGTAGATGCGGTTTACAAATTTTAGAAGATTCAGGACAAAATTTTGAAATCATCGATTATTTGAAAAATCCGTTATCAGAAAAAGAAATTAAAGAAATCTTAACAAAATTAGGCTTTACGCCTATTCAGTTGGTTCGAAAAAATGAAGCCATTTGGAAAGATAACTACAAAAACAAGACGCTGACTGATAATGATATTATTAAGGCTATGGCAACACATCCTAAATTAATAGAACGTCCTATTGTAATTAAAGGTAATAAAGCAGTTATTGGCAGACCTTCAGAAAACATCAATTTGTTGATAGAATAATAGGTTTAAAGATAATTCACAACAAAAAAAGGATAGCAATTTGCTATCCTTTTTTTGTTATATATTATAAATGACTATTTATTTTTTATTCTTTTTAGCCTCTTTTCTTAACTTCATATTTTCCATAAAAGTACCAAACAACCAATAAGGAACAATAAAGGTCAGTGCGAAAATCAACAACCAGAATCCCATTGTAAAGACGGTTAAAAAGATAAAGAAACCTATAAGCTGTGAAAATTCCATTTTGATAGTATTTAAATTCCGCATCAAAAATAACACATATTTTTCATATTATAAATAATGTATTCACTTTTTTTTAAAAAAATTAACAATTTTGTAAGTCCTATAATTTTATAGCGACCAAATGGACATAACAAAAAAAATAAAAACAAATATTTATGAAAAATTTAGTCTTAACAATAGCAATAGCTTTAATTTCTTTTACATCTTTTAGTCAAGATAAATTATCAACTACAAGTGGTCATATCAAATTCTTTTCTAGTACAACTGCAGAAGATATTGAGGCCAATAATTACAAAGTAACTAGTATTCTTAAACCTACAGAAGGAACTTTAGTGTTTTCTGTACCCATGCAAAGCTTTGAATTTGAAAAAGCATTGATGCAAAAGCATTACAATTCTAAAAAGTTTTTAGATACCAAACAATTCCCAAAAGGTAAATTTAAAGGTGCAATTACTAATTTATCAGACATTAATTTCGCAACAGACGGAACTTATGAAGCAACTGTTTCTGGTACATTGACCATTCATGGTGTAGCGAATGAAATTACTGAAAAATTCAACCTAATGGTAAAAGGAGGTGCAGTAACTGGTAACACTGAGTTTGATATTACTTTAGCTGATTATGGTGTAGTTTTCACCAAAGGAAAACCTTCTGAAAATATTGCAAAAACAATTAAAATTACTGCAAAATTAAATTTCAGTAAATAAAATTAAAGCACTGACGAATAAAGCTCGTTACTATATTAGAAGTCGAAGTATCATATAGTTGCTTCGGCTTTTAAACTTTAAAGAATTAGACTGTTAAATCAAAAATAATGAAATCGAAAATATTTAAAATCATAGGAGTTTTAGCATTGGTAGCAATAGGTTATGGTGCATACATGTGGTTTATGCCACATCAAAACGTACAAGGCACAAAAGCTTTTAAAACTATAGATGCGACAGCATTGGTAAATGAATTTTTAACGGATAAAAATGCTGCTAATGAAATCTATTTAGATAATGAAGGAGAGTCAAAAGTACTTATTATTACAGGGACTGTTGCTGATATTTCTAAAGATCAGCTCAATCAAAAAGTTGTATTACTAAAAAATACTTCTGAAAAAATGGGTGTTTCTTGTACGTTTACGATAGATACAAATTCTCAAGTTGACAAGTTAGAAGTGGGTAACACCGTAAAAATCAAAGGTGTAATCAGGTCAGGTGCAGAATATGACGAGGATTTAGATTTAACTGAAAATGTAATTGTAGAAAAAAGTGCAATTGTTGAATAATCTAAGCCCAATAAATAATTATAAAAGGTTAGCAATTTGCTAGCCTTTTTTTTGTACATATTTTGTAACTTTGTATGATATTTTAAACTTAAAAGAAAGATGAAATTCAGAATAGAGAAAGACACCATGGGTGAAGTTAAAGTACCTGCCGATAAATATTGGGGTGCACAAACTGAGCGTTCAAGAAATAATTTTAAAATTGGGCAACCTGCTTCTATGCCTTTAGAAATAGTTTATGGTTTTGCTTACTTAAAAAAAGCAGCTGCACATACCAATTGCGAGTTGGGTGTTTTAGCTGAAGATAAAAGAGATTTAATTTCAACCGTTTGTGATGAAATTTTAGCAGGAAAACTAGACGATCAATTTCCTCTAGTAATTTGGCAAACTGGTTCTGGTACGCAAAGCAATATGAATGTAAATGAAGTTATTGCAAACCGTGCTCATGAAATTGCTGGTAAAACTATTGGTGAAGGTGACAAAACTATACAACCCAATGATGATGTAAATAAATCACAATCATCAAACGATACTTTCCCTACGGGGATGCACATTGCTTGTTATAAAATGATTGTAGAAACTACCATAGCAGGAGTTGAAAAATTTAGAGATACTTTACAACAAAAATCGGAAGCTTTTAAAGATGTTGTAAAAATAGGCCGTACCCACTTAATGGATGCTACACCCTTAACTGTTGGGCAAGAATTTTCAGGATATACTTCTCAATTAAACCACGGATTAAAAGCGTTAAAAAACACATTGGCACATCTTTCTGAACTGGCCTTAGGTGGGACAGCTGTTGGCACAGGATTAAATACCCCTAAAGGATATGATGTGCTCGTTGCTAAAAAAATTGCAGAATTTACAGGTTTACCTTTTGTGACTGCTGAAAATAAATTTGAAGCGTTGGCTGCACATGATGCCTTAGTAGAATCACATGGTGCCTTAAAACAATTGGCTGTTTCTCTAAATAAAATTGCCAATGATATTAGAATGATGGCTTCTGGCCCTCGTTCAGGAATTGGAGAATTGATTATCCCAGCTAATGAGCCTGGCAGTTCTATCATGCCAGGAAAAGTGAATCCGACTCAAGCTGAAGCCTTAACTATGGTTTGTGCTCAAGTTATTGGTAATGATGTAGCTGTAACCATTGCTGGTACGCAAGGTCATTATGAGTTGAATGTATTTAAACCTATTATGGCAAGAAATGTATTAGAATCAGCAAGGTTATTAGGTGATGCTTGTCTTTCGTTTAATGATCATTGTGCTGAAGGCATTGAGCCTAACAAACCTAGAATTAATGAATTGGTTAACAATTCTTTAATGCTAATTACAGCTTTAAATACTAAAATTGGTTATTATAAAGCTGCATCAATTGCAAATACCGCTCATAAAAACGGAACCACTTTAAAAGAAGAAGCTATCCGTATGGGGCATGTTACTGCTGAACAATATGACGAATGGGTAAAACCAGAAAACATGACAAGTGGACTAAAATAGTTTTCAGTTGGCAGTATTCAGTATTCAGTAGGTAGTAAAACAAAAAAGCATATGAAATTTGACAGAACTGGCTTTATACTTTATGTAATTAATTACGAAGCTTGTGTAAATTTCTATAAAAACATGTTGGAATTAAAAATAATATTCTCTACTAAAAATCTGACTTGTTTTAAATTTGGAGAATCTTATTTAATGGTAGAATTGGATGATGAATATCAAAAGGAGACCAATCCTGAACGGACTAAAACCTGTTTACGTATGAATGTTTCAAATGTAAAAGCGTTGGCTGACAAATTAATACAACAGAATATTAAGGTAAACTATCAAGAACATACTTGGGGTATTATTGCGAAATTTCATGATCCTGATGGAAATCTGTTAGCATTTAAAGATAGTGAGAAATTTGAAAAACAACTAAGCAAATCCGAAAAACAAAACTAGAAACCATTCAATTTGGGATTTATTTTTATTTTTTTGAGATTTATTTATTTTAACAAAAATAAATTTTATGTGTAATAATTTTAATAAAAAGTTTTTAGATGAAGCTGCCAAAGCTTTAGAAAATCAAGATCAGGAAGTTGATTTTTCGAATACTGATTATATGAATGAAGCGGTTAAAGCAGCACTTAAAGGCATGAATGCCAATGAAGGTGGTCCTTTTGGTTGTGTAATTGTAAAGGATGGTGAAATTATTGGTAG
>VAPK010064861.1_pt1 | contig 10035 bp, 10 predicted proteins | sample 3395031 | NCBI WGS metagenome assembly VAPK01 (sample SAMN08290443, study PRJNA428436) | hydrothermal vent metagenome | isolation source: Deep-sea hydrothermal vent chimney 1 | place: Pacific Ocean: Juan De Fuca Ridge
GAGCTGGCAGGAATAAATAAAAGATAAAGGCCAGGAACCAGAAAAAGAACTATTAATAGCCGCTGCTGTTTAAATTTAGGAGCTGATCGAAAATGGTGACGTCGATAGGCAATGCCTAGTGCCGAAACCAAAATGCTGATCAGGGCAACTTCAGTGAGCAGTTGTAACAGACTTATCTGTCCCGGATAAAAGCGCGCAAGCATGATTAGGATGAATAGCGATGTGCCGAAGGTGTAGATGTGTATGCGCCAGCGGTTGTTTATTTCATGGGTCAGCGCGATGAATAAAAAACCATATATTGATATGGCCAGAATGACGGCAGGCGAAAACAGGGAGTGTGAACTTTCGGGTAAGAGCATCAACAACACCGGAAAAACAGGCACAGCGAGAAGGTGACGAATGAATAATGTGTGCTGCTGGAAATGCTGTAGTGATAACGCGAGTAGAATAATTCCGGCAGACAGCAATGCGGGTACGGGTGTGGCGAGTTGTGCCAGTGCTAGCATCATTTTATCAAACGGCGGGTTGTGTAGTTCCAAAATGGCATTTTGTATGAGTAAACTGCTATTGCTGAAGAGTGGAATGTCGATGGCTTCATAAAGAAATATAAGCAGGCCGGTGCTGAGTAATAATATTAATGCCAGCAAACTGAGTCCGCGAACTTCATGGTGCTCAGGATTGATAATGGCGGCAGGTATTTCACCGGCAAGGGGATGTTGTCGACTCCAGATAATTAAGCGGGAAAAAAATCGGTCGCTATAGGGGAGCAGCAAAAGATAAAGCTGACGCAGGAAAAAAACAATAAACCAGATCAGGCCAATGAGTATGGCAAACAGCAGCAGAAAACGTCCGGCAAACTCTGAAGCTACTTCAACCGAGAGTCCAAACAGGTAACCGGGTAATAAATAGAGTGGAGCCCAGAGACAGGCGGAAACGATATTAATGATAATAAAGCGTGAACGCGACATGGCCAGCATACCGGCAATCGCGGGGACAACGGGGCGCAGGGGGCCGATGAAACGACCCAGCATGACACTCTTGCCGCCGTGTCGGTGAAAGAATTTTTCACCCTGTTGAAAAAGGGAGGGATAGGCTGCGAAGGGCCAGCGCGTCTTTAATGCCTGCTTATAATGCCAGCCCAGCCAGTAGCTGAGTCCGTCACCACTGATCGCACCAAGAATTGCGGCAACTAATACGGCCTCGGCCTGCAGTGCCCCCAGAGCAATGAGAGCGCCAAAGCCAAGCATCAATGCGGCACCGGGCATAATCAGCCCGACTATCAGCAATGACTCGGAAAAGGCCACCAGAAAAACAAACAGCAGGGCGGGGAGAGGATGTAACTCCAGCCAGACAAGCAGTGCATTCAGGTTATCGGCCAGCATGTCATTCGCCTGTTGGTTTAATTGCTATGGATTTAATCACTGAGGGTTTAATTCCCAGCTGCTTGCAGCGAAAAAAATAGTAGGTTGGGCAGAGCAACGCGAAGCCCAACAAGAAGGTGGCAAATTGTTGGGCTTCGTTTCACTCAGCCCAACCTACAACTTAATATCCCTGTCCGCCTGGCGGGGTAGTTTATTTATCCGGTTCGACTTCAGTCGTACTGCTATGGTCACTCCTGAAGTCAAATCCACAATAGTGGCACTGTATTTATAGCGTATTGAAAACGGTTTCTGCGGCCTGTAATGTTTTCGCAAGATCATCATCCGTATGTGCGCTGGAAACAAAGCCGGTTTCATAAGATGAGGGGGCCAGATAGATCCCCTGTTCCAACATGCCGTGATAAAAGCGTTTGAAACGCTCGGCATCGCAGGCACAGACCTGAGCAAAGCGGCTGATGTTTTTTTCCTCGCTAAAGAAGAAACCAAACATACCACCAACCTGATTGATTGCCAGCGGAATGCCGCACTTCTGCGCACGATCACGTAAGCCCTCAGCCAGCTGTTGAGTTTTCCTGGTAATCGCAGCAAAGAAATCGGGCTTTGAAATGAGCTCCAGATTTTTTAAACCGGCGGCCATGGCGACCGGATTACCGGACAGCGTTCCAGCCTGATAAACCGGCCCCAGTGGTGCAATGTGTTCCATGATTTCACGCTTGCCGCCAAAAGCGCCCACCGGCATGCCGCCACCAATAACCTTGCCCAGGGTGGTGAGGTCGGGAGTGATGCCGTAATGCCCCTGTGCGCCACCGAGTGCGACACGAAAACCGGTCATTACTTCATCGAGAATCAGCACACTGCCATGCTGGTCACAGACTTCGCGCAGGGTTTCAAGAAAGCCGGGTTCCGGGGGGATGCAGTTCATATTACCGGCCACCGGTTCGACAATAATGCAGGCAATCTGATCACCTATTTCGGCAAATAATTTTTTCACCCCTTCGCTGTCGTTATAGATCAGGGTCAGGGTGAGTTCAGCTAGCGAGGCGGGAACACCGGGTGAAGTGGGGACGCCCAGGGTCAGTGCGCCGGAGCCGGCTTTTACCAGCAGGGAATCAGAATGGCCGTGGTAGCAGCCTTCAAACTTGACGATCTTGTCGCGTCCGGTAAAGCCACGGGCCAGACGCAGGGCGCTCATGGTAGCTTCGGTGCCGGAGCTGACCATGCGAACCATATCCATGGATGGCACCAGCTCGCAAACTTTATCCGCCATGCGGGTTTCCAGCTCGGTCGGTGCGCCAAAGCTCAGACCATTTTGCATGACTTCGGCCACGGCTGCGAGCACCTCATCATGAGCATGACCGAGTATCATCGGCCCCCATGAGCCGACATAATCGATGTATTGCCTATCGTCTTCATCATAGACATAGGCACCTTTGGCGCGTTTGAAAAAGACCGGATCACCGCCAACACCTTTGAAGGCGCGTACCGGAGAATTTACCCCACCGGGGATGTGTTTCTGGGCTTCGATAAAAAGATCGTGGGAGCGGGTCATAGAGGATTCCTTACGTAAACCGGGAAAATTTTTTAACCACAGAGGACACGGAGGACACAGAGATTATTATTAATGAAATGCTGATTCTTTCAAATATTTAAGTGGTTGCAAACTCATTAGTGCTTTCTTTAAAAAAGAATTTCTCTGTGTCCTCCGTGTCCTCTGTGGTAGATAATTTGTTAAATTAAAAAGATGGTTACTCAGGTTATGCACGGGCAAAAAGTTTTACATAGCGCTGGGTGGCCTGTTCAATTTCTGTTACGCCAAATATACCATGTATCACCGCGAGCATGTCAGCACCGGCTTCGATCAGCTGATCGCCATTTTCCGGCGTGATGCCACCGATGGCGACAATGGGGATGGATAAATATTCGCGAGCCTGTTGCAGAATATTGATCTCAGCGGGAGGCGCATCGGGTTTAGTTTGCGAAGGGAAAAAACGACCAAAGGCCACGTAGTCAGCACCGGCCTGTTCGGCAGCCTGAGCCTGATCCAGGCTTGCATGGCAGGTGATACCGATGATTTTATCCGCGCCCAGTATTTGCCGGGCATGGGTAATATTACTGTCAGACTGGCCGAGGTGGACACCCTTTGCCCCAACTTCAGCGGCTAGTTGCGGATTATCATTAATTATAAAATTGACATTATGTGCCCGGCACAGGGCAGCCAGTGCCACAGCCTCTATAAGCTGTGTTTGTGGCAAGGCGTTTTTGTTTCGATACTGAAGCAGGCGGATACCCCCTGCTATCGCCTGCTTAACCGGAGAGAGTATATCGTCACCCATGAGTGCGGGATCGGTGATTGCGTATACGCCGTGCAAGATTTTTTTCATTCGTGATCAAGATGTTCTTCGGCTTCTTCTCTCGCCCAGAACAGGCGGTTAGGAATATGTTGCCCCATACCGGGTTGCCAGCCGTGTTTCAGGCTTTCCCAGGTATACTCCTGAGCTTCGTTGATCGCAGTGAAGGGTTCGAGTCCGTGGGCGAGCAGGGCGGCAATGCAGGCCGTGAGCGTACAGCCGGAGCCATGGTAACTGTGGGGTAGACGATCCCAGGAAAAGACTTCCTGCAAGCGGTTGCCTGAGTAGAGTCGATTCTCTACATTGCTGCTTGCCTCATCGGCTCCGGTGATTAACACCATCTCACAGCCATAGTCCATAATTTCCTGCGCACAGGCATCGAGGTTGTCGGCCTGTGGGGCGAGAAGTCGTGCTTCCTCGGCATTAGGGGTAAGCACATTGGTCAGGGGCAAAAGCAATTCACAGAGCGCATCTTTGCCGTCTGCTTCCATCATTTCGCCTCCGCCGCCCGCCCGTAACACTGGATCCAGGATGACGGGAATTTCCGGATAATCGAGTAACAGGCTGTGCAGATTTTCCATGTGCTCGATGCTGGCTAGCATGCCGATTTTGATGGTGCTCACTGGCATGTCTTCGAGTACTGCTCGTGCCTGCTCGATAATAATGCTATCGGTAGCCTGATAACGTGACAGGCGCACACTGTCCTGAACGGTGAGTGCAGTGATAACTGGAGCCGGATGGCAGCCCATGCTGATGATGGCTTCGATGTCGGCTGAAATACCGGCACCTCCGGTACTGTCCAGGCCGGAGAAGCACATGACAACGGGAAGCTTTGAATTTTCTGACATGTTGATAATCCAGTTTAGTTTTGTGCCCAGTGTAACATCTTAAAGAGCGATCTAAATAAACGTTCTTAATTGCCTGACCTTGTAGGTACAACAACTTCAGCCGTACAGAGACAGAAAAGTGAGAAATAGGACATTTATTTACGACTAATGTCAGAGATCGGGCTACTGTTATTGGTTGTTTGCTCAGGTATAATTAGCAGTGTTAACTCGGATCAGGAAATAATAATGAAAGCTTTTTTAATCTACATGACCAATCATAGCTTGCTCGCCTTTTTTGCGGTGCTGGGTGTCACCACGGTGATGACTTTTTTTTATCTGGCAGCAACCGGGATACTGGGAGAAACTTTGAGCAGTATTTCGCTGGGAATTTAAAGCCGTATTTATAAGCCATTTTCTTTTTTAGAAACATTAAACTAAATGTTTCATTTAATCTTGCCTTAATCTCTTTAGCTTAATTCCTTGCCCGTATTTTATCGCTCACAAAACGGGATGTGATTCACGTTATTCAATAGATAATGTCGCGTTGGTTGAGGGCTGATGCCTTGTTTCATCCCGACTAACTGCGTTACGCTGTCTTTTTATAATAAGTCTGATACTGTTATTTATGCTGTTTAATCAGGAGCCTGTTATGCATTCCCATCCGGCGGATGTGTTATTTCAATCAGAAGGGAATCAACTTTGTTTAAAGTTGAAAGGTGACTGGCAGTTGCAGGCAGCATCGCCTGCCTTTTCCGAGTTCAGCAAACAGATAGCTGGTTCGGTTAAAGTCGCCCGCATTTACTTTGACAGCAGTGAGCTGGGCAAATGGGACAGCGCCATATTGAGCTATCTGGTGCGGGTGTTAAAAACCTGTCGGGAGCAGCAGCTTGAGGTTGATGATTCGGGTTTACCGCAGGGCATTCGTCGCCTGTTAACGCTGGCTTTTTCGGTGCCGCCACACGACACAGGGAAGGATCATCATCCCTCGGGTTATGTTTACCAGATAGGTGTTGCAGTGCAGTCTTTATGGTTGGGTGTGCCGATCGCAGTGCGTTTTATTGGTGAGGTGCTGCAATCGATCGCAAAGATATTTCGTGGCCGGGTGGGCTTCTCCCGTCATGATCTTGCGCTGATTATACAGGAAGCCGGGCCACAGGCCTTACCAGTGGTAACTTTGATTTCTTTTCTAGTCGGATTGATTCTGGCTTATATGGGTGCGGTGCAGTTAGAGCGCTTTGGTGCGCAGATTTATATTGCTGACATGGTTGGCATCGGTATGGTGCGTGAAATTGGCGCACTAATGACCGGTATTATTATGGCCGGTCGTACCGGTGCGGCCTATGCGGCGCAACTGGGAACCATGCAGGTGAATGAGGAGATCGATGCCTTTCATACCCTGGGCATTTCATCGATTGACTATCTGGTGGTGCCAAGGGTATTGGGTCTGGTGCTGATGCTCCCTTTATTGACGCTTTATTCCGGACTGGCCGGGATACTGGCCGGCATGCTGGTATCGTTACTGGCCTATGACATCAGCCTGTTTGAATACTCTGAACAGACCGTCCGGGCACTGGAATTGCGCCATTTTTTTGTGGGCATGAGTAAGGCACTGGTTTATGGCATCGTGATTGCGATGGCGGGTTGTTTTCGCGGTATTCAGTGTGGCCGCAGTGCGGCGGCGGTGGGGGTTGCGACGACCTCAGCGGTGGTGACCAGCATTGTTCTCATTGTGATTACCGCCTCGATAATGACCATCGTTTTTCAGCAACTGGGCATCTGAACCCATGCCGCAGAAACAGCAGCCGCAAGATGAGGTGCAAATCAGGGTCGAGGATCTGACCATGGCTTATGGGGATTTTGTGGTTCAGCGGGATCTGAGTTTTGATATTCGTCGCGGTGAAATCTTTATCATTATGGGCGGCAGTGGTTGCGGTAAAAGCACCCTGTTGCGTCATCTGATTGGGCTGGTCTCTCCGGTCCGGGGTTCAGTTCATTATGGTGAGCTGGATTTTTGGGCACTGAACGAGGAGGAGCGGGCACAGTTCAAACAATGCTTTGGGGTTTTATTTCAGCAGGGGGCGTTGTGGAGTTCAATGACGCTGGCGGAGAATATTGCCCTGCCCCTGTCGATGTACACCGATATTGCAGAGAAGGCTATCGCTGAGCTGGTGGAGTTAAAGTTGGCGCTGGTGGGTCTCAGTGGTTTTGGTGAGTTTTATCCTTCTGAGATCAGCGGTGGCATGCGCAAGCGTGCCGGACTGGCAAGGGCGATGGCACTGGATCCGGATATTTTATTTTTTGATGAACCTTCAGCCGGGCTTGATCCGCTCAGCTCACGACGACTGGATGATCTGATACTTGAGCTACGTGACAGTCTGGGGGCGACTATTGTGGTAGTTACTCATGAGCTTGCCAGCATATTCGCTATCGGTGATGATGCAGTTTTCCTTGACGCACAGAGTAAGACCATGATTGCAACGGGTAATCCCAAACAACTAATCCATTCGGAGAATGAAATAGTGCGGAGTTTTTTAAAGCGGGGTGAGGTATGAGCAAGCGAGCCGACCCGACCTTAATTGGTGCCTTCGTCATTGGTGCTATGGCATTTCTTGTTATTGTTATATTGTTATTTTCGAGTGGCGATCTACTTGTAAATAAACCACGTATGGTAATGTACTTTAAAGGTTCGGTGCATGGTTTGCAGCGAGGAGCACCGGTGAGTTTTCGCGGAGTGCGGATTGGCACGGTCAAGGAAGTAAAGCTTGCGGTCGACATCAAAAATTACCAATTTTATATTCCTGTCTATATTGAAATAGATCCCCGACGTCTAAATGGTACACGGGGTGAGGATTACGCTATCCTGGATGAAGCGCTAAGCTTGAAGAATTTGGTCGATGCTGGCCTGCGGGCACAGTTGCAAACGCAAAGCCTGCTCACGGGCCAACTCTACATTGATCTGGATTTTATGCCGGATAAGCCGGTCAGAATTTTCGCGTTAAATGATATGCTTGAAATACCGACCGTAGCGAATACTTCGCAGGAGTTATACGATGTGCTGGAAGATAATGATTTAAATAAAACCATGCGTGAATTTGCTTCAGCTATTTCTGCGTTTAACCGCCTGCTTAATATGCCAGAATTAAAAAGCTCGGTGCAAAGAGTGGATAGAATTTTGACCTCAACGGAAAGCATTGTGGCCAAACTGGATGTGCATAGCGAACCTCTGCTAAAAAATCTAACGGCGGTGCTGGAAAAAACGCAAACCACATTAGCCGCCGTGGAACAGGCCGCACAGCGTAGTGATAGCGTCCTGCTTGCCAGTGACAGTACCTTGCAGGACGTGAGTCGAGCCTTTGCGCAGCTGGAGCAGACTTTAAAAGAAACTCGCGACATGCTGGGTGAACATTCGCAATTGCGGTATGAGTTAACAGGGGCATTGAAAGAAATATCGGGTGCGGCTCGCGCTGTTCGCAGCATGGCGGATACATTGGATCGAGAGCCTGAGGCTCTGTTCAGTGGCAAGACTAATACGGGAATTAAGTGATGCCTTATTTGTTTGCAGTATTGTTAAGCAGTTTGTTATTAAGTGCCTGTGGCAGCACCCCGCCGTCACAATTTTATATGATGACACCGATGTCGCTTGAAGATGATTCAAATACTAATAGTCGTCAGGTCGGGATTGGAAATATAAGTGTCGGTCTTGGTCCTCTGCGTTTTCCTGATTATCTTTCCCGCAGTAGCATCGTTCGCTATGAAAGTGAAAGTCGCGTGATGATTGCAGAAACACGACGCTGGGCGGAACCACTGGAATATAATTTTAGTCGGGTACTAGCAGAAAATCTTTCGCGTCTGCTGGCATCGGATAGAATCCTGCGTTATCCCTGGCCGGTTTGGCGTAAACCGGAATATCAATTAACAATGGATGTGATTCGTTTTGATTTTAATGGCAAGAATGAAGTTGAGTTGATTGTGCAATGGGCTTTATTGCAAACTGAGACTAAAACGCCTCTACTGGAAAAGCGTTCGCATTTTTCTCAATCAACCACCGATGATTTTGACGATATCGTCAAAGCACATAGTCAGGTAGTGGCCGCATTTAGTCAGAAAATTTATGTCGCGATGGGAGCGATTAACTGAGTGTTAGCGGCATTTGTTAAAATGAAAATGAGCTAACTTTGAGTTAGCTTATCCGCTGCAAGGAAATGCTTGCCGGTTGTACGCATAAATTTTTCCAGCTCTTCTGCGGAGATAGCCTGGCTTAGAAAATGTCCCTGAATGCAATCACAGTTGCGTTGAATTAAATAGTCAAATTGTTGCTGGGTTTCGACGCCTTCGGCAATTACTCTGATATCAAGGTTGTGTGCCATCGCGATAATGGCATCAATCAAACGGGCATGGCGGGGATGTTCGCTGATATTGGCAATGAAGGACTTATCAATTTTAAGCATGTGTACTGGCAAATCTCTTAGTCGTGAGAGGGAAGAATAGCCAGTTCCAAAATCGTCGATAAATAGATAAATGCCCAGCTTGTTCAAACGTCTGAGTGTTTCCAGTCCTTGTTCACTGTCCTGCATAATAGTACTTTCAGTTAGCTCAAGTCCAAGCCGGTTAGCGTGCAGGCCTGATTTTTTGAGCTCTTTTTTAATTGAGCAATACAAATTGTCATCGGTAAACTGTCGCATTGACAGGTTGATAGCAATAACGAAATCGTCTAAGCCCTTATTTTGCCATTGCATTACCTGGGTGATCGCCTGCTTTAATACCCAGCTTCCCAGTTGTAAAATGAGATCACTTTCCTCAAGGATAACAAAAGCCGGGCAAGGAGTTAAGGTCTGGGGTGTCGATGACACAGTTTTTCACCCGGCTTGTGTTAAAATTTATATTTTAACTCGATTAATGAATAAGGTAATACGTGCATGAGTGCCAGGATATGAAAATTTGGGTAGATGCTGACGCCTGTCCCGGGGTGATTAAGGAGATTTTATTTCGCGCCGCAAAGCGCACTGGAATCATGGTGACCCTGGTTGCTAATCATTATTTACAGGTGCCAAAATTGCGACAGATTGAATTTCTAAAAGTCCCGCCGGGTTTTGATGTTGCCGATAACGAAATTGTAAAACGGGTTGCAACGGGAGATCTGGTGATCACCGGTGATATTCCGCTGGCCGCCGAGGTGATTGAAAAGGGCGCGCAGGCCCTGAATCCCCGTGGTGAAATGTATTCATCTGAAAATATTCGCGCACTTTTAAATATGCGTGACTTTATGGATACCATGCGTTCCAGTGGGGTGGATACCCGTGGTGGGCCGGCGGCACTCAATCTGACTGATAGGCAGACCTTTGCCAACCAGTTGGATAAATTTCTGAGCACTTACTAATTATGCGACACAAAATTCTCGTTAGTGCGAGTGTAGAAGCTCAGCACGAAGGTGAAAACTAGCACGTTGGTATTACCGTTCGTCCTGAGCGAAGTCGAAGGGCA
>VAPK011256820.1_pt1 | contig 10035 bp, 17 predicted proteins | sample 3395031 | NCBI WGS metagenome assembly VAPK01 (sample SAMN08290443, study PRJNA428436) | hydrothermal vent metagenome | isolation source: Deep-sea hydrothermal vent chimney 1 | place: Pacific Ocean: Juan De Fuca Ridge
TCTAATACTAACTCATTTTCTGTTGAAGAAAAAGTTCTAGTTTTTTCATTCCAAGAATATAATCTTTTGGAAAGGCTTTTACCGTTTTTTGTTACTGAAAAAGTAAGCATTTTATTTTCTCCTTAATCTTCAAATTCTTTTTTATGTCCAAAACCAATTTCAACAATAAACCTTGCGTTCATTGAACCAATAAGAAATTCTTTAAATTAATCCGAGATAGATTCGGAAGCACCATACTCGTCAATAAGTTTTTCTACCTCTTCGTCAAAGTTCATTTTAGTCCTCTTTATTTATTTCTATATCATATATTTTCGTTATTAACCTCAAATTATATAACCAAAAGATTAAGCGGGCTAGAAGGAGGCTCTGGTTTTGATTCCACCTTTTTGGACTGACAGCTTATTAGAATTCTTAGGTTACTATTTACTTACATCGTTATATATCTAATAACAAATCGTGCATAATGTTTGTTATCTCCCCACCAACCTCATATTCACCACTAGTAGTAGTACTATTTTTTACTATACATTATGCATTAGAAACTCCTTTATTATAAGCTCCTATTAGTAATCTGCTTGCTGTTTTAATATGTACCCTACAGCAAAAATCCCCGTCAACATCTCTTTGCTCATTTGATACAAGTTCTTCAAATATACTTCTTATCCCGAAGTTGTTCATGAAATTACCTAACAAAACATTAAACGCCAATTCACGAGTATGTATAATTTATTGGGGTTATGCTTTGTTCCTCAGTTTTTAATTAATTTTTCTATGACCGATTGACTCATATGCTTCATCTTATAACTTAATGCACACCAGATTTTCAAAATTTATACTATCAATAATGCCCTCAATGGTTTTCCAATCACCACCAGCGAGCCCAGCACCAATTAGTGGTATGCCTATAGTTAACATACCGAAATATTTTTTGATGTTGTGCATAACATTCTTAATAGCATCATAATTAGCATGCCGTTTATCTTTGCCATAGCGATATTGTATATAAGCATTAACAATAAACTTATTGTAACTTATTGTGGCCAGGCTAAAAGTGCCAAGTTTGTTACGATCTCCTTTAATAGTTTTACAGTCAGCTGTGTATACAATAGGATACTCCGCCCTTATCTGCTTGGCTATACCTGATCCCATTGTGTTAAAGCAGTTGCAACCATGCACCATTACGTCTACTTCTCCCGCTGTAAACATCTTTACTAAATTACCCTTGATGTATTTCATATTTTACCTCTTAATAATTCATTATTTAATTAGTTATGTTTTGAGTATTTGTAATTAAATTATTTAATTCAGTTACTATATTTTCTGGAACCCACTACTCATGCTAATTACCTTTTGTGAATTTAATTAAGTTACTAAAAAATAATATCTATACTCTATCTATATTTAACGAATACCTTAGCTCTTTGACAGAAGTAATAGTGTAATGATAGCTATCTAAATGTTCTTTAGTAACTTTTATAACTTTAAATGTCGGGCCACTAAAGGTGAAACCCAGACTAAAAGTTATATCTTCGTTGTTTGTGGCTGGGAGATACTCTTTTGGACAATTGGCTTGTGTATCCATCCTTTTCATAACCATAGTTTTCTGCATCTATAGTGCATAGAAAACATAGGCCTTCATCCATTTTAAATTGTTTTTTTATATAATGCTAATTGTATGTAAAGACTATTAATCGTATCGACAATCATATAAGATTTCATTTGTTCCTCCGCGTATATTAAAAGTAAATATTGGTAAAAGCCAATCTTTAGTTCATACCATTATCCTTTAAAGAAAAATTTATGGAAGCAATTGATGTTTCTTCATCTATATCTATTGTGTATGTTAATTCAATATTAAGTTTAAATATAATGTTCACTGGATTATTATTTCGTGTAGTTTTAGCAGCAAGCAATACACTGTCCCCAATAACAAACTGATTTAGTTTGTCATATGGTACAGCTATGGTATGCTTGAGTATAAGTTTGGCAGGTTCTGATAATTTTTTATCTGTAAATGTCCATTCCCCACCAGACTCTACTTGGCGGTATAACCATAATGGAAGAGTAGTACAAAAGGATTTTTTGGCCATACTTTTTAGATATTCAAAACTAATAAGAAAATTAACTTTTGAATTATGCTCACTTTTATTATTCATAACTTTTCCTTAATGTTATTACTTTTAGTTATTAATTACTACAATATTTATAAATTACTGTAAAAATATGAAATTAATCAAGATGCTATGGGCAGAAATAATTAATAGCTATAAATTCGCGGATGATGTGCCAACTCATAATATCTATATTTTATCCAGTCATTCTGTGCTTTACCCATCCATGCCCACTTCTGCAACCTAATTTTTATCATAGTCTAATCCCTCCAACCAATAAATTAAGTCAATAAAATTATGGTCTATTTGAACTTCTATATTGTAATGTTATAGATAAATTTATTTTTTTTGTAGTGCACCATTAGCGTCTTCAGGTATAAACCACGCTCCGTCAATACCGGTAATTGGTTTTGATAAAGGTCTGTTACAGCACTTACACACTCCACCATTGGTTGCCCACACCATTACAGTTGAACCGGTATCCACGTTATATTGTATTTGTGTTATGTCTCTTATTACGTGGGCATCTTTGGGATAATACGCTGTTGTTACCCTATCACCCATCTTCAATGATTGTGCAACTGCTTTATTTGTTAACTCCGTATCAGTTTTCATAATAATTATTCTCCTGCAATTTTACTATTTTAAATTAACGTTTAAGGTGTTATCAAGAATTTGAAAATAAAGTTTTTCTATTTCCTTACATCGTTCTCCGCTTAATCCAGTCTGATTTTTTATTTCATACCATGCCTGGTTTCCCATAAGTATATCTATAAGAGCTACTTCTACTTCTTCGTGTGAGTAAGGTATTTTAGCCATAATTAATTCTTGTAAATTATTTAAGAGTGATACACACCACTAACAGATATAGTACTATTTGTTAATTCAGTAACATTAAATAATGTATTGGTGAGTTCTTTTGGTATTTAAGCTTGGGTAGGTAATATATATATAATTATTATTTATTAAAGATTCATGACATACCTTAAACATTTTTTTACTAAAGATTCACTGTATACATCAAACATTTCTTTATATACTAGAAAATGTCCTCTATCAAATTCGTGGGAAATATAATATTCAGTACTAGCATCATCGTAAGTTTCTTCAATGATAGTCACAATAACATTATTTAGTTTACTGACATTACACCCGTTAGGAACTACCACATAATTTTTATCACACAAGTACGAAAAGTTTTCTTTTAGTCTTGCTAAATAAGTTTTCATTCCCCCTCCTTAGTAATTTTGCAGTACACACATCTATGTGAAAAGGAGACCATTTAAATTTAATTTTTTTGGGCTATAATAAATGTTATACTTGGAGATTAAGTTCTGGTACAATAATATTTGTAGTACTTTGTATAAATTTAGCTAATATATGCCTATGACAAAAATCTCCTCTTTTTTCATAACATAAAAATATAGCTCCATTATAATAACGAATAAATTGTTGAACATCAAGACTTTGTAGTTGGCCTGAGTAAATTCCAACATACTCATCTTTATTTATATTACCTTGTTTATAACCAAGTAAAAGTTGAGCAGAAGGAGATACCATACTAAATTGAGCAGGCAATACTTCTCCATTAAATCCACGTGGTGGGTATTTAGCAATACTTATAAGTCTAAGTCCTTTAGGAAAATTGCGATAATTAGCAAAATAAGAAGTAAATAACCTATAATTAAACATTGCCTCTCCTTTTAACATATTTAACGTTATGTAGTATTTGACAACATACTTCTGTTCCACCAGCGATACATAGTTGTTTTCTTCTGCAGCCATTAGTATGGTAATGTTTTATAAAATGAGGGCAAGATTTAACTCCACATTGTGAACTACCACTACATACGGCGTCAGCATGACTAAATTTTCGGTAGGGGCTTTTGGTACGTATTTTCATATGATTAATTCTTAATCCCATTAGTTCCTCCATTTGAATAAAGTTATTGTTATTTTACGCAACTTATTTGCTAAAATTAAAGCATATATGCTTTTGTACATTTACAGTGTAATTAAAGTGTAACACTATTACATTTACATTTTAATACACTTTTATTATTTAAATACAGCCCCAGTATTTTCGCGGGGTAGATAGAGATTTAACATGTTACAATACACTCTTTTATACACACCCACATTACCAACTAAACAAAGTAACTTAGTTTAATGATAGTTTATTGCTACTTTTAAGCACTTTTAACTACTTCCGCTACTAAGATACTACTTTTCTTAAGTAGCCTCTAAACCATGTTGTAATCAACTGTAAATTAAATTTATATGCTTGACTAAACTACAAATAAAAGCTATAAAATGAGCATTTTTGGCCTATTAAAAGTCATTTTCTTTGTTTAACTATAAAAGCATATATTTTATTACATTTATCTACTACTATTGTTTTATTATATAAACCCTTTATTTTACAAATAGTATAACTATTACTACTACTTACTTGCTTATTATGTTTTAAATCTTCTCCAATATAATTAACTTTTAATGTAGGTAAACCAGTTAATATGACACATTTGTCTTTATATAGCTTATTAGCTTTAATTTTATTATGTTCATAAGCATATAATACCTCTTTTAAACGTACTATTTTAGGTAAAACAATAACTACACCCTTGCTTGAATTATCTTTTGATACTGAATGATTCATGAAACCACTATACAACACTATAGCATAAGCTATAATTAATATTAGCCATACTAAATTTAGTTGTTTATTATGATTTAACATAACTATCTCCTTGAATTTATTACATATAACAATTATTCCCGCGGGCCGAAAAATGTTATAATGGTTTATTATGGTTATACTAATTTAACTTAATTTAATCTAATAGAACTTACACAATACTAACCTACACTAGCTTATCTATACTATACTGACCTGTGCTACACTATTACTATACTAATTTATATTATATTAATCTATACTACACTATACTACACTGTACTAATTTATACTATACTATACTAACCTGATCTATACTAACCTACACTATACTACACTAATCTAATCTATACTATTACTATACTAATCTAATCTATACTACACTATACTATACTATTACTACACTAATCTAACCTAATCTATACTACACTACACTACACTAATCTATACTATTACTACTGTTATCAACACATTAGAGGTCTTTTATAGACACGCTATGTTTACGATACTCTGAAAAAGCATGCTTTTATTAAATTTATAATAGTATAATAATATAGTATAAGAAGGCTAAAACAGTAGTATAAGAAGGCTAAAACAGTAGTATAATACTGAATCAATGATATAAGGCTAGATTAGTAGTATAAGAATAGTTTATTAAAAAAAAGATAAGGTAATAGGGTAAGAAGTGTGTATATATGTTATTTAATATCTTATGAATATAGTATTTAAATGTTACTACATTAATAAAATATTACTATAAATAGACCTTTTTCATACATTTTTAGCCCGAGGAGTGAAATCTTTGGTAAATAACCTAAAAATTAAATATGAGTGAAATCAATTAGTTATGAAAAAGAGGTGCCCTTTTTACCCCTATAGAAACAAAAAATATAGACTAAAATGAGGTATTTTAGGGCTTATTGTGGCATAATAGTAGTATAATAAGTATAGAAAGGCCAAACAATATGCTTTGAGTAGCATTTTTAGCCCAATTGGCCACCTAATATAGCTATACATACTTATATATTATGCTAAAGAAAGCAATATGGTCTAATTTATAAAAATTGTGTAAAATAACTTAAAAATTAAAATGTAATAAAATCAATAGGTTATGAAAATGAAGTGCCCTTTTGACCCTATGCAAGTACAAAAAATTGATGTGGTGTAATAATGATGAAAACAATAAATATAATAATTTCAATGACTTATGGAAAGATACCAAATTATAGGTTGATTTTATCGACAAAATTATACAAATAAAATTTTAGTGGAAAATTAAATTATAATAATTTCAATTACTTACAGATATTAGGTGCCCTTTTTACCCCTACAAAAACAAAAAATAATGGGTGATATACAGACGTTATTGGTGGGTAGTAGTATAGTATAGTTAAACTATGGATGGTAGGGAGAGGTAAGTTAGGTTGGTATAGTGTATGATATAAACAGTATTTTGTTCATTTATCTAGTCCTTTATAAGTCTAATAATGAATTATATTAATAGATGTAGTAGTATATGATATACTTTGAGGTAATTTGTTATTGATATACACCTATTAATATATAGTTATATCTATTTTGTTATATGTTATTAATAAAATCAGTACCGAGGCTCGATGGTCTTTATCTAGCCCCGGACTGATCTTGAATTATTTATCGAGCCAGCAGGTTATAATTACCAACCTTCCTCTGGTGGAAAATTAAATGGATTATCTTGTTCCAAAATAGCTTTGGCTTGAGTTCTAGTTAAAGTTACTTTAAATGGGTTTTGATGAGAGTCAAAGTACTCAAAAGTTACCCGTCCATTTCTAACTATTTCTCCGCCGATTAAAAACCCACCTAATTTCTTATGTTTTTTAGCCATTATATTTTTAACTCATTTCTTACCCGCATAAGTAATTTACCCAAAGTATTTTTACCTTCAATGTGTAAACACTTTTGGCAGGTACAATTACCCCAGAAATTATCATGCCAATAATTTCCTTCTACTAATAAAACATTTCCAGTTGTTAGTAATTTATGTTTCATGATTGGTTGATTAAATTTTAACCTTAACCCAGCAAGCATTATTTCTACTTTAATACTTTCCCAATTGAAACACAGTTTAGCTTTTCTTCCCTCCGCTTTTGGTTTTTTACATTGTGCTACATAAGTTCTTTTATCTACTGGAAATTTCCAAGCCTGATAAAAATGTTCCACACTTAAATAGTTTATTCCTTGGTATTCAAAAAGCGCGGGCCAAAAATTGCTTAACCATCGGTACTCCCCTTTAAATTCCAGTATGGCATTTTCAGTTTGAACTGGTGGTGTGTTAATTTGAGTCGTTCCTTCCTCATTACTAATCCATGATTTCATAATTTCCTCCTAGTAATTATATAAAAAGATGGTTAAACAATGTTGGGTCTTGTTTGGGTCGAGAAGTAATATCTAATGAAATAGAGTTACCATAACAATTCATTTTTGTAGCAGCCAAGTTTACTGTGCAAAATCCGGCAGCTATAATAGGAATACCAGGATATCGTTCTTTAATACAACCTGCTATAAATGAGTGTTCAACAAATGTGCTGAACATTATAGGTACTTCATTACCATCTTTTTCTATAACTATGTATTTCATTTTATCTAACATGTTTTTATCTCCATACAGTAAATTTTATAGGTTACTTAACAAAATTCGGCATTTATCAAGTCATATGTTCCATCACCGTGACCAATACAAGTTGCTTCAATTCTAGACCTTAATAGGCCGTATGGGCCACGCTCACTATAATTGGCGGCGTGAAATTGTTTCCATGAGTCATAACTAGCTGGTTTTTGTTCCCAATTTCGCTTCCAGTTTCTATCAGTTATTGTGGATAAAAGGACAGCCAGTTGTATAATATCTCCGTACTCATCTTTGATGGTAATTTTATCTCCACTTAGAATTTTCTTCCAGTCTTCAAGAGTGTTTATTCCATCTTCAGGGTATACTCTAAGTGCAAAACACCAACCAGCACTACTTTTTCCGATATGCTTTTTATTGTCACCACGATTACAGTGATCACAAGCGTTTTCATACATATAATAATTTGTTCCCATTGTTATTTTCTCCAGGTTTATATCCGGTCCCGTAGTGGGAATGGTTAATTTATAATATTTTAGATACCGATAATTGACTTAACAATTACTATAAGGGCATAATGAACTTTACCATCGACTTGGTGGCTACCGTCCTCCATCAAAATTAATTTTTGTACTTATTGTTTTTATGTTGCTGATCTAATAAAAGAACATTTTTTTTTTGGTTGCTTTAGAAAAGCCCACATAGGGAAATTATATGTATCACCATTTGGTGTTGATACTGTCAGGTAACCCTTCTCTTCGTTTACAAATATAATTGTAAAATTAGCTCCTTCTAATTTGCTGGGAGTAGAAAACGGATATACTTGACGTTGACATATGCTTAGATCTTCATCATTATAGTGTGGGTGGTACCAACTATTATACCCTTTCAGCACCCCAGAGATTGTTGATAGTTTGGATTGCGGCAACAATGATACAACATCACCTTCGCAGAATTCAACAGCATACATTATACTACTACGTTTTTTCGGGTCAAGCATCAAAACTATCTCAGAAAGAAATTCTATTTGATATTCTATACTATCCAATATTTCACTATGGGCTTTACTTATGGATTGTACTGTTTTGGTATAGAAAGGCCGAGAGATACATTTAGGTTGCCCTGTTATTAAATATATAGGACATCTAAATTTACTATGAGGATCTATACAATTTGGAAGTTTGTTACAATAATATTGACATATAACATCTTTCCCCGTATATGCACTATGCACATTTCCCTGAGCCATACAATCCCATCTGGAGGCTATAGTTTCTTCTATTAAACTAATGGCTGTAATTTTGTATTGCTCATCTAATAATTCTTTTGAGTAGTTAACTACCCGCTCAAACCCTTTTGATACTGATTGAGCAACCGATTTTAGACCATCTAGCCCTGTTAATTTAGACACCCTAAGTTCATGTTTTTGCTTGTGACCAAGTTCATGTATTTTAGCACGGTATTTCATAACATCACCAAAGTTAAATTAATTAGAACCACAATCAATCAATAGTTTCATATTTACAATCGAAGTAATCAAGAGCACTCATTGCTCCTGCGGAATATCCCAACTGTGAGAAAGCACTAGCTACACTATCCCCTAAATCCATTTGAATTCTCTCTACTTCATTGTCTAACCAGTGAAAATAATATGTAGGCAATTGACACTCAGGCAATTTATCTATGAACTTCTTATAATTAGTAATTACCCAACTGGAGGGGTCAACCAACCCTTCATCACTTTCCCGTACTTCATCTGACCAGGGTTTCATATACGTTAAAAGATAAAGTGCTACACCATGAGCAAACGGAATATGATTTCTTTTCCATACTAACCTATACCCATGGCACTTATCACCATGTGCTGTAATAATACCGCCATTCCAGTTTCTAAGATTACCATGATCTAGATTATCTAGGAATATCCAAAAATTCTTCCCTAACCAATTATAATGGCTTGTATATTGTGTATCCATAGCTATTTTCCTTTAGTTGATAATTAAATATGGTGTAATAATGTTTCTGCTTGAAAACATATCTTTACTTCTATTATTAATATTAATGGATTGGATAAGTTACTATCATTTTTTACTTATTAATTGGTTTTAAGTGTTTAACTGGGATATCAATGGTTTTGCTCCAATCTGCTAGTGAACTCATATCCGCAATGGAATTTATTGAAGCCATGAGTGCCACATGTTTTACAATATCCCCCTCGTTACCAGCCTTTCTGTTATGGTCATATTTCATAGTGTCAGTTTTTGAGACCTCTCTTTTTCTTTCTCAGTTTGCTGTATTCTTCGTCCGCCAATACCAGCCTTAGTCCAGACAGAGGTAGATTTAGTACATGAAAATATATTTCCTCCTAATGCACACAAATGGTTAGAATTTTCATTCCAATGATTACATAAGCTGTTGTGGCATTGACTCATGCTAGGGTGGTCCTTGGCTTCTTTAATCATTTTGTGCCTTCCAACTTTAATCCTTATATCCTCACTATTTATTTATTTATTCTAATGGCTTTATAAAGTATGGTTTAGTTAAACTTTTCTTAAGGCTATTAAAACTTTCCTCTGAAATAGCTATTTCTTCCCCGTCAATAATTATAGTATGGTGTTTAATCTCTTTAAAGCCGGGAGCACCAA
>VAPK010792896.1_pt1 | contig 10033 bp, 9 predicted proteins | sample 3395031 | NCBI WGS metagenome assembly VAPK01 (sample SAMN08290443, study PRJNA428436) | hydrothermal vent metagenome | isolation source: Deep-sea hydrothermal vent chimney 1 | place: Pacific Ocean: Juan De Fuca Ridge
AATACTGATGGGGCTCCCTGACGCTCCCAACAATTAGCACGTGCATATATACCTCTGTAGTATTGTGAACGCTATTAGCATAAAAATTCTGAGTCTAAAAATACCACGTTCCAAGAAAACTATACATCTTACTTGATATAAAATTATTAGACGAATTGCCGACTTTGGCATATCGGTTAACCACCAAACGAGAGAAATATAGTCACACGACGTAACTAAATCTTCTCCAAATACCTCTCGACCTCCCAAGAGGATACTTCCTTCATATACTGTCTGTACTGTTTAACTTCCCACTGTCTGGACATAACGAAATGTTCAATAAACTCATTCCCGAAAATCTCTCTGGCAATTATTGAACCTTGAAGTAAGCGGGTTGCATCTTCAAGGTTAGTGCTTAACTTGGACATGGATAGACACTCCATCTTCGTGCCGCAAGTAGAAAAACTAAAACTCGGATCAACCTTATTTTCTATTCCCCATAAACCCGCGCCTAGCAAAGACGAAATAGCGACATAGGGATTCATATCTGCACCGGGCAAACGATATTCGATATGTAAAGTTGTAGGGCTGCTGCCAATAACTCTGACTGAGCATGTCCGGTTCTCTATCCCGCAGCTACTGACTGTAGGCGCCCAATATTCAGGCACCAGTCTCCTGTAGCCGTTGACCGTTGGAACTGACATACACATCAACTCCGGCATCAGCTTCAGCACTCCTCCGATAAAATAGCGCATTAACCGGCTCATATTATTTGGCTCTGCTTCATCATAGAACAATGAATCGCCATTTATATCGACAAGGGATAAATGTATATGACCTCCCTGTCCCGGCAAGTCTGATAAGAGTTTCGGCATAAAACTTGCCGTCCACCCTTGCTTCATAGCAACAAATTTGGCAACTTGTTTAAACAAAGATGCATTGTCAGCACTCACTAGCGCGTTAGTGTGACTAATAGCAGCTTCAAATACGCCCACGCCGGACTCAGGATGTAGCCCAATTAAGGGAATATTCATCTCACCACATGAATCAGTGAGCCGGTTAACGAATTCATGTATATAAGGCGCGTCTAGAATCGAGTAGGCATGAAGGGAAGACTGAACGGGGTTTAAGTCGGAAAAATTTTTATTTCGCAGAGTAATCGGTGTCTCATCAAGCAACATAAACTCGAATTCACAGGAAATCTGGGAAGACATTCCCATTTGCAAAAATTTGTTTGTCACTGATTTAAGCAAACTCCGTGGGCAACAGGATAAAAGACGACCGGAAAATTCCCCTATCAATAGTGGCTCACCATTGCCAAGCATGTTCTTCCGAAACGTGGACAAATCCGCCATAACAGGAACATCAGAAAAACCCGTTTTTACGGATGAAACAGCACAATTGTCATAAACGCAATCATTGATATCCCAGCCGAAAATTACATCACTAAACCCTATTCCGCTTTCTAGAGAACGTAACAGCTTACTTTTGGATATTTTTTTTCCACGAAATACCCCGTCTATATCAAAAACACCTAAAGTTGAAAACTCATGGTTACTGCTCTCAATTGCGTTTTCTATGTTAAGTACTTCCATATTATTTACCAAAATATTGTTGAGTAAGAGTAGTAATAGGGCAACATATTCAGCACTACTCAATAATTTTCCATGATTTCTCCACAGCATACCTTCTGAGAATGGAATCTGGGTTTACAGCTACAGGATTATTAACCGCCATCAAAAGCGGCAAATCATTATGTGAATCGGAATAGAAGTAGGCATTGCCCAGAGAATAATCATATTGAAAGTTGCACTCCATCCAATCAAACATTCTTACCACCTTACCTTCCCGGTAGGATGGAACTCCTTCAATGTTACCTGACAAGTAACCTTCCGCTCCTTTAAGACGAATAGCGACAACATCATCTACATTTAATAATTTAGCAATTGAATTGACCAAAAACTCAGGGCTTGCTGATGCGACCACAACCCTATGGTTATTTGCCTGATGTTCCAAAAGCCTGTCATATATACTTTGATTAATGATAGGCTTTATCTCTGAAGCGACGAATTTTTCAACATGCCTTTCGAGGTCATCTCTATGCATGCATGCAAGCGGCGATATAACCAGATCCATGTACTTATCCATGTCCATATAACCGGACGCATAGTCATTAAGGCACATCACATGTGCCTCATAAATGCTTTCATCAATAATTTTATTGCGGCGACAATACAGCAACCAAAGGTCAACACAATCTGATCTAATTAATGTCTCATCAAGATCAAATATTGCAAGTACGTTATCGTTATCGGACATAACTTAATTCCACATTTTTTTCCAAATTAACACTAAAGCTAACAACCTAAATCGCGCCTATTGAACAAATAAATAATTTCAACCGACCGAAACGCGCAACAATTTTCCCAACCACACACAAACACCCGCGTATTATTCGTCAAAACTACGATAATGTGATGGAGTCCTTGAAAGAAGCTGTACTTGCCGCGCCTAATACTTCAAATCAAACACCCACATAACAAAAGAATCAATCTTTCTCTGAATTAAGCCTCCGTCAGTGCCACCTCGTTCTTTCGCTCCATCTGAATGAGAGAAACAAGATCATTAAAATTCGCTTTATTGCATGAAATCAACGCATAGCCCTTACGCATTGAAAAATTGTAATCGGTAGCAATTCCAGAACCTAATTCGGAATACTGAACATCTACAACTTGAATAAAGTCTGCTTGATTAATCGCGGTAAGATCATATTCGTCAAATATAAACCTAATTCCATGAATAACGCCGTCAGAGTTGGCACGAGTCTCCAATGAAATAGGCAGATTGGATCTGGACAAAATAAATGACTCCTCAAGGTCTACGTTATACTGAAGATTTACCAACTCAGAAATCATATCACCTGCAATTCTGACAGCAGCCTCTATGACGTAAATATTACCTTGTTTGACCTTGTACTCTATATGCAACACACCGTTGTGAATCTTCCACCCACAAATAAGGCGTGAAACATGGTCATCTACCTGACGCACTATATCTGGATCAATATCCGCACCCACAATATGACCAACCTCATGGCAATATGGTTCAGGCGACAACATCTTTGTTGTAATTGACCTATGCACAGCTTTACTCCCGGACACGAGCACTTCGATGCTATACTCAGGCCCTAATACTGCCTCCTCCAACAACGCTTTTGTTTTAAATGTAAGGTTAGTAACACGTGACTCGGAAAACGTTAGAATATCCATAACAGCCTGCCTAGCTTGCGCCTTGTCGCTACAGATCCTTACTAACACACTACCAGCTGCCTCAACGGGTTTGGCTACCAATGGATAGCTCAAACTTTCCCAGTCTATTTCGCCTATCTGTGAAGCATCGTCTACTTCAATGATCACTTTAGGCTGAGACAAACCAATTTCCGAGAAAATCTTTCGCATTTCTGACTTGTCGCGATAATACTTAAGCATCGGCAAAGGATTATGGTAAAGACCTTTTGCTTCCGCGATCTTTTCCGAAAGCGGCACTGCAAATTCGCAGGCAGGAATCACTGCGCTAAAATCTTCATCATTAAGGAGTCCGAGAACGTCTGCCGTGTCCATATTTAATGATTCGAACGTGGTTATCGCATCGAAATCGTCTTTAGAAGAGATCAGCTTGTTGCTCTTCGTAATTAAGAGATGACTTTTCCAGTCATTTTTCCTGCACGCACGGGCTATCCTGGCAAGCGAGTGCTTACTAATTGGCTCAACCACAAGAACCTTGATAATATTCATAAATAATTTCTCCATTTATCTCTCTATTGCACTCATCACTCAATGCACTCAAAACAAACTTATTCATCCATAACTTGCTTAATCTCGTCTACAACCAAGTGCGTTGCTTTTTCGACTTTTTCAAATGGTTGGGAGTAAGTAATTCGAAGGCATTCATCCTTATGCTTCCACCTACTTTCTTTGTTTCCAAGAAAAAAATGATGACCCGAAAGCGTAAGCACTCCTTTACTCTTAATCCTCTCGTACAACTCCTGACTCTTTATTGGCAAACCTTCAGCCCATATCCACATAAACATAGTGCCCATGGTTTCATGCACGCGTACTGGATAACCTGAAAGTCCATCTGTCAGCATTTGAAACAATACTTCTGCCCTTTCCTTATAAAACGGCCGTATGATTTCATTTGTAATTTTATTGATTGTGCGGGTTTTAATCAGCATGCCAAGCACATACATAGAAATGGTATTTGGCGATAACTGGGAAATAGCATTCACACACCTCAACCTTTCAACAATTTCAGGCTTTGCCACAACGACCCCTGAGCGTAGTCCAGGCATGCCCACCTTTGAAAGGCTCATTGTCACAATCATATCCTCATCTAGTTCAAACCTCCCGTCGTTAAACTGAATATTCGGATAGGGCCAGCCGTATGCATTATCGTAAATCAGCGGGATATTCATGGACTTGCATATTGCTAACAACTTCTCCCTTTCGTTTTTACCAAGCACCTTTCCACTTGGGTTGCTGGGAGAACTGACGAGCATGCAAGATATTTCATCATCTTCACGAAGTGCATCAAAATCAACTCCGTACTTAAACGAGTTTGAGCCGGTTTTACTTATAAGCGGCTTGTTGGCAATAATGCAGTCACCCTCGACAAAAAGGTCTTCGTAGCCAATGTATTCTGGAGAAAAGGGCAATAACACTTTTTTGTAGCTTCCACCCTTCTGCCTGCCCGACAGCAAATTCAGTAACATAAACAGGGCGCTCTGGCTCCCGTTACAAAAAAAGATGTTGTCTGAAGTTACATTCCAGCCACAGTACTCTCTTAAATATTCAACCAATATTTCCGCGGATGAAAAATCACCCTTAGGTGAACTATAGTTGGCTATAAGGCTGTAGAAAGCATCACTCTTGCAAAGATCAGGCAAGATCAGCTCTTCAATGATCTGGCCCAGTTCTGGTATATAAGCGGGATTTCCGCCGCCAAGCATAATCATGTTGCTTGCGCTATCCTGCGCACGTGACAAGTCGTCCATCATATTAACGATACCAGCATTCTTACCTAGTTTCTTTCCAAAAGCAGAGTAATTCACTCTAAGACCTCGCTTTCCAACTCTTTTAGGATCTCGTGATAAATGGGTAGAATCGTTTCGTAAAACATTTTGCTTTTTCCAGTCAACTTGCCATCGTCAATATTTTTTTTCTCGAACCCTTTCGATTCTTTGGCATCAGCATGATATTTTTCCCACGCCCCCCATGCTGATATGTCGCCTCTTTTTTTCCACCGAACCATATTTGGGGAGAAATCAATACCTAACTGTAGACAAATTCTCTGCATGATCTCTTCCGGATCTGAGAGCAAATCTTCTGCGCGAATAACTAGTGGCACTTCACCCGTCAGCGATTTCACACGTCGAATAGCATAGAGCAACTCACCGTACCCGAGCTCATCCCGTTCAAATTCCGGGTGTATACGCTGCCACGAGATAATGGTTTCCAGCGGATCCCTAAGCAGGAACAGACAATCAAACCCGCAGTATGTCAAAGCGTCAAATGCAGCAAGTGAGTGGTACGGGAAATCCTTTATGATTAAATTATCATTTCCACGAGCTCGAACCCCAGTATATGTAATCTTTCCCAGCACGCCTCCTTGCGTAGCATGGTTAAAATTAACGATTGAACTGTAAACTTCGTTCTCAGATGCACCTTTATACTTGGACATTGAAAATGGTTCGTGTATTACAAAAAAATCTTCTCTTTCTATAAACGCTCGCTCCAGCGCTGTAGACCTAGATCTGGGATGTGACCAAATCGCTATCCGTTTCATTATTGCTGGCCTTGTTTATATAGAGTTGGTCTGGTTTCACTGTGACTATGTAGTATCGTGAACAGTTTCTTAAAGAACATTCTGGAGTCTTCCTCATTTGAGGCATGCCACTCAGGATGCCACTGCACACCAAACACAAAATTTCCGTCCTGAGTATAACTTACAGCCTCAACAACCCCATCGTCAGAGACCGCCTCTACAAACAGATGCTCGGAAACATCTTTAACAGCCTGGTTATGCAATGAATTTACTTTAAGTCGCCTTGTTCCATAAATTTTTTCTAAAATGCCGCCTTTATTTACTGAAATGTAGTGGACAGGGCGATACTGTTCATCCCTTGGTTTCGACAGGTCTTCTGTATGTATTTTCCCATAATCGGCGAGACTTGGAAAAAGACTACCTCCCAGTGCCACGTTTATTTCCTGGATACCTCGACATATCCCCAGCATTGGCTTTCTATGTATAAGACATTTTTTCACCAAAGCCAAAGCGACCTGATCCCTGGCTGGGTCAGTTTTCATTTCTTCATGACTACCCCCGTAATGATGCGGCTCTACATTGGACTCATCACCTGTAAGCATGATTAAATCAACGGCGGTTACTATCCTATCGAGAATAGAATCGAACACTTCAAACTCGACGCTCCCCGGCTTTAGCGTCGGAACCAAAACTGGGACACCCCCTGCTACATCTACAATCGTATCTATGTACTTACAGCGTAAAGACTCTCTTTCAACGCCGTCTATCGACATACGATTTGACATCAGTCCTACTAAAATCTTTGCGATCATATACTTGACAGTGCTCTCTCTATATCAAACAAAATGTCTTCTATATGTTCTATCCCAATACACAAGCGTACAGATCCGTTATTTATGCCTTCTAAAATTCGCTTGTCCTCCGGTACCGTAGTGTGTGTTGTCGAGGCAGGATGCGTAGCTAGACTTCGGACATCTCCGACATTTGCAACGTGATATAGCAAATCGAGATTCTGTATAAATTTCTTTCCTGCTTCTAATCCACCTTTTAAATCAAAATATACGATAGCGCCATATCCTGTCTCAAAGGTCTCGTCAACAACATCCTTATCACGACCTTCAAAGAACTTGGGATATACAACCTTTTCTACCTGATGGTGTTGTTTCAGATACTCTGCAACTAAAAGTGCATTTTCACAATGCCGCTCCATTCGCAATGGCAACGTTTCAAGACCTTGAATCAGAAGGAAAGAGTTAAACGGGCTTATGCACGCTCCCAAGTCTCGCATCAATGTCATGCGTGCTTTCAATAAATATCCACTTTCGCCAAGATCGTTGAGAAGCCCTGTTGCTTCATGCCATTTCTTATTATTGTGAGCCGGGTCAACATCGTTGAGCAGCGGGAACCTATTTGCATCCTTCATCCAGTTAAATTTACCGCTATCGACAATGAGTCCACCCATCGTCGTACCGTGCCCCCCAATGTATTTTGTCGCAGAGTAGATTGAGATCGTTGCCCCATGCTCCAAAGGAAACGCCACGTTTGTTGTAACTGTATTATCTACAATCAGTGGTATTCCGTACTCATTGCCGATACTTGCTATTCTCTGCACCGGCAACGGTACCAACGTGGGGTTTGATAGAACCTCTCCAAAATAGGCCTTGGTGTTTTTGTCAGTCAATGCCCGAAACTCTTCGGGATTACGTGGATCTTTGACAAATCGCACTTCAATTCCCATTCGGCTATAGGTATGACGAAAGAGATTCCAGGTATTCCCGTAAAGATAGGGTGATGAAACGATATTGTCCCCGGCACTGCAAATATTTAACATAGAAATTGTTGTTGCCGCTTGCCCGGATGCGGTTGCCAGTGCATCCACACCGCCATCCATTTTTGCATATCGCTTTTCAAATACACGCGTTGTCGGGTTGAGAATGCGCGTATAAGTAAATCCGTCTGCCTTTAAGTTAAATATATCGGAAGTATCACCAACGTCGCCCAGATGAAACGCTGAGGTCTGATATATCGGTACGCTTACCGCTTTAGTCGTCGGATCACTTCTATAACCCTCATGCAATGATAATGTTTCCCTTCTCATACCTTATTCCCCATTAGAACTTTATCTTCTTCAACGCATGTAAATTGGTTAATAAGATCCTTTACACACGCAGTCAGATATTGGAAGTCACCTTGATTCAGCTCACCAATACAACCGATTCGAAACGACTGCGTGCTTTCGTCCATCTTGTGATAAATCAGAATCCCTCTTAACTTTAGTTCCCTATAAAACACTTGAAAATTAAAACTGCCTTCCAGGTGAGACACACCAAACGCCAAACAAATCGGTGACTGATACCGCGAGTCGACACAGGGGCACAACCCTACTTTACTGAGTTCCCTAATAACGAGATTCATGTTCGCTTTATATCTTTCATATCGTTTTTCGACAGTCTCTTTCTTAAGCTCTGTCAGCGCTATGTTTAGGGCTTGTAAAATGTGAGTTGGAGGCGTGAAACGCCACTGCCCCGTGTCATTAAGCAACCGCCATTGGTCACACAAATCAAGACAATAAGACATCGCCTTACTGTTTAGTGGTAACAGGGTGGATCGACTAACAATACACAAAGAGATACCTGGCACGCTTTCAATGCACTTGTTACTTGATGTCACAAGAACATCGAAAGGTGTTTTTTGTGCATCCACTGGTAGCGCGCCAAATGCACTCACCCCGTCTATAACTGTTTTAAGGCCATGTTTTTTTGCTAGCATCACCAGATCATGGAAAGGATTCTGGATACCTGTGGTCGTTTCACAATACACAAACAACAAATGTGTCGGATTGTTATCGATAATGCACTCTTCTACCTCGTTGAGATCATGGATTTCATTGTAACGGGCAAGAATGGCACCATACGGGATGCCTTTTTTCTCAAGAATCTCTGAGATTCGCACACCGTACATCCCATTTATCAACAGAAGAGGCTTGTCATCTTTACCGATAAATGTATCTATGACCGCCTCAATACCAAACGTACCACTTCCATGAATAGGAATACACTCATGGTCTGCTAAAGCATTTACTAATTCAAGTGAAATGGATCTAATACTGTGAGTGATATCAATCAACTGTTCGTCGCGTGACCCAATGTCATGCAACATTGCCACCTTGACGCTGTCTGAAACTTCCAACGGCCCAGGCGTAAACAACTTAAGCAACTCCATACACATTCCTTATGTTTTCCTGTTAAGCTATATTGCATACAAACCTCGCTAGCCTCTCAACTAGTAGGAGCCTGTCGGACTTAGGTGATCGTCGCGAGGGAAAGCGATTTTGAGTCAGATTTTTCGATTAAATGAGGCGAATATTGGACATATTTAACGAATTTAATCGAAAAATCTGGCCAAAATGGCTTTTCCGCAGCAGATTCATCCTAAGTCCGACAGGCTCCTAGTTAATATTTATCTTTCTTTGCTTTAAGCATCGTCTTTCAAAAATATATTTATAATGTAACTACTAGAATAGTAATCACATGATTCAGGCCAAATGATACGAATATACAATGCAAGCAACAATAGTCCGTTTGGACTAACTAGTGGCCTACGAGTTCATGAATCAAGCATGACCAACCCCAGATCGACACCCTTAGCCACCGCGTGCTGTCGATTGCTTACATCAAGCTTTTTCAGTATTCGACTGACATGATTCTTTACTGTGTATTGACTTAAATTCAATATCTGCCCTATCTCCCAGTTGGACTTTCCCTTACACAACCAATGTAGTATCTGCGTTTCCCGAACAGACAACAATTCAACTTCCTTGTATTTCTTACTCATTGTATGACTCCAATGTCGCGTTAACGTGACTTATTCTGTGCGTTTTGCTAGCACCCACAAATGTATCAAGATATTAGCGATTCTAACAAAATTAAAGTTTTCCATGTGTCGTAATGATAATATTTTCAATTTTTCTACGAGCCTGCTTATTATCTTCATCTCTTCAAATTATTTTTTCACCCTTTTTAAGCTGATTTTAATTTAATGTCTTTGTGACGGTTTTGCCCTTTTCTTTTCGCATCCATATCAAGAATGAACCATGTGTATATTCCCGCCAAAGTGATCACCTATTATAATTTTACAATCTGATCTTAAGTCATTAAGTCATCGGTGTCCCCTACTTCCCTTATGAATTTCAATACTACCGACCAACCTACAGTTGCCACATAACCTAATA
>VAPK010909442.1_pt1 | contig 10033 bp, 8 predicted proteins | sample 3395031 | NCBI WGS metagenome assembly VAPK01 (sample SAMN08290443, study PRJNA428436) | hydrothermal vent metagenome | isolation source: Deep-sea hydrothermal vent chimney 1 | place: Pacific Ocean: Juan De Fuca Ridge
ACTTCGAGCATGTCCCATGCAAATTGCGAATACATGAATCCTCCCAGAATGGCAAAATTTGCTGGAACTGAAACCAGCGCTAAAACCAGGAATAAACGTGCACCTTTGCTTTCGCGAATAAAATGGCCGCTTAAAAATCCAATTATTGCCAGTCCTACAGTATGAGTTAATAACAATAAATAGCGTGTAATATCATTCCCGCTTTCCCAACCTTGAAGCATGAAAATCGACATAGCGATAATAAGTACGGCTGCACCAAAGCCACGCAGCAACTGTGGCAAGTGCGATAATATTTTATTGAATTTAACCGTATCATCTATAACCGGTGGTTCCCAATCGTTATCAGTGTTCATTGTTGTTCTCCTTGTCATCCATCATGACCTTCAGTTGTTTACGAAAAGCCTCTCGTTTTTCGCTATCAATAAATTCCTTCTCCAATGAAAATGTGTCATCGACATGGTAAGTACCCACTTCCAGTTCTTCTTCCGTGATATTCACTTCCCAACGCTCAAAAGCTGCTGACACATCACTGAGCATCCCATCATCAGCGTAATTCATTGCGCTGAGTGCTTCGGCGGTTGACTGGCGTGTTCGCATCAGTTTTCGTTGTTGTGAAATCTCCATGACTCGTGTTTCGGCACCCTGTATGTCCTGAACCAGACGTTCTTCAAGGCTCTGGTGTTTTTCGATTGTCAGAGCCAGTTCCGTTGCCTGTTTTATACATCCATTTCTGTGCTGCAAACACTGAATCGCTTTTTCCTCATCCTCCTTTGCTACTTCCCTGGCACGTTTTGCCCACTTTGCTTCCATTTGCTTCAGCTCGGCCAATTTACGCCGCATGCGTCCCCCATCGCTGTTCATCTGTGCCAGTCGTACCCTGGATCTTGCAACAGCCTGGTGCGCGCTACGAATGGCTGACTCAATTACCGCATCATGATCTTCAATTTCGCCTACGATTTGATTAACATGTGATTTCATCGTGGCAGACAGGCGTTTAAATATTGACATGTTTCTTCTCCTCTTCGTTATTTGATAATTACAATTTAGATATCAAATCCCATGCCAAGCTAGAATAAGTTGTATTTTTACTTTAATTTCATAATGTTACTTAAATTAAAATAACTGAACATCAATATAATATAAAATATAAGTACATATAATGTATATGGTGGCAATCATTAAATGAATGCTTGTCAGAGTATGATGACGAACCCATGTACCTGGTATTGGCTCTGCACACGGTGGGATGTTAGCTATTTGCAGAGCTTATGTTTGTTCCTGTGGATAGTATTTATTACAGAACAAATGAGTGATGTTGTTTCAAATTGGATTAAGTAGACAAATCTGAACAACAATGATTTCCTGTTTTAAAGCAGATACTAAGTAATCACCTCATATATCAACTCGGCAGCATCAAGAATTTTCGATCACTGGGTTTCAAGCAGCGGATTAGATCCGATGCTTGAAAGCACTCTATTCGTCGAAACAATGTGTCCTTAATTTATTGGCGGTATTGAATCATTTTGCCAGTGCTAAATTTAGCGGTTATCCAGTGATATTTGATTCATCGGTGTATTCTGTAAGATTAGGCCTGAATCATTACACGTGAAGTGCATACAAAACGTACTCTTACTTTTGTCATATAAATAATCACAATATTTTGTGCTAAATTGTTTTCAGATAAATGGAATTTAACCTCAAGCCGTATTCCATTTCGACTATTCTGAATACAATTAGCAGGGAGTTAATATGAAACGATCTACCTTGATAGCAGGCACAGTCGCGGCCTATCTTTGTACTTTCCTCATTAGTGTCAATGCACATGCCGCCGGTACGGCGACTCGAAGTCCCATAAATGTGGTGGGTGATACGGATGTCGTTTCAGTTACGGACGGTAGCATTATTGATTTAAATCCGGGTCGGGTGAGCGTTTCGACTAATAGTGGTTATAATTCTACCACCAGTATTCGTGTCGATAGCAATGCAGGTGTGATTCGGGGTTATGCAGAATACGATTTAGGTCAAAACCGGACTTATGCGACGGTTGAAGAAGTCGGTGGTAGTACGGCATTTGGTATACTTTCTCTGGATACGTTTCTAGTTGGATCGAGCAATGATCCGGCGGCAGCTGATACGGTTGACGTTACGATTGAAATGGCCTTTGATGGTTCCTTTACGGCAAACAATGGTGCACCTTCTTTATTGTTAATCGGGGATTTAAACGCAACCACGCTCAGTACGGGTCTTCCGGTTAGTGGCAATATCTATCAATCTTTGTTGAGCTTCACTTCGACTGAACTGAACTCTCCTGCTGATCCTGTTACGACCACTTTTAGTGGTGTGCAGTCATCATTATTTGGCGGTGCGAGTATTGATTATGCCGGAGCATCTGCTGAGGTTCTGGGATCATCGATGAATGATTTAAACGCAATATTGCGTCTGACTTTCCCACTTGCCCTGGGGGATTCATTTATCTTAAACGGTATCGTCACGGGTATTGCCGGCCCGGCACCTGATCCGGCGGATGTTGATTTTACGGATGGTATTTCGGTGCTTGCTTCAGCCGGTATTGTTGATTTTTCAAATACTGCGCGTATGCGGATATTTTTGCCTGACGGTTATTCCTTAGGCGGCGGCGATCCCCTGCTGGACAATATTGTTAATCCCACAACAGTTCCTGTTCCTGCTGCACTCTGGTTGATGCTAAGTGGTTTAATCTCCTTGTTGAGCATTAAAACAGTGGGTAGAAAAAGAAGTATTTAAGTTCAGTGATTGAATCCCCCGCCGCAAGCTGCGGGGGATTTATTAAAATTATGCCTGCTTTTGCTCCTGCTCCAGCGTTGTGTAATCGGTATAACCGTTGGCATCGCCTCCATAAAAAGTATTCTGATCAGCTTCCGTCAGTGTGGCACCCTGTGCGAAGCGTGCAGGAAGATCAGGGTTTGATATAAACAGCTTACCAAAGGCGATCATGTCGGCATGATTCTGCTCCAGGCTTAGTCTGGCGCGTTCTTGATCATAACCATTATTGGCCATGTAAAGGCCGCCAAAGCGACGTTTAATTTCGGGGTAGTCCACCGTACGTTCATTATTGAGCATGTCACCTTCAAGGATGTGAAGATAGGCTAGATCATGTTTCTGTAACATATCAGCAATGGCATTAAAGGTGGCTTGTGGTTGTGAATCCTGTATGTCATTAAAGCGATTTTCAGGCGATAATCTTACCCCGACCCGTTTGCTACTCCAGACATTACTCACTGCCGTCAGTACTTCATCCAGCAGGTGCATGCGATTTTCAATACTGCCCCCGTAGGCATCATCGCGTGCATTGCTGCCATCACGCAGGAACTGATCCAGCAGGTAACCGTTTGCAGCATGAATTTCTACACCATCGAAGCCGGCAAGCTTTGCCTGCTTTGTGGCGCTCGCATAGTCGTCTATGATTGCCGGTATTTCATCAATGGATAAGGCACGCGGCGTTACAAATGCCTGCATACCCTCATAGGTGATCGCTTCGCCTTTGGGCTGGATAGCCGATGGAGCCACTGGCAGCGTATTATCCGGCAACATGGAAGGATGAGAGATACGACCTACATGCCAGAGCTGGATGAAAATTTTTCCGCCTTCTTCATGTACCGCATCGGTTACTTTTCGCCAGCCGGCAACCTGCTCATTCGAATAAATGCCCGGGGTGGCCGGATAGCCGACGGCAGAGGGAGAAATCTGACTGGCTTCGGTAATAATTAAACCGGCGCTGGCGCGTTGGCGGTAATGCAGGCTGTTTAGATCGGTGGGGACATTACCGTCAGCCGCCCGATTGCGAGTCAGCGGTGCCATGATAATCCGATTTTTCAGCGTGAGTTCGCCTATATTTAATGGGGTGAATAATGGGTTGCTTAAATCCTTGGTAGACATAGTTTGCTCCATGTAAGTACGGTAGGTTAGTTGTCATAGAAATGAACAGAGGTAATTATAGTGTGCACATTGTCTTCCTAAAAGTAGCAAAAAGGCGTATATATGTTTCCAAAATGGAACCAATGGACGACCATGGATATTGCCAGCCGACTGATTTTATTTGCCGATGTTATTGATTGCGGGAGTCTTAGCAAGGCGGCACAACGTCGCAATGTTAACCGATCACTGGTTAGCAAACAGATCGCTAAACTGGAAGAGCATTTTAAATTGCGACTTCTGAACCGTACCACTCGCAGCCTAAGTCTTACCGATGCCGGTCGTGCTATCTATCAGCATGCGAGTAATTTGCGAAATCAACTTAGAGAAACTGATGCCCTGGCAGAATCACTGCGCGAGGATATTGGTGGTGAGTTGCGTATCTCCAGTACCTCGCATTTTGGGCGTTTGCATGTTCTACCGGTAATAACTCAACTGGTAGAAGATTATCCTGCCCTCAGAATTGATTTACGGTTTGAAGATCGCTATGTTGATCTTGTTGCTGAGCGATTTGATATTGCGATTCGAATTACTGAGCCGGATGATTCTTCATTGATTGCAAGAAAACTTGCCGACAATCCTTTTTTTATGGTGGCATCGCCAGCTTATCTGAAAAAAAAGGGTGGACCAGAAACCGTAGCCGATCTTGCTGAACATCGATTTATAATTTATGCCGGTGACAATGTAACGGTGAATAGCTGGGCTTATTATGATGATGTAGAAGTTAAGACTTTTGCTATCAACGGCTATCTTAAAGTTAATGATGGAGATGGTCTATTAAAAGCTGCACAGGCAGGAATGGGGCTTGCTATGCTCCCAACCTTTCTTATTTGTGATGCTATAAAAAACAAATCGTTAGTTCGTGTGCTACCTGATTTAAAACTTAAACCCTATTCGCCAATTTATATTATGTATCCTAGTCGCAGTCATATACCAAAAAAAATTCGTCTGTTCATTGATCGAATGCTGGATTATATTGAGCAGGATGAATGTATAAAAAGTTGAATGTTTAGTAAGGCAATTGCTAATGCCAGTATTATTGCAAGGAGTTAATGATGGGAATGTTGATTAAAGGTGAGCTGGTAGATAATTGGCTGGACAAGGAAATTGATGAAGGTGAATTCAAACGCATGGAATCCAGCTTCCGAAACTGGATAACGGCTGATGGTAGTAGTGGCTTTAAGGCCGAAGCCGATCGTTATCATTTATACGTTTCCGCCGCCTGCCCCTGGGCACATCGGACTATTATTTTTAGAAACTTAAAAAAGTTAGAAAACATTATTGGCCTATCCATCGTTGAAGCGCAGATGCTGGAACAGGGCTGGACATTTTCTGGTAGTGGTAAGTATGTGGATCATTTGTATGCCAGTAAATTCATGCATGAAATTTATACTCGTGCAGATAAAGAATTTACCGGTCAGATTACGGTTCCTGTTTTATGGGATAAAAAAGAAAATACCATTGTAAATAACGAATCATCTGAAATCATCCGCATGCTTAACTCAGCTTTCGATTCATTGACCAATGTGAAAACGGATTATTATCCCATTTCGCAGCGTCATAAAATTGATGAAATAAATGAACCTATATATAACAATATCAATAACGGCGTATATCGTTGCGGTTTTGCTACCTCACAAAAAGCCTATGAAAAAGCCTTTGCACGATTATTTTATGAGCTGGAAAATGTTGAGAAGATGTTATCTCAGCAGCGTTATCTGCTCGGAGAACAAATAAGCGAAGCCGACTGGCGCTTGTTTACCACCTTGATTCGTTTCGATGCAGTGTATGTCGGACATTTCAAATGCAATTTAAAACGCATATCTGACTATGAAAACCTATCGAATTATTTACGCGAGCTGTATCAGATGCCGGGGATAGCGGAGACGGTTGATATAGATTATATCAAGCAGCATTATTACTATAGCCATACCAGTATTAATCCAACCCAGATTGTGCCGAAAGGTCCGGAATTGGATTTTACTTCAGCCCATAATCGAGCCGGGAAATTTTGAAATAAGGGAATATAGTTTTATTGGAACATGCTGACTTATGGCTTATTCGTGTGCAGCTGTAGGTCGATTTTAATCGAACCGGGCGAGAGGTATGGCTGAAGCCGCACCTGCAATGATAGATCTCCCATTCATTTTTTATTTATTTTAATTTTTTACCGAGGTGGTAACTCTGTAAAAGTGCATTACGTAGTTTCGGATGTTGGCTAAGATCAGGGGTAGCCAAAATATCACGGGCAATTTTTTGTAATTGTTCGAGTATCTTATGCTCATGCCAGGCCGACTCAAAGGCAGCAATATCCAGCGTAGTGTCGATTAGAAAATCAGCCGCCAACCCTTCTGCTGCCGTGAAGATTACATTTTCGGCCTGCATCATTTCATATTCATAAGAATATAGATCAATATTGTTGGCGCGGGCAATCAAAGGATGCAAGTTGGGTATTTTGCCACCCTCAGCCATAAACTGATTCAGTTCGAGTTGCAGTGAGGGTGAGTAATTTTGACCTTTAAAAGAAAAAAGAATCGCGGCAGTGATCTGATTTTTCATGATGAATCTCTATTATAGGTGCAGCTTCAGCCGCACATATTCACAGCGGAGAAATAAATATTAAGAGGTTAACGCGGTAAATAACAAGGGCAGTTTTTCCGGTAGTTTTTCAATATTATCAATCACAGTATAGCCACCGGGGCCAAAGATATCCTGTATGTAGTCATCCGCTTTTTTATCCAGGCTGATGCAGTAACTAAACATGCCTTTCGATGAAATTTCATCAACTGCTTTTTTAGTATCATAAATCAGATATTTTTCATCATCGACATCAATATCGGAAGGCTCACCATCGGTGAGGATTAACATGAGTTTCTTGTCGGCTTTTTGTGCTTCAAGATAATGTGCGGCATGACGAATAGCGCCACCCATGCGAGTAGAAAAGCCCGCCTCCATAGCCGCAAGTCGGGCTTTGACATTTTCATCAAACTGCTCGCTATAGCCTTTGAGGTGGTAATAGCGAACATTGTGTCGGGTATCCGAGTGAAAACCGGCAATGGCGTATTTATCGCCCAGTTGTTCGATGGTCCAGGCTAATAAGGATACCGCTTCTTGACTGAGTTGCAGGATACTTTGATCTGAACCTTCGGGAACATCGTTCAATGATGCTGACAGATCCAGCAAGATCATCACGGCAATATCACGGCCATCATGTTTGTGGCTCATATTGATGCGCGGATCTGGCTGGGCACCACATTTGTAATCAATCAATGACCGTATGGCCACATCCAGATCTAATTCACTGCCTTCTTCCTGATAACGTACACGCACAAATTGTTGTGGCTTAAGCATGTCGAGGATGGCTTTTAACTGTTTCGCCAGGGCTTTGTGTTTGTCCAGAATTGCGTCAATGTCTTTTGCATTTGCCGATGGGTGGATAGATTCATACAAACTAACCCAGTCCGGTTTGAAGGTAGAAGTATTATAATCCCATTCCGCATAGTGACGCGGTGGCAGACCATCACTGTTTAGTTCCTGTGGTTTGGCATCACGTTTGTCTTCAAAGGCTTCTTCTTCATCACCTTCTTCAATGAAGATCCACATGTGACGATTATCATCCCGATAATCAACCTCAGTATTTTCAAAACGTATCTTCGGTAACTGATCGCTTTGCAGGCGAGTGCGGGCAGTAAACAAAATCGCCATTTCTGCCATGACTTTGGTGCTGCTGTTATCCGCTTCAAGTGCCTGATGGAATTGTGCAGTAAAATCTAAAACATATTCGTTCTTATAACCATGATTCTGGTCGAGAATGGCGCGAGACAACATAGTCAGACGATGGCGAATACAGGATTCTTTTTCTGTATTACAGTCACCTTCAACTGGTTTTGGATGTAAGGCCAGCAGGTATTTACGTAAGCCCGGATATTCCCTGAGCATTAAATATTCTACCCGCGAGTCTTCCAGATGTTCGATAGCCAGACGTTGAAACGGGCTGAAGTTATCGGCAATGATTGCCGTGGTCCATTTACGGTGTGCCGCGATATGGGCAATGGTAACGCGGTAACGGTCGATACCGGAAACACCGTTTAAGTCATCATAGACATCCGGTACACGAATACCCAGATGATCGTAATAGGGAATGGGTTTGCGTAGTTCATCAAAGCCAAGCGAGTAAGGGACGAAGTAAGATTCATCTTCCCACATACTACGCAGGTACATATCCAGTTTGCGTTCATTGTCCATGTACAGGGTGCCATGGCGTTCACGCTGCAACATGGCCTTACTGTCGGCAGACTGTAGGCAGAAATAATCTTTTTGCCGCTCGGGGTGATTATTGTAATTACGTGCGCCGTATTCGATCCAGTTTTTTAAACCTTCAAGAGATAATTGATTTAACAGATAGGGAATATGCTGTAATAAAACCGGAAAACCCTGACTTGAATGGGTTTTATGATGTCCATGCACCGAGGTGGTGGTGTTATCCATCATCTCGAACAGGATATCGAGAAAATGTTGCATTTGTTCCAGAGTGCCAAGTCGACGTGAGGCTTGCGGCAGGCATTGCATGAATGGTGGAATGGCCTTGCCATTAGGCGTGCGTGAGATATCCCACACGGCCTTGGAAATGATTTCCAGTATAGGCTCACCCAGACGACTAGCCATCTCCGGCATTTCTTCCAGATAGATCATCACCGGTTCCCAGCCACGTCCGATCATGCAAATAAGCGAAGCACCGGATAGGTATTTTTCGATACCGTCATTGCTCAGATTGCGCAGGCAGTCCTGAATGTAATCTTCAAAACATTCTTCGATCTGCGGGAAGCTGCATTTCAGCTTTTCACGATAGGCTTGTAAGTCAGATTCTTGCATAATTATTAATTTTTACCGCAGAGAGCGCAGAGGAAAAAACTTTTTGTTTTTTGTACAGCAGGCGCAGCCGAATAAAACCTCTGCGTTTCTCTGCGCTGAAAAGTTTTTAATACTCAACCAAAAATACTATCAATAGAATGATCCAATGTACTGCGAATATCGGCATCATCAGTAATCGGGCGCACCAGTGCCATGCGGCAGGCAGCTTTGGCTTCGATGCCTTTTGACATTAAGGTGGCGGCATATACCAGCAGGCGGGTTGAGATGCCTTCATCCAGTCCGTGACCTTTCAGGTGACGGGCGGTGTGCGCAATTTTTACTAGTTTGGCGGCTGTTTCCGCATCAGTGCCGGCTTCTTTTTCGACAATGGCGGTTTCCGTTTTGGTATCCGGGTAATCAAAGTCCAGACCGGTAAAACGCTGTTTGGTGGACTGTTTCAGATCTTTCATCAAACTCTGGTAACCGGGGTTATAAGAGATGACTAACTGAAAATCATCATGGGCATCGATGAGTTCCCCTTTTTTGTCCAATGGCAACTGACGACGGTGATCGGTCAAGGGATGAATCACCACGGTGGTGTCCTGACGGGCTTCGACAATTTCATCCAGATAGCAAATAGCGCCAATACGCGCGGCAATCGTTAACGGTCCATCTAACCAGCGGGTACCATCGGCATCCAGCAGATAACGGCCAACTAAATCCGAAGCGGTCATGTCTTCATTACAGGCAACAGTAATTAAAGGCTTGCCCAGTTTCCAGGCCATGTGTTCGATGAAGCGTGATTTACCACAACCGGTTGGGCCTTTGATCATCACCGGAAGGCGAGCCTCATAGGCGGCAGTGTATAAAGCTACTTCATCTTCCTGTGCTTCGTAGAAAGGTTCTTCGGTTATTTTGTATTGTTCGATATTTATGTCAGTCATAGTTTTAGGCCTTTTGACAAGTTTTTTACCGCAGAGGTCGCAAAGGTACGCAAAGGTTATTAAAAATTATTTACAATTCGCTTAATGCCATTCTTTAATCTTGGTACATTAAAATTGATTAATAGTCCGAGTTGCTTGTTACTTAGTTTTAAATAGGATAATAATTGAGCTTCGTGTATAGGTATTAATCTATCAACTGATTTTAGCTCAAGAATAATAGAATTAGCGACCAGCATATCAAGCCGGTAACCGACATCTATAGTTACATTTTCGTAATATACGGGTAG
>VAPK010000813.1_pt1 | contig 10029 bp, 10 predicted proteins | sample 3395031 | NCBI WGS metagenome assembly VAPK01 (sample SAMN08290443, study PRJNA428436) | hydrothermal vent metagenome | isolation source: Deep-sea hydrothermal vent chimney 1 | place: Pacific Ocean: Juan De Fuca Ridge
AACCGCACCCCATTGTCAAGACCATATCCAAACTGTTTTTAAGGTGTATTCTCCTATGCTGTATTATCTAAATCTTCTCCTGCAGAGAATGAGTCATACATTATTTCCGGAGTATGGTATTCACCTGTCTGTTTTTACAGTAGGATTTATACCTTAACTCTCCTGTAAATCTGTCTTAAGCTTTGGAGGCAGTATAATACTTATTATATGTAATCCAATGGGTAACGCCGAATATAGAAGAAGAGACAAGCAAGAAGCCAACGTTATCCATTTGCAGTCTCTCAATCCCTCAAATTTTTAATTTTCAAATCTCATCCAATCTTAGCCTTCTGTAGATGCGCTTATTGTGCAGTGGTCTCATTATGCATAAATTTATAATTCCCCCCACGCCGAGCTGTAAATAAAACTTAAAATTTAGTTTTACCCTTTTAAATGAATCCATAACAACTTATAATATAAAAATATGAATAAAAAAAAGCTGTTTTTAATATCTGACGGATCTGCCGAAACCGTGAGGGGGATAGCCGATTCGTTTATTGTGCAATTTTATAGGCCCGGTGTATTGGTAAAACGGTTCGGAAGAGTTTACGATAACGAGAGACTGGATCTTGTTACAAATGAAATTTTACAATCTCCCGATTGCATGGTGCTGTTTACAATTGCCGATGTAAATTTGAGAGAAATTCTACATAATTATTGCGAAAGCAACAATATCTATCATATTGATATATTTGGTTTTTTTATAAGAAAATTTGAGAAATTTATTGGGAAAAAAGCTATAGGTAAGTCAGGGCTTCTTCATAAATTTAGTGATAAATATTTTGATAAAATTGCCGCTATTGATTATACATTAACCCATGATGACAACAAGTCTATTAGGGATATTGGATTGGCCGATATTATTATTGTTGGATTATCGCGCTCGGGAAAAACTCCTTTGTCAATCTATCTTACTGAAAACGATGGTTATCGCGTTGCAAACTTTGCACTTGTTAAAGGTGAGAGGTATCCAAAAGTTTTGGATACCTTGCAGCAGAATCGTATTGTTATGTTAAAAATAGATCCTGAAGTTTTAATTAGAATAAGAGAGAACAGAGCTAAAAAACTTCAAGTTGATAAGTCTAACTACTGCAGCAGATCTTTTATATATGAGGAGACCGAAATGATGCTTGATCTTGAAAGAAAACATCATGAATGGATAAAAATCGATACAACGAGTAGGGCAATTGAGGAGATTGCATCTGAAGTTATTGAAAACCTTCGGATTAAATCTTCCGATTTGGTTAACCTGCATAACAAAAGCAATTTATGAAGTTAACGGTGAATGGAAAAGAAAAAAATGTTGAAGTGAATACACTGAATGATCTAATCTCTAAGCTCAAAATGGATAAGAGCTTGCTATATATACAGATAAATGGGGAATTCGTTAAAAAGGATAAGTACAAAAACAGACTATTGAAAGAAAATGACAATATTGAGATAATTAGTGCAGTTGGGGGCGGTTGATGCTTTCTATTTCCGATAGAAAATTTAAGTCGAGATTGATTATGGGGACAGGTAAATTTTCGACTAATGATATTATGAAAGATGCTATCAAAGCTTCAGGCACCGAAATGGTTACGGTTGCTCTTAGAAGGATTGATCCCGATAATCGGCAGGAGGATGTGTCAAATGTAATTGACAGGAGTCGTTATCTATTTTTGCCCAATACATCCGGAGCACAGACCGCAGAAGAGGCGGTGAAGATTGCTAATATCGGACGAACAATGGGACTTGGGAGCTGGGTGAAGCTTGAAGTAACGCCTGACCCTTGGTATTTGCTGCCTGATCCGATTGATACTCTCAAAGCAACGAAGATTCTATCCGATGAAGGGTTTATCGTTCTCGTTTATATGAATGCCGACCCTGTACTTGCAAAAAGATTAGAGGATGTTGGAGCTGCCGCTGTAATGCCTCTTGCAAGTCCGATCGGTTCGGCACGAGGAATAAAGACAGATGAGATGATACGTATCATCATTAAGAATTCAAATCTTCCGGTTGTGGTAGATGCTGGAATAGGTACTCCATCTGATGCTGCCATAGCAATGGAGATGGGAGCCGATGCGGTTTTGATAAATACTGCCATCGCATCGGCTGATGATCCTGTGAGAATGGCATCGGCTTTTAAGCTTGCCGTTGAAGCGGGGAGAATCGGCTATGAGTCCGGACTGCTATTGCCAAGAGAACATGCAGATGCCAGCAGCCCGACTGACGGTCTGTTATAAAACCTATCCGTATAACAATGTTGCATTTACAAATTTGATTCATTATGAGGAGAAGATATGAAATATACAAGCTTTCCGGCTTTATTGGATAAGTATAGCTGGAAAGAAGTTGCTGATTCTATTAATAATGTGAGTATAAAAGATGTAGATAAAGTATTGCAGAAGAGCACATTCGGAACAATCGATCTACCGGCATTGCTTTCTATCGCAGCAGGTGAGAGACTATATTTGATGAAGAAAATTGCCCATGAACTTACAAATCAATATTTTGGCAAAGCCCGCTTTCTTTATGCACCTTTGTATATAACAAATATATGCATAAACGGCTGCGTTTACTGCGGTTTTAACAAAAATAACAGCATTAAGAGAAAACGCCTTACTATGAGCGAGATTGAAAGCGATGCAGCATATATATATAATCAAGGTTTTAGACATATTTTGATTGTGACAGGCGAGGATGTCTTAGTTATGAATAGTAATTATCTTGTAGATGCAATAAGAATAATTCGCAGCAAATTTTCATCTATTTCAATAGAGGTTCAGCCATTGACAGAACTAATGTATAAGAAAACAGTTGAGACCGGCTGCGATGGATTAAGTCTATATCAGGAGACTTACAACAAACAGGTTTACAAGACAGTTCATGTCAAGGGACCTAAAAGTAACTATAAGTGGCGAGTTAATGCGCCTGAAAGGGCAGCGAAATCCGGTATGAAAAGAATAAACTTCGGTGTATTATTGGGGCTTACCGATTTCAGAACGGATGTATGGTTTGCAGCACTGCACGCAAGTTATATAAGAAAAAAATATTGGAAAACGCAGATTGGGTTTTCATTTCCAAGAATAAATCCAAATGCAGGTACTTATCATCCGGCAATTGATGTAGAAGATAATGATTTTATGCAGCTTATTTTTGCTTTACGTATGGTGTTTCCTCAAGCCCAGCTGTTTTTATCTACGAGAGAACGATCTGAATTTAGAGACATGCTGCTTGCCGCTGCAGTAACCAATACAAGTGCGGGCTCAAAAACAAACCCGGGTGGATATACAATTGACGATAGTACAGGACAATTTGATATAAGTGATACGCGTAGTCCAAAAGAGGTTGTGAATGCCATTAAAGCGGCAGGTTATAACCCTATTTACAAAGATTGGGATATAGGGCTTGCATAGCAGAATTATAGATATATTCAATAGAGGTGCGCTATACCCTGTCATCACGCCGTCGCTTTGCATAAATGATCCGATAGCTATCTTGAAAAAAATTGCAGGTACAGTCGATATCGTACAGTTAAGAATGAAAGATGGTTCCGATAGAGATAAACTTCTCATGGCAAGAAAGTTCAGAGAAAATTTCAAAGGTATTTTGATAATAGATGATAGAGTTGATATTGCTCTTCTTTCAGGAGCAGATGGCGTTCATATTGGTCAGGAAGATATAACGATTTCCAATGTAAGAAGAATAAATAGCAAACTCTTGATTGGAGTTTCAACTCATAATAAGAGTGAGATTGGGGAAGCTATAGATGGCGGTGCTGATTATATAAACATAGGCCCTATATTTCCTACTCAAACAAAATCTGTTTTACATTCACCTATAGGTATTGAGCAATTTAAAGAGATTTCACAAAATGTTGATATTCCATTCAGCGTGATGGGTGGGATAAAAACAGATAATATTGATAAGTTATTTGAGTCGGGTGCAAGAATATTTGCTGTTGTAACCGCAATAACAAAAGCAGATGATCCGCTGCAAATAGCAAAAATATTTCAAGAGAAAATTGACAGTTTGGCTATACATCCATATAAAACATAGACAATCTTTTTGTAAAAGATATTGAGAATGATCTACTTGAATAACGCTTTTTCTTTTTTTACAAAAGCATTCATACCTATTGAAGCGTTATCTGTTCCGGATAGGCGCGATATGGACTCAGCTTCTCTCTCAAGTTGAATTTTAAGTTTTTCATAATACGGTTTCCGAATAAGCATTTTTGAAGCCAGCATTGCATCGTAGGATTTGTTATTTATTGCTTGAGCAAGATTTAACGTCTCTGATATTAGGCTTGAATCGTTGAATCTTTTATAAATAAGGTTCAGTTTGAGAGCTTCAGAGCTATCTATTAATGGATCAGTCAGCAATATCTCAAGTGCTTTTTTTGAACCCAAGGCTTCATTGAGAAAAAATGTTGAACCGCCATCCGGTGTAAGTCCTATCTTCTCATAAGATAAAATAAATTTTGCGTTCTCAGATGCAACTGTCAGATCGCAGCTGAGTGCAGCTGATACTCCTGCTCCGGCGGCAATTCCATTAACAGCCGCTATCCATATCTTTTTGGATTGCACAATATTGAGTATGGCGTTATGAAGAGGAGTTGTCAATATCTTGAAAAAAGCCGCTCTTTGGTTTTGTTTAACCTTTAACATGCTTTTGACATCGCCTCCTGCAGAAAACGCAGCTCCTTTACCTGTGAGAATAACAGTTTTGCAATCCATTTTTTCTATCTCGATGACCGCTTGATTAAATTGAGTGATGAGCTCTCCATTCATGGCGTTGTAACTTTTTTCCCTGTTAAACCTTAGCACAATAGTTTTATTGAGCCTTTCTAATTCCAAAAGTTTCATGTTATCGCATCTTCGGTAATTTTATAAGCTTGTCTCTTTTTAGTGTCAAAAACGCCAACGGTTTTAGTGTAAAATGAACCGGTGTCTATCCTCAGCTGGTTTATTCCGTTATTTTTATAAAGAGTTGGATTTTCGACAATATTGTGCCCCGTTACAATAAGTTCAACCTTAGGATGATTTTGTTTAAATGATGATATTATGGAACTTTCTACCTTGTCAATCGAAGTTCGTGACCAAAGGTACGAATCTTGTTTGTTAGTCAAATACCCGCTATCTATACCTGCATGGGTAATCATTATATTATTATAAAGTTTATATATAGGAAATTTTTTTATTGTATCAATGTATGGGCTGTCGTTAATTGCCTTTTGCATGTCACTTATACTATAATCATTGAAGGTAAAGCTTTTAACTGTTTCAATACCGCCGTTTGCCATCCATATAAAATAATAATTTTTTAGCAATCGTTTTGGTGCTTCGGAAAAAGCAATTGCGATTGCCTCATGATTTCCCATAATACAATCTGCCCCGGATGATATCAAGAGATCGAGGCATTTTTTAGAGTCGCCTCTATCAATTATATATCCGGCAAAGAGAATATTTTCTTTGCTGAAACTTTTTATAACCTTTGTCATTAGCTTTGTTTGGCCGTGAATATCCCCGACAATAATCATGGAGTAGGCTTAATTTTAAGTTTCACACTAATTAGTTTGCTCGCATTAGCAGATACGACTGTAAAATTAAGTTGCTTATAATCGATAACAGCTCCTACTTTTGGTATGCAACCCGCTTGAGACATTATAAATCCTCCAATGGTATCAAAATCGGTTCTTTCAAACTCCTCAAATTCATCAGATAGAAATTTCTCAACAAAATCATCGAAACTCATCCTACAATTTATTAGATAAGAACCATCTTTCATCTTTTTAAAATCCTCTTCTGTTCTGTCGTCTTCATCCTCTATCTCACCTACAATCTCTTCTATAATATCTTCCACGGTAATTAAACCTGATGTTCCGCCATATTCATCAAGCACAACAACAAATTGCAGTCTTTTGTTCTGCATCTCTTTTAAGAGCTGCAATATAGGTTTTGTTTCGGGAATAAATGTTGCTTGTTTCATATGTTTTTTTACATTGTCGTTTCTTATATTGTAATAATCTGAAATAAGGTCGCGTATGTTTAAGATTCCTAAAATATTATCGATGTCTTTTTCATATACCGGAATTCTCGAATGCCCGAATTTGGCAAATGCTTTCATTGCATTCTCTATTTGCAACTTGTCAGATACGGATTTTATGTCAAGTCTTTGCGTCATAATTTCTCTCGCGATAGTATCGCTCATATCAAATATATTTTTCAGCATTTTATGCTTATCTTCGTTTATAACGCCCTCCTTCTTGCTTTCTTCAACCATAAATTCCAATTCATCTTCAGTTAAAAGATTGGAATTTAGATTGGAGGATTCAAACGTTATATTTTTAGCAAGGAAAAGCATCACTATTGTAAGAGGATAAAAGATATAATAAAATGGTTCCAGAAGCCTGATAAGTACAGGAGCTATTAAATCGGCATTTTGTTTTGCAAACGTCTTTGGTGTTAACTCGCCAAAAACAAGGATTACAAATGTCATTATGCCGCCGGCTAATGCCAATACATTATTTTTAATAATTGTTTGTGCAATTACCGTTGCATCTACAGAAGCAAAAATATTGGCAATATTATTCCCTATAAGAATAGTTGTAAGTACCTTTTGGGGATGTTCAATCCACAGCACAAGAGAATCTCTTCTGCCTCTGCCTTTTTTTAGAAGATGTCTTGCTCTCAGTTCGGATATAGATGTGAGCGCTGTTTCGCTTGCAGAAAAGAAAGCGGAAAAAAACAAACATATTATTAGAATTAAAATATTCTCAGTAATAAAGTACTCCGAATATATGTTAACAAACTTTAAGCTTCTCCTATCAATTGTGAGCGTTCAAATATATATTGGTGGGTAAACTCGGAAGAGGCTTATCAGTCGAGGTCTCATCATGGTTTAATTAAGCATTCTTTGAAATTACGAGGGTTTTTGATTTCCGCCTCAACTTTCAAAAATTGAACATAAACTTTGCGCTTTTTTGGTCCATCGCTTTCGCAAAAAAATATACCCTGCCATTTTCCAAGCATCAATTTTCCATCACAAATAGGTATTAAAACCTGATTCCCGAATAGCACGGTTTTAATATGTCCGGCACTATTTCCTTCTATATGTCGATAGTTTTTATTTGAAGGAGCTATGATGTTCATTACAGATAGAATATCATACGAAACGGCAGGATCATAGCATTCGTTAATCGTTATTCCGGCAGTTGTATGAGGTATATATATAAGTAGGGTGGATGCGTTAAGCTTATATAGATTTACCAATTCTGCAATTTTGGATGTTATGTCGATAAGTTCGTTTTTTTCAATACTTTTCAGCTCTATTACATTCATTTTGATATTATGATGCCGATTGAAACCATATTTGCTATTATAGATGAACCTCCGTAACTTGCAAGCGGAAGAGTTATTCCAACCACAGGGAGCATCCCAATGGTCATATCGATATTAAAAAATAGGGAAATACTTAGAAGTATTGTAAATCCCACAATGAAATAGCGAGAAAAATTATCACTTGCACTTGCTGCCATTTTTATAAATCTTGATAGCAGCAGCCAATACAGCAGCAATAAAAATAAGAATCCAACAAAACCATATTGATATGAAAAAATAGAGAAAAAAAAGTCGGTACCACTTTGAGGTAAAAAATGAGGCCATAAAAAAGGTTGAAAGATATGTCCGAATAGTTTACCTGCTCCAATGATAATTTCCGAATGCAACGATTGAAAACTTGAGCCGGCAGGATCACTTCCCGGATTGATGAAATCGATTATCCTTGCTTTTTGATACCCCTTCAGCAATTCCCATATTAAAGGCATGGCTGAAAACGATGTAACAATTAGAACAAGAAACAGCTTTTTATCAATTCCTGCCACAAATATCACCATTAGAAAAAGTGAAAGTATCACAATCGAAGTTCCTAAGTCAGGTTCAGCCATTACAAGAAGAGCAGGCAGAAGGATCATTATAGACACAATAAAAAAATTTATAAATCTCAAAGGTCTGCCTTCCTGATGATCGGCAAGGTAGCGACTTACGGCAAGAATTATAGCAGGCTTTGCAATCTCAGACGGCTGAAAGTTAATAATTCCGAACTGTATCCACCTTGTAGCACCAAAATGTCTTGTTCCGAAAAAAAGTACTATGGTCAATAAGATTACTGCCAATATATATATTATATATGAATAATGATAGAAAAATGAGCGTGATAGTTTTGTTGATATGAGTAAAATAGATAGTCCTATAAAAGACCAAGTAAGCTGTTTTAACCACAGCGATCCGGGAAGTAATTTTAATGTAAATATGGATGTTGACATAATAGCAATTATTAAAATCGTTATGACAATTCTGTTGCCGTTTTCTTCATAAAAATTCATTATGGTAAATTTACAAGATATAAAACAATTTTATGTTGATTTTATACATCCGTTCAAATTATTCCTTCTTTAAGAGCTTTTTCATAGATTGATTTTGCAATAGGTGCAGCAGCTATTCCGCCTGCACCTCCGTTTTCTATAAATACGGCTATTGCGAGTTTGGGATTATTGTAGGGAGCGAATGATATAAACCATGCATCAGGTGTGTATTTTGAAGCAATTTTTCCGTTCTTGGCTATCTGCTTGGCTATCCGATTGGATATAACCTGTGCTGTTCCCGTTTTGCCTGCTATGGATATAATATTGCTTCTTGCTCTAGTAGCTGTTCCAATATCGCTATTTACAGCATCGTACATTCCTGCTCTTATCACTTCATCGGTGCTCCTTTTTATTATCCTTATTTTCTCCTCTTTTTTGTTTACAATATGCGGTTTTATAAAATAACCTCCGTTTGCAATGGTTGCAGCCATTGAAGCTGCTTGCAGAGGAGATATTCTAACATATCCTTGTCCTACTGCCATCATTACAGTATTACCTGAATACCATTGCTCGTGCAGTTTGTGCCATTTCCATGATGCAGACGGTATAGTACCTATATTGGCTCCTTCCAAATTGGAAATTTTTCTTCCAATTCCAAACTTATATGCCATTTGCTTAATTCTCTCTGCCCCTACCATCAATCCCAATTTATAGAAAAATACATCCGACGAAGATGCTATTGCTCTATGGATATTTATTAATCCAAAGCCCCCTCGTTTCCAATCGTGATACACTTGATTGGCGATTTTTATCTCGCCAGGGCAAAATATCTTTGTATATTTGTTTATTACGTTATTATCAAGTGCAGAGGCTGCGGTTATTACTTTAAATATAGATCCTGGAGGATAAGTGTTTATCGCTCTATTAATAAGCGGCTTATTTTTGTTTGTCCTAATTTTATTCCATTCTTTGTTTGTTATTCCGGTTGAAAACAGATTGGGATTATATGACGGGCTGCTGTACATAGCAACTATATTTCCTGAAGATGGCTCAATTGCTACAACAGCTCCCTTTTTGTTTCCAATACTTTCTTTGATTATTTTCTGCAGTCTGGAATCAACGGTAAGAAATACATTTTTACCGTTGATTCCAGGTCTGTTTTTTAATATTTTTATTATGTCGCCAATTCCGTTAGTGGTCACCAATTTAGTTCCGTCTTTGCCTTTTAGTGTATTTTCGAACATATTTTCCACACCTGTTTTGCCTGAATAATCATATCGCCTGTATTTATTGCTTTTAAGCTGATTTCTTGTAATTCTTGACACATATCCAACGGTATGTGCAAATAAGCTTTTCATGGGATAAACTCTTTCGGGTTCTAATTGTACAATTGTGCCTTTTAGTGCTATGCGATTCAACTCATATTGAATAAGCTGTTCCCTTGTTAATTCTTTCATAAGTATTTTCCCCGATGCTCTGTTTTTCATCATCCCCTTAATCTTATTTTTGGAAATACCGGTTAGCGATGAAAGTTTTATAATGGCAGCACGGTTTATTTTATGCTTGTCGGTCACATATAATGCGAATGATGGAATATTTTTTGCTAATACAACCCCATTTCTATCTAATATATCTCCTCTCAT
>VAPK010438457.1_pt1 | contig 10029 bp, 8 predicted proteins | sample 3395031 | NCBI WGS metagenome assembly VAPK01 (sample SAMN08290443, study PRJNA428436) | hydrothermal vent metagenome | isolation source: Deep-sea hydrothermal vent chimney 1 | place: Pacific Ocean: Juan De Fuca Ridge
CTCGATTGATCTCCACGGCACCTTTCAACGAAGACTGTGGATCATTTTAGACGACCAGTAGCGTATATAAAAACAATCGATTCGGCTATGAAATAGGGGACACCCATTAGCTGGCCGGTGTTAGTGATTACTCTATTCAGCCAGTGTATTGGCATTGTTGCCAAGACAACTGAGGTTAAGATATTGTTTCCCTGTCACCCGCTAGACCGTATTTTCACCAGTTGATGAGATGATCGTATAGCATATTTGAATTCACAAGGAATTTTATGAAGGAATGGAATAACAGTGTGTATTTCCGATTGAATAAAATTTCTTGTGGATTCAAATAACGAGCGAGGGTTCATCAGACTGGTGAAAAATGCGGACTAGTTCATCAATTCGTAAGTTTGATTAATAATGTGGCGAGAATATATTTTCGAGAGCAAGGCGAACAAGCGCCGACATAGTTGTTCTACGTCAAGCTTGTTCAACGCAGCTATCGGGAATATAAGCCGTCACATTATTAGTCAAACTTACGAATTGCTGTACTAATTCCTGGCACAAACCAGATAACGAGTGGACGGACAGGTATCGGCATCTGTTGAAACAGGGTTTAAACTAACTGCGTCATAAACCTCTACTGCTCCGTTAAATGCTTGCTCAAAGATTCTGCGTACCCGGCTGAGTGGTGGCAGGAATCGTTGGTGGTAACCTTCGTCGGTGATGCGCATTTGTTTGCGGAAGTCGATGTTAAGAATATGACTGCGCTGATACATCTGCTGGTCTTTTTCGATCAATTGTGGAGTGCGTAGTGAAATGATTTGCTGATCTTCGGAAAAAATTAGATTTGGATACCAACGTATATGGTCAGAAGTAATGAAATCTCCAAAGAAATAACCATCTGGTTTTACAGCTTTGGCAACTTTGTGGATTGCATCGGCAAAATGCTGATGTGGTAAATACTGGAAAATATTGAGCCCACAAAACGCCAAATCCCAAGTCTGCACTGTCGGGTCAATCTCCATGACATCACCTGTTTCGGCATGGATACGTTTGCTGGCAACATGAATCATCGCTTGTGAAATATCAATACCCAGCAGATTCTCTTTTTTTACGCCTAGTTGATCAATCATGTGGTGTTCAGTTAAACCAGTACCGCAGCCAAGTGACAGTAAAGTCGATTGACTAAAATCAATGTTGTAATGACTGTGCATAAATTGCAGATAGGCGGCAATAAAACTGTCCAGACAAGGCTGCCCAATCACTGCATCATAGAGTTCAGCATAGGTTTGAAAAGCATCGTTATTGGTTACAGTGGTGTCTTGATGCAATTCAGTTTGTAGTGCTGCGGCCTGAGTAAGTTCATGGCATAACAATTTCCACCAATAAGAATTGATTGCATGACCGTCTGGGCCGACATTTGGTTTCAGATCAATCAGCAGCATGTCTTTTTTGTTACTGTCGAATAGATCATTGACCAGTCGATCAAGGTCGCGATTAATGTCTTTGCATCCACCGGTATGCGCTATACGTACCCGCTTGATAATATCAACGGTATTACGTAACCAGCACATATAATCAGGCGTTGGGGCCGGTTCTTGGGAATTGATGAGATTTTGTGGTAACGCATGAAACACACCACCATCAGTGCGCTCAATACTCCCTTTGTTTAAATCATAGACGCGCGCATTGCCAGTAATATCGTGATCTCTTTGATTATTTCCGTAAAGATGGAAAGTAATAAAGCGTTGATCTTGTGTCGTATTACCCATTTGATGAACCAGTTGGTGACCAACAGCCATTGCTTGTCCAGTCTTCAATATGGTGCGTGACAAGCAGGTGATTTCATCATCTTGAACCAGGAAAGTCGCATGTTCTGCTGGACCAAAAATCTGTACCGCACCCCACTCAGTGTATCCATGATCATGGATTGCAGACACATCTCCCGGACACCAAGACATCACCATCATTTCGAAAAAGCCACCATCGTAGACTAAACGACGTCCATAGCTATCAGCAGCCGAATGAGTAAAGTCATTCCAAGGCATTAATACCTCGGGCTGAATGTTTGCATCGATAACCATTTGGCGAACCAGCTTGGGTCGTAACGTGTTCATTGTGATCAAATTGTTGACAATCTCTTGCAAGCAATCTGGTAGTTCTTCGACTTTGCCAACGGGAGGTAACGGATTCGTTTGCATATTCATGACTTAATACTCCAAACTGTTTGTCAGATTATTAAGTAGGGTGCGTTGTACGCACCATTGCGATAGCAAAAGGGTAAACCACCCCGATTGGTGCATACAACGCACCCTACAAAAATACTTAGATCTCATATTAGTTGTTTCTTGCGGATAAAACGCCAGCAGAAATATGTTAATAGTATTATTCCTATGCCCAAGGTAACCAGCAGTAAAGTCCATTCCATGCCACGTGCAATCAATTGTGGCGCCAGAGTGACCATAACCACTTCGATTGGAACAACGAACAAATACGCAAATGCAAAGTGATCCAGTGCTCGGGTTTTGTTGTTACCATCGACGATGCGGAGTAAAGCAATGCCCATAGCCATGATGCCAGTAATCCAGCCCCAGGTAAACAATGCGTGCTCGAACCAGTGGTTGCGGATGAAAACTGGCCCGAGTAGTCTACAAACGATAATGCTGAGTGTAAGGCCGACCAGGAATAGTATTGCCAGCGGCATGGCGTAATCACGAATAATCGAGAATTGAATAGCAGCAATGCCGAAAATGATCAGAAAATCAGTTAAGGTACCAGCAATGTGAGCGGAGATGCGCTGATCAATCAGCGATAATAAACCAAAAATAGCGAGTAGCCGTTTAACAAACAGAGCACAGATGAAGGTTAAGCAAAATAGAGGTAGTTTGAAATCTGGCAGATTGTCATTCCACAACTGGTGAAGGTGATACCCACCGAGAAATGCAATAAGCACAAGACTCAGCTGAAATGCAAATGGGTCTATTATGCTGCTATCTACGGGTGCTGTCTGATCGGGTTCGGGAATGATCTGGTCGTTTGGTAGTGTAGTCAATCCCACTTGTGGTTCTGATTTCACCTCTATATCGTTACGTTGGTGTAAATTAACCCAGATAATTCCACCACAAATAGAAGAGAGAATGCCAACTGTGGCCGATGTCATTGCCAACGATTGAGCATCTTGCCAATCCAATTCTGCGAAAGCTGAACCAATAGCCGCAGCAGTCCCATGACCACCCACAAATCCAGCCGCCAGAATGGTTGAAAATCCGCTGTGCAAATCCGGCCAGATCCATTGTAATACGTAAATAGTCAGCAACAACCCGACAGCCCATTGCATAACAATGGCAAATACAGACAAACCCCACAGATCACTTGCTTGTTGAGATAAATCGCGCCAACTAATCGTAGCTGAAGCAAAGGGCAATGCGCAATAAATCAGTGCAATCAGAAGTCCTGGGTAAGCTGAAAAACCAGCACTAAAAGGAACTAGACCAAATCCGTTTGGGCCTGTAACCAATGCTACAATCCCACCGATGATACTCGCAGGAAGTAAAAATTGTTTGAGTAATTGGATCCATGATCGCAAGCAGTAGCCAAGCAGCAGTAAAATACCAGCGAGAGAAAAATCCAGTAAAATTGGTAGTATCATAGTCTTTAAATCTGTGTGAAATGACTTCACAATTTAGAATCAATGCATTTTTAACCTTTGTGGACGGTATTACTCGTTGATGCTGAAATAAAATAGCAGATCGCTTTCTTGCATCGTGCTATTTTTATCTCACGATGATTGATTTTAACCAGACAGCTTCTATAGTGGATTACTGATCTTGAGTTGAGCGATCAATGGCGCGGTGACCAATATCACGTCGATAATAAGCATCTTCCCAGTCTATTGTTGTTACTTGTGTGTAAGCTTGATCACACGCTTGTGCAATCGTATCACCTAACGCGGTGACACACAGTACGCGCCCTCCAGCAGTAACGACTTGATCTCCATCCAGTCGGGTTCCGGCATGAAATACTTTTGTGTCTGCCGATGCAGATAGCGTGGATTGCTTTGGCAAACCTGAAATCGCTTTACCTTGTGTATAGTTTCCAGGATAGCCACCAGCGACCATGACTACACCGAGTGCTGCACGTTGATCCCACTGTAATTCAGGTTGTTGATGCAAGTCGCCATCAAGCGCTGCATCCAGCACATCAACTAAATCACTCTGCAAGCGCATCATTACAGGCTGAGTTTCTGGATCACCCATGCGGCAGTTGTACTCCAGCAACTTCAGTGTACCATCGGCTGCGATCATTAACCCTGCATATAAAAACCCTGTATACGGTGTGCCTTGTTGACGCATTCCTTCCAGAGTTGGAGCAATCACTTCGCGCATGACCCGTTGTTGAATTTTCGGGGTAATAACTGGTGCTGGTGAATATGCCCCCATACCACCGGTATTAGGACCAACATCACCTTCATCACGGGTTTTATGATCCTGGGAAGTGGCGAGTGGAATGGCAGTTGTTCCATCTGCAATTACAAAAAAACTGGCTTCCTCACCTTGCAGAAATTCTTCGATGACAATTTGCTGACCGGCAACTCCAAACGCTTTTCCAGATAGCATGTCTGCGGCTGCCGAAATCGCTTGTTGCCGGGATTCTGCAATCACCACGCCTTTACCAGCCGCTAACCCATCCGCTTTTACCACAATGGGCATTGTCTGTTGTTGAATATAGCTTGTTGCAGCGTCTATATCTGTGAACACTGCGTACTGTGCTGTAGGGATTGCGTAACGTGCAAAAAAGTCTTTGCTGAATGCTTTGGAACCTTCGAGTTGCGCACAGGCCTGACTCGGGCCAAAACAACGCAATCCCTGTGCCTGAAAGCGGTCAACAATTCCTGCAACCAAAGGAACTTCTGGACCAACAACCGATAAATCAACACTGTTTTGTTGTGCAAAAGCAAGCAGACCGTCGATATCGGTGGCTTGTAAATTGATATTGTGCAGATTGCTTTCCAGTGCTGTACCAGCGTTGCCTGGAGCTACATAGACTTGATCCGCACGAGTAGATTGGGCAAGCTTCCAGGCCAGCGCATGTTCACGGCCACCATTGCCAATAACCAGAATTTTCATGTTGCAGGTTTAGTGCCTAAAGTGGCGGATGTCGGTGAATATCATGGCAATCTTGTGCTCGTTGGCGGCAGTAATCACTTCTTCATCCCGGATGGAACCACCTGGCTGGATGATCGCGCTAACGCCAGTTTCAGCGGCTTGATCAATGGTATCTCTGAACGGAAAAAAAGCATCCGATGCCATCACTGAACCTGTAATTTCCAAACCCTCATCAGCAGCTTTCAGGATGGCTACTTTTGATGAATAAACCCGACTCATTTGCCCAGCACCAACACCAATGGTCTGTCGATTTTTACAATACACAATCGCATTTGATTTGATGAATTTGACGACCTTCCATGCAAACAGTAAATCAGCCCATTGTGTTTCATCAGGTTGCAATTCGCTGACCACTCGACAATCGCTCTGGCTAACAACCGCCTGATCCAGATCCTGCACCAGCAAACCGCCGCGTACTTTTTTATAGTCCCAGACATAGCTGCTGGTAGCAGCCCATTCGCCTGTTTCCAGTACTCTTACATTGGGTTTGGCAGCTAACTTAGTGCGTGCTGCATCTGTAATTGACGGGGCAAGTATTACCTCAATAAAACGACCATCAATCGCGGTTTGCGCTGTTACCTCATCTAAAGTCTGGTTGAATGCGATAATCCCGCCAAAAGCAGAGGTTGGATCGGTTGCATGTGCTAAATGATAAGCAGTTAATAAATCATCAGCCTGGGCAACACCGCAGGGATTAGCATGTTTGACAATCACACAAGCAGGCGTGTCTGCTGGAAACGACTTGACACATTCCAGTGCGGTATCGGCATCGGCAATATTATTAAATGACAGCTCTTTACCCTGCAATTGATTGGCAGTGGCAATTGTACCTGCTGGTGCATTGGTTTCAGCATAAAATGCAGCTTTCTGATGTGGGTTTTCTCCGTAACGCATTATCATTTTGCGATCCACACCCAACGTCAATTGCGCAGGAAAGCTTTCAATTTGCTGACGTTGCAAATAATCAGAAATGCTGGCATCGTACCGAGCCGTATGCTCAAAACCCTTCACTGCCAAACGAAAACGGGTATCTTCAGTCACTGAACCAAGATCACCGATTTCCTGGGCTACATCTTGATAATCTGCAGGATCAGTCACCGCGGTTACTCGACTATAATTCTTGCAAGCAGCGCGCAACATGGTTGGGCCGCCGATATCAATATTCTCAATCGCCTGCTCTAGTGTGCAATCTGCTTTGGCGATAGTTGCTTCAAAGGGATAAAGATTAACAACCACCAGGTCTATCGCATCAATGCCATGTTCAGCCATGACAGCATCATCAATCGACTGGCGACCAAGAATACCGCCATGTATTTTTGGGTGCAGGGTTTTAACACGGCCATCCATGATTTCAGGAAAACCTGTGTAGTCAGAGACTTCTGTTACCGGAACACCTTGTTCTGCAAGCAATCTTGCAGTGCCACCGGTTGATAAAATATTGATATGAAGATTGCTCAGACTGCGACAAAATTCCACAATCCCGGCTTTGTCAGAAACACTGACAAGCGCAGTTTTGATTTTAGCCATAGTGTGGTTTGGTTGATTTTAGCTGATTGATGAAGATAACGTATTTGATAACACTCAGGAGACTGTCCGAGTACTTTATTCTATGTCATACCGATTCATTTTCTTGCGCAGTGTGGTGCGACTGATCCCCAGTATTCTGGCTGCTTCACTTTGATTTGAAGCTGACTTTTCAAGCACAGCTTGCAGCAATCCTTTTTCAACTTCATTGATCACCATGTCATATAGTCCGCTTACAGTTTCACCATTAAGATTTGAAAAATAACACTCAACTGCATCATTCACCTGCCTGAATAATGGGGTTTCATTGATATGCATTGACTTGTACCTGATTAAACCTGGAGATCATTTGGTTGCTTAATTGTTGTTATTAGAAACGCAGAGAGATTCATCCTGGATTACTCAACGACTACTAAATCAATAAGGTGCTTCTGCTCGCCGCCACAATCACTCACAGCGTATAGTTTTTGGCGGTGCATCCGTGTTCCGCAGTTAGGAGTGAAGATTTAATAAGTTACCGATTTTGACTTGCCTTTTGATTCCACAGAAGCACTCATAAAATAGTTGCGTAGCCTGCTATGCGCCCATTTTATGAGTACTCCTGTGAAATCAAAATGCTGCGCTAAAATTCGGTAACTTATTAAATCCTCACTCCTTATTGTTATCAATTATCACGTTCATGCTGATCAAACTGGTTCTTCAAATTCTCCAGCATTGAGATCTGCTGCTCAGGGCAATCCACACGAAAAATGTGCTTATCAACCTGGCCCTGCTGAAACTCTGCATGACTTAAATACCAGCGAATATGTTTGCGCGCAATTCGTACACCCATAACCGAACCGTAAAAGGCATGTAATTCGCCTATGTGAGTTAGCATTACTTCCCAGACTCTGTATTTGGAAGGTTTTGTAGTTGATTGATTCTCAAGCATATATTGATTGATTTCATCAAATATCCACGGCCTTCCACATGCCGAACGCCCAATCATGATAGCATTTGCTCCGGTGATTTGAAGAACCATTTTAGCTTTTTCTGAACTATTGATATCACCATTCGCAATAACAGGGATTGAAACCCGTTGTTTAACCTGCCGAATAGTCTCATATTCCGCTTCACCGGTGAATGCGCAAGCACGGGTTCGACCATGAATGGTTAGCGCCTGAATACCGCAATCTTCTGCAATTCGGGAAATATTGACAGCATTGCGACTATCTTTATCCCAGCCTGTTCGAATTTTAAGCGTTATTGGAACATGAACAGCACTGGTTACTTGCGTGAGAATACGAGCAACCAAAGCCTCATCTTTTAACAGCGCTGAGCCCGCTGCCTTGTTACAGACTTTTTTTGCCGGACAACCCATATTGATATCAATAATCTGTGCACCCAGGTCAACATTGTAACGTGCCGCATCCGCCAGCTGACTTGGTTCGGTACCAACAATTTGTACGGCTCGCAAACCATCTTCGCCATCATAATTGATACGTAACTGACTTTTTCTGGATTTGCGCAGCTCAGGTTTTGCAGACACCATCTCAGAAAATGCAAGTCCGGCACCAAACTGTCGACATAGTTTTCGAAATGGCTGATCTGTAATGCCTGCCATTGGCGCCAGAATCACTGGTGAGCTGAGATTGTATGGACCAATTTTCATTGCAGGGAATGCCACTTTGACAAATTACGAATTATTGAGGTGTCATTTGTTCTGATGAAACAATCAACCTGTACAGTTACCAAGCAGAATATTATGGCACTAAATTGCATTTAGAGCATACCATTATGCTTGCTTAAATATGCTCTACAACCAGCTGCTGGTATACTTTGATATACTCACCAACACTACATTCATCAAATCCATTAATTTTTGTAACTACTCAGCTTACCCTCTAATTTGTCCAATAGCCGCGTTGAAAGTGCTCATTTACATCTGTAAACTCCGCGCTTTCGCCTTGCTTTTGAACAAACTAGAGGGCAAGCTGAGCAGTTACGGATTATGCTGAGTAGTTACTAAATTTTTAAGTTACCCAAAATAACCAGTTAATTTAAATATGTTTGAACAACACAACCAACTGAACATCGTTGTCGCGGCAATGTATAAATTTGTTCAGTTACCTGATTTCACAGAAATGCGCATCCCACTCCATCAACACTGTGTTGAACAGGGTATTAAAGGCACGATACTGCTGGCAGAAGAAGGTCTTAATGGCACCATAGCGGGCAGTCAAGCAGCCATTGACAGTCTGTTGGCTTACTTACGATCAGATCTGCGTTTTGCAGGCATTCAAGCCAAACAATCTTTGGTTGCAGACATGCCTTTTCTGCGCATGAAAGTAAAGTTAAAAAAAGAAATCGTTACCATGGGTATTCCTGAAACTGACCCAACTCAACTCAATGGACAACGTATTGATGCAAAAGACTGGAATGCACTGATTTCTGACCCAGAAGTACTATTAGTCGATACGCGTAATGAATACGAATACGGCATTGGTACATTTAAACATGCGATTTCTCCTAACACACAAACGTTTAGAGAATTCCCAACCTATGTAGAGCAACACCTGAATCCACATAAACATAAAAAAATTGCCATGTTTTGTACAGGTGGTATACGCTGCGAAAAATCCACTAATTACCTGTTAAAACAAGGCTTTGAAAGCGTTTTCCACCTGAATGGCGGGATTCTCAAATATCTTGAAGAAGTTCCCGAAAGCGAAAGCCTCTGGGAAGGTGAATGTTTTGTTTTTGACGGTCGGGTTTCGGTCGATCATAACTTGCAAGAAGGTGAATACGAACAATGCTTCGCATGTCGCCGACCGGTCTCTGTAGAAGACATGCAATCAGAACACTATCTGGAAGGCATTTCTTGCCCACATTGCATAGATACAGTCAGCGAACACAATCGTTCGCGTTTTATTGAACGTCAGCGCCAGATAACACTTGCCAAAAGCCGCAATCAGAGACATTTAGGTGTTAGCCCAAGGACAAATTCATCGATAGCGGAAAAATAAGATGGTTTCAATCTTCAATCACTTTCAGATAAAACAAATTCAATCTGATATTGCGATCAAAATCACAGAGAAACGATCAACACACTTCATTGAAAACATGTTTTATTTTTTTAAAAACAACATGTTAAATCAATCTGCTTTGCGATCCTTGCACGTTTTAGTTGAAAACACACAATAAAAGCAGTGTTTTCTTAGTAGATATTAGACAATCTCACTGCTATAATTGACGGGATCTGCACAACATTCGATGTTGTGACAGACAAGCTGGTGTAGCTCAGTTGGTAGAGCAGCTGATTTGTAATCAGCCGGTCGGTGGTTCGAATCCTCTCACCAGCTCCAAACAAAACAAAGCCTTA
>VAPK010399608.1_pt1 | contig 10025 bp, 5 predicted proteins | sample 3395031 | NCBI WGS metagenome assembly VAPK01 (sample SAMN08290443, study PRJNA428436) | hydrothermal vent metagenome | isolation source: Deep-sea hydrothermal vent chimney 1 | place: Pacific Ocean: Juan De Fuca Ridge
TAATATTTTTGTTCCCTGCAACTGGCGCAAGCAGCCCAACAGAATAAAGAATTCGGCTGAGAGAACTGAAAATTGCTGGCGTGAATAACGGACTTTATCCAGCGCTTTTTGCATCGGTGAAAACCAGTCACTCAAGACGGTATTGTTTAGAAGGATAGCTTGAAGGGTATCTAATCTTTTTGACATTGTTCTGGCGTAAATTACTGATTATAAATGGTGTTGTGCGGCATGACTAGCCGGACATGTCAAGTCTTTTTTTCGTTATATTTTCAGTGCCTTACCCTTACCTACTCGGCATAAACCACCTTTAAATATAGTCCTCTTCAGATAACTAAAATTTGCTATTTCCACCTTATTTATCATTCTTGTGCTTCTGCTTTGGTCTATGCAGGTCGCTCTATCTATTATTACGGACACCGTTATTTTTAACCAGAGCACCAATATGAATCGGATCATGTGATGAATATCCCAATATGTTACAAAACTGATCGATGTGCTTTGAATACATTTGAACTTCGGTATTAGTTAGCTATTATTTGTTATTAAATTAATCCTAAAAAGTTAATTTTTTTATTCATTACATGACAAATATATAAAGGATAGTCTATCCAAAGAGAGTATTTAAAATGAATTTGATAAACTCAGTTAATGTAGAATTTCTAGGGTTCAGTGAAAAAGATATATCCATACTCTCGAAAACTTTTCAACTATCCCTATCCCGTGAGAACAAACGTTCATACATTGTGAATAATAGTTCTGATGCCCAAAGCATAAATATGGTCATCATTAATACTCATTCGATTTCGGCAATTCAACAATTCAAGGAATTGCAGAATGAAAACCCGTTTTTAGGCGTTGTTACTGCTGGTCCTGAAAAATCCCACTTTCATCTATCCGGCATATTAATCCCATTCAGTATCTTTAAAATATTAGATGCGGTGCCACTATCAAGAGTTTCTGTCAAAACAACACAGAAACAAACATCAATAAGTGATAGTCAACGGGATCAAAAAGACAAGGCTACAACAAAAATTGCAGCCCCTGCTGAGGCTAAAGTAGCAATGCTTGAGTCAGGCAGAGCTAAAAAAATACCACAGCCACAAGACAAATATCAGGTGTTGGTCGTTGATGATAGCAAAACGATGCAGAAGGCGGTTGCGATAGAGATTAATAATATACTCCACGATATCAATATTGATTTTGCTGATAGTGGGGAAGATGCACTTAATCAGGTAAATCAAAATCAATATGACTTGATTTTTTTAGATGTCATGATGCCCGGTATTGATGGTTTTGAAACATGTAAAATTATACGTAAAAAAGAAAATATGAAGAAGACCCCTATCATGATGCTGACCGGGAAGCGGACTGAGCTGGATGAGCTAAGGGGGGTTTTATCAGGATGTACCACTTATTTAACTAAACCCATTAAGCCTGGTCAATTTCGGGTGCTTCAGTTACCTCATCTTATTGCTTTATCACGTAAATGTTCAGAAAAGCAAAAGCTTAAAACTGCTGAGCCGGTGAAAGAAGCAGTGCAAAAAACTGAGTATCAGGTATTAGTTGTAGATGATAGCGAAATAATGCAAAAAGCATTAGAAATTGAACTCGTGCAGGTGAAAGATAGCATTATGAATATAAATTTCGCTGAAAGTGGGGAGTTGGCACTAGAGCAAGTGGGTACTAAAAAATATGATTTGATTTTTTTGGACGTTATGATGCCAGGTATTAATGGTTTTGAAACCTGTACTTTGATGCGAAAAAATACAGCTTTGAAAAAAACTCCCATCATTATGGTGACAGGGAAGACCAGTCCACTTGATGAAGTTAAAGGTATCATGGCTGGGTGCACTACCTATCTAACTAAACCATTAAACCATAAAGGTTTTCAGGAAATGATGGAAAAAGTCTCTTTTTGGCTAGCAAAACAAACAGTAAACTCCTTCGAAATGAAGGAAGAAGCTGATGACTTCATTTGATTTTATTACTAGATAGATTTGATGCCTGAAATATTTATGGTCGAGTACTTAAGTTTTATTTGTAGCTTTTTTGATCTGTAAATAATGGCTTATAAAACTAAATAAAGTCACATATTACAATTAACAGATCATGTTTTATATCTTTTGTCTAAGCTTTATTTAACAAACAGAATAGATAAAAAAATACAGTTAAAAATGATGAATTCAAAAATTCAAAGAGTCATTAATACTCAACAAAAAGAGGATTGCCCAGAACAAATAGGAGTCTGTCTGGTGGGTATTTCAATTGATGATGCTTTAAAGTTGCGAAAAATTTTTCAATTATCGAGCACTCGTAAGCGATGTTATGTTGAAAATGCGATTGACTCTGAAAAAGAGGTGCAAATTATTATTTCTGGGGATCCGGAAATAACGGTTAAAGATGATCAAGTACTTGTTACTTATGGAAAGGACTATTCAAATTCATCTTTTCATTTACAGCCGCCTTTAATGAGTCTTCGTGTTTTAAGAGTGTTGGATGGAATTGAACTTAAGAAGTCAGAAAACTTCAGTGTTATTAATACTCCAAGTAAATTAGATAGGGTTAAGGCGTTAGATAAAGATACTGTTAATGAAACTGAAACTCAAAGTGAAAAAATTTCATCATACCGTGTCTTAATTGTTGATGATAGCGTACTGATTCATAAGGCACTTGAAATAGAATTAAATAAAGCATCATTTAATACACAAAATGAATATACAGAATCAGGTGAAGATTGCCTCAAATTAATCAGTGAAAATCAATATGACATGATCTTTCTGGATATTATGATGCCTGGAATAGATGGTTTCGAAACTTGTACAGAAATACGTAAAGTAACTAGTTACAAAAAAGTGCCGATTATTATGTTATCAGCTAAAACATCACCTGTAGATGAAGTAAAAGGAGTTATGGCTGGATGTACCAGTTATCTTACCAAGCCTATCAATCACGAAGACTTTAAAAGTTTATTAGGGCGTATGGATAGCTGGATGAAAAAATGCAAAACTTCTTGAGTTATTTCTCTTATTCAGAGCAATAATTTGAAGGATTTATTAAACCAAGTGTAAAAAATTAAAACTTATAGTCAAAGGAAAAAAATGAAAACAATATTAATCTGTGATGATTCACCTGTAGAAATTACCAACCTATCAAAAATTTTAGATGATGCGGGTTGTCATGTGTTTAAAGCAACAAATGGTCAGGAAGCTATAAAATTAGCTAAAGAGAATAAACCTGACCTGATTTTTATGGATATAGTCATGCCTGAAATGGATGGATATGCCGCATGTCGTGAACTGACAACCGCTGCTGAAACCAAGGATTTGCCAGTAGTATTTGTCTCAAGTAAAGGGCAAAAAGCTGATCGAGTATGGGCTAAGATGCAGGGCGCTAAAGATTTGGTTCAAAAACCCTACGAGGCAAATGAAATAATTAGTCAAATTCAAGCCATTTAAAAATTTGATATAGAAACTGGATAAGCAATATGAGTGAAATTAGTGGAGTCAATAATGAATCATCAAACTATATTGTTCCTCCTTTTAATGAAGAGGATATTGTGGATGAAGCGGAACCACAACAAGAATTATCCCTTCGCTATGGAGTCAGAATGGGAGGTTACGGTTTGTTAGTCCCTGATGAGATTGAATCAGAAGTGATTATTGATCCGAAGGTTTTTTCCGTCCCTAACACGTCGGAAAATATGTTGGGCTTAATTAGTATGCGTGGACGATTTGCTCCGGTATTTGATATAGCTAAAATGCTTGATCTTCCTTTGCAAAATCATCAAAAAATGATAATAGTGTTGACTATTGATGGCAACTGTATTGCCTTTCAATATGACACCGCGCATTCTCTAGAACTGCCTAAGTTTATTTCAAAAAATCAAGTTACATTACCGGAAGCCATGATCCCATTTGTGGGGGATTGTTACCAAATTACTGATCAATATTGGTATGAATTTGACATCAAAACTTTTGTTGAACAATCAGCCAGTAAAATTTCAATATAGAAACTAGCTGAGAGCAAGAATTCAATAATATGCGAATATTGACTTGTTTTGTCCGTCTTAGTTAAAGACAAATTACAGTGTCAAACATTTGTATATTATTGAATCCCAGCTTCTTCAATCCTAACTTACATTAAATACATTTTAGAAGGAAAATATTCATGAGAATTAAACCCAAGATGCTACTGGGGTCAACAGCATTGACTGTGATCGCGGTAGCATTAACAACAGTTGGTGTTGTAAAAATAGCCAGTGACCAGGCAACAGATTCACTGCAAGCAGAAGTAAAAAATCGATTGGTCATCCAAAGAGATACGCAGAAAGATCAGATTGAAGGATACTTTAATCAAATTAACAAAGAAGTAAGCCAACAAGCAACTATTGGTGGTACTTTTGCAAATGCACTAGTGGAGTTTAGCTCAGCCTTTCCAAACTTTGTTAAACAAGCGCCTAGAGATTCAAATCGATATAAAGCAAATATTAAAGCTTACTATGACGAACAATTTGGAACTCAATTTAAACAACGTAATGCAGAAAATTCTGTCATTGATAGTAATGAAAAAATAGCATTACTCGATAAAAATGCACTGGCGTTACAAAATTTTTATATTGCAGAAAACGCTTATCCTCTAGGATCCAAAGATAAACTGGAAACATTAAAGCTCAAAACAGAATATTCTAAAATCCATTCAAAATATCATGCTCGCATTGCAGAATATATGAAAAGACATGGTTTCTATGACGTGTTTTTGGTTGATGCAGAAACGGGTAATCTGGTTTACTCGGTATATAAAGAATTAGATTTTGCGACCTCTATGATTAATGGTCCGTATGCTAATACCGGTATTGGAGAAGCATTCAAGTTGGCGTTAGGAGCCACTGAACCGGGTCAGACATTTTCTACAGACATGAAGCCTTATTTTCCTAGTTATAATGATTATGCATCATTTATATCATCACCGATATATATTGATGGCAAGATAAAAGGGGTGTTTATGGTTCAAGCACCGATTGATAAAATTAATGAGGTAATGACATTTAAAAACAAGTGGGCTGAATACGGTCTTGGTGAGTCTGGTAAGACTTATATTGTTGCAAATGATAAAACCATGAGGAGTAACAGTCATTTTTTAAAGGAAGATGCTAGTGGTTTTTTTGATGTATTGAAGACAGCTTCTGTTCCTTCTACAGTAACAGACCTTATTAAGCAAAAAGGATCAACTGTCGGTCTGATGACTGTGGACTCTCCGGGAGTTAACGAGGCACTCAGTGGAAAAAGTGGATTCCAGATTTTTCCTGATTATCGAGATGTTCCCGTATTGTCAGCATATACACCTTTGAATATCGCTGGGATGAATTGGGTACTGCTGGCTGAAATTGATACGGCTGAAGCGTTTGTGCCTGTTGATGAGTTGGTTGGGTCAATTATTAAATCAGCCGTTATGATTGGTTTCGGTATCCTTCTATTAGGGCTATTAGCGAGTATGTTATTTGTTAGAAATGTAGTATCACCTATTACTCATTTTAAAGAGACCATGGATCGATTCACCCGTGGCGAAGAAAAAGCTCGAGTACAGCTAGAGTCAGAAGATGAAATAGGTGAATTGGCAAGAACTTTTGATAACCTGCTTGATGAAAGGGAAGCCACTGTTGAAAAAATGAAGAAAGAAAATGATGAAATCAATGATTCAGTTATTAGCATGTTACAGGTTGCATTTCAATTAAGTCAGGGTGATTTTACCGTTAAAATGGATGTTGCTGAAGATGTGACGGGGACTCTATCAGACAGTTTGAATATGGTAGTAGACCAAACCAATAAGGCATTGGGAGATGTAAGAGATACAGCATCTTCTGTGGAGCATGCTGCTAATCAAGTTAAACAGCAGAGTGATACAGTAAAAGCAGAAACAGAAAAAGAATTATCGGTTGTAAACAAAACAGTACAGGATTTGACTGACGCATCTACAGAGCTAAAGAGTATTGCGGAATTAGCGAAAGAATGTAACGAAGTGGCTGATGAGACGATTATCACTACTAATACTGCACAAAAATCAGTAACGGATTCAGTTGAAGGTATCAATAATATCCGTGAAAACATTAGAGAAACTGAAAAACGGATCAAACGTCTTGGTGAACGTTCACAAGAAATTGGTGGTGTTATCGATTTAATTAACGGTATTGCTGAGAAAACGCACGTACTCGCCTTGAATGCAAGTATGCAGGCTGCATCGGCTGGTGAAGCTGGACGTGGATTTGCTGTTGTTGCGAACGAGGTTCAGCGATTAGCCGAGAATGCTAGAGACGCGACTCTGGAAATTAGTCAGCAGGTCAAGAACATTCAGGTAGATACTTCCGATACGATGAGTACGATGAATAAAGTAATTTCGCAAGTGGTTGATGGCAGTAACTTGGCTGAAAAGAGTGGTAAGGAAATGACCGCTACGCGTGATAAATCTTATGAGCTGGTAAAGCTTGTACAGAAAATTGCTGAAAGATCTGAAGCACAGGCTAAAGTAGCATTGAATCTTCAGGAGCAGGCGACCAAAATTAAAAAATCAAATACTCAAACTTTTGAACAGATGACTGAGCAAACTGTGCAAACAGAAAACCTTGTGGATTATGCGACTGAGCTACAGAAAGTAATATCTGCTTTTAAGATCTTAAAGCCTGATCAAAACCAGGGTGAGAAAGTGGTTAATTCATAAGAGTAGGAGTTAAAGTGTATGGCACAAGAAATCATCCAAAAAAATGAACATGCTCCAGTTAATGACATGAAATCTAAAGATATTTTAAATGTAGACCCCTGCTTGGTCAAAATAAGGCAATTCAAACTTCTCCTGCAAGAAAAAGAGAGTGAAGGCTTAGCTGAACTAATTCCTTTGTTGGAAGAAACACAGGTTGAGTGGGTAAAAGGCGAACAATTTGATGAAGAGAATATCGAGAATAAAGTATTTTTATTGGATGAAATCTTGGTGCTGGCGGAACAACATCTCGATCAACCATTGGATAATGAATTATTAGATGATCTATTGTTTGGTGTAAAAGAATTTTGTCAGAGTGATCTTGTTTCTGATCAAGACGTGGCTACTTTAAAAGAAATTTTACTCCAAGATGATTCTACTTCTGTAGAAGAAACTGTTATTGAGAGTGATAGTTTAGATCATGATCAAATGCTATCGAAGTTGAATGGGTATAAAAAAGAATTCGATCAGTTTGCTGAATTGGCAGAGACACAGGAATTGATGGCTATTCAAGAAATTCTATTAGCGTTTAATGAATGGTTTGAATCTGATATTGAAGAAAATAGCGTTGATGAGTCAAATTTTGACCATCGTGTTGTCAATTTGGATAAATTAACAACAGCGATAACATCTTATCTTAATAGTGAGAGTGGCGATACTGTCATCAATGATTTTATTGATGGTATTAGGCAATTAAGTGACGAGATCATTATTCCATCTGAAGCAATTGATGATTTTTATCAAATGTTGAGAGCTGAAATAATACAAAATGACAGTCATCAATCCGATGTAGAGTCAGTTTTTCAACAACAAAACGATGAAACTGAAGTAAGAGAAAATGGCAATGAAGATCAACAAGCTCATCCATTAGTGCCTGAACATTTTAAGGAATTTTTGAACTTACTGCAAATAGCTATAGGGGATGTTGAAATCAAGATGGCTGAGATGTTACAACAAATTAGTCATATTTCAACGGATCAAAATTTTGAAGCTTGCGAAGACTTTGAAGTTGAATTGCATAAATTTACTGGTGTGGTTGCCCTGGCTGGCTTTGATGGGCTAAAACTATCCTGCGAACATGCACAGGATAATTACATTAAACTTAAAGAAAATAAATTTATAACTTCAGAAGAAGGAAGTCGAATTTGGAAGGACTGGATTGAAGCTACCTTAAATTATTTACAATCTCCCCTTGATCCGGAATTGATTCAACAACTTTTAATCGTTCATTGTAGTCCTGAATGGTCAAGTGCATTGAATGAAGCTAAAACAATAGAACTATTGATCAATTTGCGGGAGCTGGGGGCTGACAAATCAGTTTTTGAAGCACCACAACGGCAAGTAGAGGTGTTAGAAGGGGATGTTTCATTACAGCTTCCTGATGATGTTTATCCAGAGTTATTAGACGGTTTATTACAAGAATTACCGTTATTAACCGAAGAATTTTCGCGAGCTGTAGGGAATTTGAGCCGTAAAGGTAACATGGACGATCTAATGACTGCGCAACGTGTTGCACATACCATTAAGGGTGCGGGTAATACCGTAGGTGTTAAAGGAATAGCAAACTTAACCCATCATCTTGAAGATATTTTGACAGCCTTGTCAAATGCACAGCTTTTACCGAATAAAATTATTGTAAATACATTACTTAGGGCTTCTGATTGTCTTGAAGAAATGAGTGAGTCCTTAGTGGGTAATGGTTCTGAACCAGATGACGCCATAGAAGTTTTTCAAGAAATTTTGAATTTGGGTAATCGAATTGATCATGAAGGGGTCGAATTTGAAGCGAATGAAGTGCCTGAAACTGTCCAAGATAAAGCCACTATTTTAGAAACAGCACCAACCAAAAAGAAAGTTGAAGATCAAGCGGAGAATAAAGAAGAGTCTACGGAACAAGTTGTTCGTGTTCCAGTATCAGTCGTCGATAAATTAATGGAATTTTCTAATGAAACCATGATTGTTAATGGTCAATTACGTGAAAAACTGCGTCAAACGACCGAGAAAACAAGATTGATGCAGAATCAATTGGATTTGATTTATGGGTTGGGTTTGGAGCTTGAAGAGCTAGTAGATGTTCGAAACTATAATTTAATGAAAGGGGGAGGCTCTGGAGTAAATAATAATTTTGACTCTGTAGAAAATGATTTTGATTCTTTAGAAATGGATCAATATAACGAATTACATACTTGTAGTCGCCGTATTACCGAGGTTTCGACTGATATACGGGAAATGGGGGGGGAATATAGAAAAGAATTGACTGATATTGATAATATGTTAATTGAGCAAGATCACCTTAATAGCTTTTCTCAAGGTGATTTGTTATCAATGCGTCTGGTATCAGTAAAATCAGTCTTACCTAGAATTCAACGTAGTGTTAGACAAGCTTGTCGAATGACAGGGAAAAATGTTGAACTGGAAATTATAGGTTCGGATGTACTCATTGATAGAGATATATTAAATGGTGTCGTTGATCCTTTAATGCATGTGCTTAGGAATGCGGTTGATCATGGTATCGAAAGTGAAGAAAATCGTATTGCAATGGGAAAAGAGGCTGGAGGTAGTATACATTTAAGTTTCGGTATCGTAGGTAATCAGGTGGAAATTCAATGCCGTGATGACGGTGCTGGGCTTAATCTGGATTTGATTCGTGCAAAAGGAATAGAACGAGGAATTATTGAATCCGATGCTGAGATTGACGAAGATGAATTGAAAATGTTGATTTTTCAACCTAATTTTTCAACCAGCGAGAGTGTGTCACAAGTCTCAGGTCGTGGTGTGGGAATGGAGGCCGTTAGTAACGGTGTGCGGAGTTTAGGGGGAGCCTTAAAGATTGATTCCATAGCTGGGCAAGGATGTGTATTTAATGTTTCACTACCGCTTAGTTTAGTCCATTACCATAGCCTATTAGTGAAAATAGGGTCGCAGAGTATTGCATTGGCAGAACGTTCTATTGAACAAATTCTGCATTCGGGTGCAGGAAAGCTGGAATATGATAAAGACGACATCAACTTTATATTTGAAGATGATGTTTATCCGGCTAAAACTCTGGATTCATTATTAACCGGCGTGGTGGCAGATAATAGTATTCCGCTTGATGAACGTACCATTATTCTGGTGCAGCATCAAAAAACTCAATATGCAGTATTAGTCGAAAAAATTCTAGGTGTATCTGAACTGGTGGTAAAAGACTTGGGTGGCTTTGTCCCGAATATTCATGGTGTGATAGGAGCCAGTATTCTTGATGATGGGAGTGTTGCATCTGTATTAGATGTTCAAGA
>VAPK010017405.1_pt1 | contig 10021 bp, 13 predicted proteins | sample 3395031 | NCBI WGS metagenome assembly VAPK01 (sample SAMN08290443, study PRJNA428436) | hydrothermal vent metagenome | isolation source: Deep-sea hydrothermal vent chimney 1 | place: Pacific Ocean: Juan De Fuca Ridge
ACTAAAGAGTGGCTTATGTGTCGGAAAGACTCTTAGGTGTGTAAAATGTAATGATATAGCATAGCTATTGACACTGCCAAAAGCATCAAAATTACTCGCTGCTTTTACTTTTTGAAACCAATTCTCATTAATTAGTAGAAGATTTTCACCATAACTTGTCCCCGCTTTGTAGTGATTAAGTGCCCACATCGCTTCAAGCTTAGATATAGGAACTTGTGCGATATTCCAAGGTTTGAAATAGTGCTCTTTATACTCTTTTTGAACTTCTAAAAGTCTATTTTGAGATTGAATGTTAATAGCATAAGCACTACTATCTTGTGAGTAGTTTTTAAGGTCAGCAACTGGAATCGCACTCTGCTTGCTTGAACAGCCACTAAAGATAAAAACTAAAAATAGAAAAAAAAGTGAAATTCTCAATCAATACCGCCAAATCGTCCTACAATACGACCAACTACCTCAATCTCTTCAGGGAAAACGGTCTGTATAGGATACTCTTTATTATCAGAGATTATATCAATTTTTCCATCAATTCTTTTTTGAATTCTCTTAATAAAGAGACCATGTTCCGTATTAATAGTAAAGATACCACCACGACTGATATCTTGCTTTGAACGATTTAAAAATACAATATCATGGTAGCTAAACGTCGGTTCCATCGAATCACCTGATACATTAATAGCTTCAATATTTCTAAGTTCTTTTTCACCACCAAGTGTTGTCACAAAGTTTTCTGAGAGCATGAGTGACTCATGGCTTTCATTATCACCGCTACCACCACCTCCAGCCGATGCATTGACTTCACTGAAGTAGCGTACCATAAAAAATTTATTGGTTGCGTCAATTAGACTCTCCGGTGATTGCCCATAGAGTAACCAGTTGATGGCAATAGAGCGCTTGGCACAGAAGTCTAATAGCTCACGAAAAGGAACTTTATCTCTTTTTTTCATCGTTGCAAAATTCATTTGTGAAATACCTAATAGATTTGCCACATCTTTATCAAATACTTTTTTACCTCTGTAATCTGAGGAGATAATATCTTTTATCTCCTCAACAATGTCTAAGAACTGCTTCATAATCTTCTCCTATAGTATAAGTCTTAGAGTAATAATAAACGTTTTGAGGATTATTGCATAAAAATATGTCATTTTGCAATATAAATTGAATAATTGTCAAGAATTATTTAGAATACTTCAAAATAACTCGTAAGGGACATTGAAATGGCAAATATAATTAAAAAAGCAGAAACACTATTTGAACGATTTGAGCATAGTCTTGAACTGTTAGCTGAAAAGATATTGTAGGCGTTAAAGTTATGATTTCTTTTCTGATGCGTCAGAACTGTTTTTAGCTTCTTCTTTTTTTCTAGCTTCTTCTTCACGTTGTGCATATTTTTGGTGATGATAGCCACGGAAAATGAAGATCATAAAAAGTACAAATAGTATTATGACAATGGTATCGACAAAGGGATTCACATAATCTCCTTGGAGTAAGCACTAAAATTTTGTTTAATGGCTTCATAGAGAATAATGCCTGTGCTAATAGCTAAGTTAAGGCTTCTTCCCTCTTTACCCATCGGTATGGTCATACACTGAGTATCGTGCTCATTTAAGATGGACTCTGGTATGCCTGTCGTTTCACTTCCAAAAAAGAGGTAGTCTCCCTCTTGAAACTGATGTTCAAAATAGGGCTGATTGCTCTTCGTTGTTGCAAAAAAGAAGCGGTCACTATGCGGATTAGCTCCCAAAAATTCTTCAAAACTTTTCCAAACTTTAAGATTAAGAAGTTTCCAATAGTCCAGACCTGCGCGGCGTACTGCCTTTTCATCTATATCAAAACCAAGAGGCTCAATGAGATGCAGTGTAGCACCTGTATTGACGCACAGTCGTCCAATAGTTCCTGTATTGTTAGGAATTTGTGGATGAACCAAAACAACGTTAAACACTAAAATATTACCGTTTTATTGGCATAAACAAAGATACGATCTTCCAGTGCAAGTTTTAATGCACGAGAAAGTACAATTTTTTCAACATCACGTCCACTTCGCTGCATCTCTTTCCAATCATACGCATGATTTACATGTATAACATCTTGAAAAATAATGGGACCTTCATCAAGATTGTTATTGACAAAGTGTGCTGTTGCACCAATAATTTTAACACCACGCTCGTAGGCCTGTTTGTAAGGATTAGCACCGATAAATGCTGGTAAGAAAGAGTGGTGAATGTTGATAATTTTATTATTATAAGTCTCAACAAACTTAGGTGTCAAGATACGCATATATTTAGCAAGCACTATATAATCAACATCTTCAAATTGTGAGAGGGTCTCAAGAACATTTTTTTCATGTTCTACGCGACTTAAATCGACATGTGATACATGGAAAAAAGGAATATCAAATTTTTCAACGAGAGGTTGAAGTGCATCATAGTTTGATACCACCGCTAAAATATTAGCATCAAGCTCACCATCATGAAAACGGACTAAAATATCTCCAAGAGCATGAGACTCTTTCGTTGCCATAAGAATAATATTTTTCTTTTTTGGAGCAATCAGGTTAATATTGGCATCATCAGGAAGTGTCGCCTTAAGTTCTTTTTTTAGTGTATCGGCATCAATATCGCCAGTAACAACACTTCGCATGAAAAATTTATTGTTTACCTTATCTACAAATTCATTATTCGAGAGAATATTGAGATCATATTTAAAGAATATGCTTGAAATTTTATAGACAAGCCCCTTTTCATCATAAGCATCAATTAAAATTCTGTAAGTCTCCATTACTCTTTCTTACCTTTTATACGCTCAACACGTGTATCGATATTGGCTAATAAATATTCTAAAAAATTGAGTGTTAGATCAACTTTTGCTTCAATTTGTACATTATTAGGGGATTGAAATCCTTCAAATAGAACGAGAAGACGCTCTCTTACGCTCTCAAGCCATAACTGTTCGTCATTTTTAGTTGCTGAGTATACTTCAAGGCTACTTTCTATAAATGTTGTTTGACTTGGAGCCTCTGTATTCTCTTTTTGGGAAGCCTTTTGACTTTTGGTGACGCCACCACTGTCCATCTCTGCAAGTGTTGAGAGTATTACATCTTTTAGTTCCATAGTTTTAGCAGCCACCTTTCAAACTCATTGTATTCAACGCCTTCATCCATCGTTACAAAAAAATCTTTCATCTCTTTGTTGACACCAAGAAATTTGCGTCGAATTCCAGAGAGTCTACGAATTGCAATTTTGGCTTCAGAATTTGTAGAATCTTTCTTTAAAATATCTTTGTAAATTTCTAAAGCTTCATCTTTGAGCCCCTGGAGTTCATAGATGTTTGCCAATGTCAATGTCTGCATTGTTTTATTTGCACTTCACCGCATAATTTGCAATAATAGAACCCATTTCTGAAGTGGAGCAGACCTCTTTAGCATCAAACACTGCTAGATCTTTTGTTCGATAGCCTTCTCTTAATGCTTGCTTGATAGCATTGTCAATTTTATCAGCTGCATCGTTTTCACCAAGTGCATAACGAAGCATCATTGAAGCACTTGCGATTGTTGCGATTGGGTTAGCAATACCCTGCCCTGCAATATCAGGAGCCGAACCATGGATTGGCTCATAAACACCAATCTTATTACCGACTGATGCTGATGGAAGCAGACCGATAGAACCTGAGAGCATACTTGCTTCATCGCTTAATATATCACCAAAAATATTTCCGGTTAGCATCACATCAAATTGTTTTGGATCACGAATAAGCTGCATTGCAGCGTTATCAACATACATATGACTAAGTGTAACTTCTGGATACCGTGTTGCAACTTCTTCAACAACTTCACGCCAAAGTTGTGAGACATCAAGAACATTTGCTTTGTCAATTGAGCAGACGCGTTTATCACGATCCATTGCTATTTTAAAAGCAACATGAGCAATACGTACAATCTCGTCACGGCTATATATCATAGTATTATATGCTTTATCGCCATCACGACCTTTAGGTTCACCAAAGTAGATACCACCGATAAGTTCGCGAACAACCATTAGGTCAACACCTTTAATAATCTCAGGTTTAAGTGAACTTGCATTGATAAGCTCATCATAAACTACTGCCGGGCGTAAGTTAGCAAAAACTCCGAGTTCTTTACGAAAACGAAGCAGTCCGCTCTCCGGTCGTTTTTCACGTGGAAGTGTATCCCATTTCTCACCTCCGATAGCACCAAAAAGAACTGCATCACTGTTCATCGCACTGCTTATAGTTTCATTTGGAAGAGGGTCACCTGTAATGTCGTATGCACATCCACCCATAAGTGATTCTTCGTAAGTAAAATCAAACTCTTCACATGAGGCAACCGCATCAAGTACTTTTACGGCCTCATCAATGATTTCAGGACCGATTCCATCGCCCTTGATTAAACAAATTTTATATTTCTTCATTTTTTTCCTTATGAGGCAATTTCATTTTTTGCAAAATTCATTAAACCACCTGCATTTAAAAGCTTTTGCATAAACTCCGGGATTGGCGTAAAGTTATAGACTTTTGCATTGCTTTTATTAGTAATCGTTCCAGCATCCATGTCAACACTGACAACATCACCCTCTTTAATCTCGGTACTTTCTTTAAGCTCAAAAATAGGAAGACCCATATTAAAAGCATTTCTGTAAAAAATACGTGCAAATGTTGGAGCGATTATCGCAGAAATTCCTGCAGCTTTAAGAGCAATGGGAGCATGTTCACGAGATGATCCGCATCCAAAGTTTTCACCGGCAACAATGACATCACCCGGACTCATTTTAGTTACAAACTCAGGGTCTGCATCTTCCATAACATGTTTTGCGAGTTCCTCAGGAACCGATGTATTTAAGTATCGTGCTGCGATAATAAGATCGGTATCGATATCTTTACCGAAATTCCAGACTTTACCTTCTACTTTTTGCATAGATTATCCTAAAATAATTTTTGTAATTATATCTAAGCAGAACTCTAAAGAGGCTGAAATGTGTCAATTATATTTAAAGGGGTAAGCAAAAGGTCGTTAAACAGGGGAAATATTTTACCTATGTAAATTTAGATAGCAGACTATTAATATTGTTTCATATTAATAATCTGTTTCGATGTTATCTTTTGAGATTATTAGTAGTTTGAAGCATTTCATCACTGGTTGTAATGACTTTAGAATTAGCATCATAAGCACGCTGACCTGTAATTAAATCGGTGAGCTCCACGACAAGCTCAACATTGCTAAGTTCAACAAAACCTTGACGCAGTGAACCTAGACCATCAATTCCGGGTGTACCATCAACAGGTTGTCCAGAACTGTCTGTCTCTAAATAGAGATTGTCTCCCATAGCATGAAGACCGGCTGGATTAATAAAATTGGTTAAATTGACTTGACCAATTTGAGTCGCTTGTGCTTGTCCGGGTTGAACAACGGTCACAATACCATCGGTACCAATAGAGATGTCCGTTGCATCTTCAGGAATAACAATCTCAGGAATCATTTTATATCCGTCACTGTTGACCATCGTACCATTTTCATCACGTTTAAAAGCTCCGTTTTTACTATAGACTTCAGTACCATCTGGCAGTTCAAATTTGAAAAAACCGTTACCTATAATGGCTAAATCGAGATTGTTATTCGTCTCTTTAAGTGAGCCCTCAGTAAATACTTTACTAATGGCAGTTGGGCGTACACCCAGACCTACTTCAATGCCTGTGGGCGATTTTGTTGTATCACTTGTTGATGTTCCTGCATATTCCATGACACGGTACATCAGGTCAGAAAATTCTGCACGAGACTTTTTAAAACCGATTGTATTAACATTGGCAATATTATTGGCAGTTGTATCAATCTGGGTCTGCATTCCTATCATCCCCGTTGAACTAGTATAGAGTGATTGCATCATAGTTTATCCTTTTATCTTCGTGTCACTGCAAGTTTTTCAATTGCATCACGGTTCATATCATTCATTTGAGAATCCATCGCTTTTTGATACATTCCAACTAAGCGATTTGCTTCAATCATCGCTACCATCTCACTAATTGGGTTTACATTGCTCTTCTCAACAAAGCCTTGCAGTACAGCACCGCTTTCATTAATTGCTTCGAGAGGATCGGCACTGTCAGGAACATAAAGTCCATCACCCTCTTGTTTAAGGTACTTAATGTTTTCAGGCTGAACAATTAAGAGCTTACTGCCTTGAATTAATTGTGCAGAACCCGGTATTGAATTATAGTATTGCCCATTTTTATCAAGCTCTATAACACTATCTTCTACATTAAACGAGATTTTTGAATTAGGATCTTGATGCTCCGTACTAAGTACCTTATAGCCTTGTTTAGTAACGAGAGTACCTTCATCATTTAACGTAAAAGATCCATCACGTGTCAATCTCACTCCATCAGGTGTTTCAACCGCAAAAAAAAGGCTTTCACGTGAAAGTGCTATATCAAAACGGTTATCTGTTCTCTCTAGTGCTCCTAGTGAATGATCGGTGTATGACTCTACAATATGGGGGACCTTGCTCATTGCTCTATTGATATAAGATGCACCCTCTGCCGTATTATTTTGAATCGGTAATTCTTCTCTTGCCTCTTTATAGAGTCTTGCAAAATCACCGGTAATTAAAGACTCTCTTTTGAATCCCGATGTATTAACATTAGCAAGATTATTGGCAATAGTGTCGAGGCGGTTAAATTGAGTCACCATCGCACTTGCTGCTGCATAATAACCTGTTTGCATTACTACTCCCACGTGAATAATTTTATTAACTTAAGCAATGAGTGTTCCACATTTTTGTATTCTTATCGTAAAACATATTTAAGTAACATCTGGGTATAATCCACCTTATTTTAAAACACACTCAACAAGGGAGCTCTTTGCATGACAGCTAAAGAACTGAACAACCTTATAGAAGTTACACTCAGTGATCATAAAACTGACCATTGTGTTACTTACGAATCTCTTGCTTTAATTTTTGAAAAGCAGCCAACTGTTGCACAAGCAAAAAATATTTTAAAACTTGCTACTAAGTATAAAAAATGTCTCTACACATCATCAGAACATGCAAAGTTTCTTAATGAAAAAGAAGCTAACGAACGCCGTGATGCACAGCGTAAACTACTTAAAGATACTGATGGCGAAGATTTTGACATCTTAAAAAAACATGAACTTTTAGAGTGGTCTCGTTCAGATTCTCCTGTTCGTATGTACTTAAGAGAGATGGGGCAAATCCCTCTATTGACAAAAGAGGAAGAGATTGAAATCTCTAAAAAAATAGAGGGTGGCGAGAGTATCATTATTGATGCAATCTGTTCTGTTCCTTATCTTATTACTTTTATTTTAGATTATCGTGATCCGCTTATTAATCGTGAGCGTCGTGTCAAAGAGCTCTTTAAAAGTTTTGAAGATGATGAAAAAGAGTCTGATGAGAGTGAGAACGATGATGTTGCCGTATCGGCTGAGAGTGAAGAGAAAGCACTCACCATAAAAGACAAAAAACGTGTAGAGAAAGTTTTAGAGAGCTTTAAAGCACTTGAAAAGGCAAAAAAAGATTGGGTTAAAAGTACTGAGAAGATGACAGTTGATTTTGAAGTTACGGAATTGACTGAAGAAATTGTTCATTACTTTTTAATAGTCAGTTTTAAAAAGAAAACTTTAAAAGAGAAACTTTTAGATCTTGGACCAACATCAAAACTGATTAATGAACTTGTGCGCTCCATGGAGACGGTTCTTAAAAGTGATGAAGGGTTCGATAAAGAGCTAAAGCGTCTTGAGTATAAGCTACCACTTTTTAATGATACTCTTCGTAGCAATCACCAAAAAATTGTTGATAATATTTGTAATTTAAATAAAGAAGATATCGCAGGACGTGTTCCTGAAGCGACAATGGTTAGTACCTACATGGAGATTAAAAAACTGATTCAGACTAAAGAAGCTTCTAAAGGAAGCTTCGACATGGATCCGGAAAAACTTGCAGAAATTTTGGAACAGATTAAGCGTGGTAAAGCCATTTCTGAAGTCTCTAAAACTAAGATGGCAAAAAGTAACTTGCGTCTCGTTGTCTCTATTGCAAAACGCTACACTAATCGTGGATTGCCATTTCTTGATCTCATTCAAGAGGGAAATATCGGTTTAATGAAAGCGGTAGATAAATTTGAATACAAAAAAGGTTACAAATTTTCAACCTATGCAACATGGTGGATTCGTCAGGCAATTTCACGTGCCATTGCAGATCAGGCGCGTACCATTCGTATTCCGATTCATATGATTGAGACGATTAACCGTATTAACAAGATTATGCGTAAATACCTTCAGGAACATGGTAAAGAGCCTGATGTTGATACGATTGCGCAAGAGGTAGGTCTTTCTGTTGAGAAAGTTAAAAATGTCATTAAGATTACCAAAGAACCAATCTCTCTTGAAGCACCTATAGGAAATGAAGAAGATGGACGCTTTGGCGACTTTATTGAAGATAAAGCATCACTTTCACCATCAGAAGCCGTCCTTAAAGATGATCTTAAAGGTCAAATTGAAGGGGTACTAGAGCAGTTAAATGAGCGTGAAAAAGCGGTCATTAAAATGCGTTTTGGAATTATGGATGACGAGAGTGATAGAACGTTAGAAGAGATCGGTAAAGAACTTAGCGTTACTCGTGAACGTGTACGTCAAATTGAATCAAGTGCCATTAAAAAATTGAAACACCCTAAAGTTGGCCGTAAACTTAAAAATTATATCGAAGAATAATGACATTTGAGCAGCAATGGATTGATAATGATTTTAATCCATTCATCTTATTTGATTCTAATGGTAAAATAGAGTCATTGAATACTGAAGCCCAATACCTATTTGGCGCAACTACTAAAGAGACAATCTTTGAGCTTGCCACCGCGTATGCTCCCCCTACTTTTGGTTTTAAGACAACATTTATGGACTTAGAGTTTGATAAGTACAAATTTTTTGGAATAAATGTTGGCTATGAGAGCGACGATCAAATTGGTATTTCGCTCTACAGAATTCCTTATTTTAAATTTCAAAAGAATAAACCAAGTGGAAACATAACCAATATATACACACTTATAGACCTCTGTATTAGCAGTAATTCTATAGGTTCTAGTACCAACTATATAAAAGATATTGACCCAAGTATTCCAGAAGTTCGTCTTTATGAAAAGTTATTTATTAAGTTACTAAATAAAATTTATGCTGCTGTAAAACACAATGATACTGTTGTTACAAAACTCTATTTATGTATTGGTGAGCATATTAAGTTTGACAAGAAGAAATATTCAATATTTTCAATAGAGGTAGTTGCGCAAGAGATCGATGAAACATTAGAGACAGAGATTTTAAGACTTGCTGATGAGAACAACCTCTTTACGGAGATGAAGTCATCAAGCATCAGAATTAATATTCCTATGATTTTTGAATAAAGTTCATCCCCGTAAAGTAACCACCGACAATTCCGACTCCTAAACCACTTAAGTAGGGAAGTAGTGATAGAAATTGATTGTTGTTGAGACCGATAAATCCGATAATTAAAAAAATATAGGGCACAATTCGGTACCATGATACCAAAGCACCTGATCCCACTTTGAGGTTCTTAATGGAATTGCCTTTAATGCGCTTTTTCTCTTGTTTAATAATCTCTTTTAGTTTCATATTTTCATCATATGCAATCTCTTCGCTATAAAGGTCGTAAGGATCATCAATACTCTCGATCAGATCTTCTGAAAGTGGCGTTTCACCCGAATGTACGCTTTTATTTATTAAATTAGAGTAACTGTACATGGAGCCTAGTATGATACTTAATGAACTTAAAAAGGCAATCTCAAAGTTAATGTAAGCTTGAAACGAGGAGAGTAATAGCAGCAATATGATCGCTTGCATGATTAAAAATATTCTAATAGCCGCGATCATCGTCCTCATCTTCATCTTCAAGTTGTTTTTTAATTTTGTAGCGTGGGTCTTGGGCGAGTTTTTCAAACTCTTTGTACTGCTTAGAGTAGGCTTTATAAACATTAACAACTG
>VAPK010751908.1_pt1 | contig 10021 bp, 9 predicted proteins | sample 3395031 | NCBI WGS metagenome assembly VAPK01 (sample SAMN08290443, study PRJNA428436) | hydrothermal vent metagenome | isolation source: Deep-sea hydrothermal vent chimney 1 | place: Pacific Ocean: Juan De Fuca Ridge
ATATGGTGGGCCGTGAGCGATTCGAACGCTCGACCAATTGATTAAAAGTCAACTGCTCTACCGGCTGAGCTAACGGCCCATTTCTTTAAATTGAGAGTGTTCCCAATCAAGAGAGGCGGTAGTATACACTACCGAAACTCGCATTCAAGCGGTTTTTATCTCCTTTTTAAAAAAAAATTCAGTTAAACTTTATCCAGTTTACGCAGACCATTAGGTAGTAATCTCATATCGGCTAAACTTGCTACTAAAGCTTTGATAAAACTGGCTTCATCTTCATAAACCATCTGGTAATATTGAATTTTCATTGTTAAGGCACTGCCAAATACAATGGCTGCAAAGGTAATAAATGAGCCAAGTGCTAAAGTTGATACACCCGTAACTGCCTGACCAATAGTACAACCTATAGCTAATACACCCCCTATTCCCATAAGAACTGCACCAATTACATGTGTCACAAAGTCTTTCCAGCTATTAAACCATTCGATTTTAAACTTACGAAACAAAATTGAATATAATAAAGAACCACTAATTACACCTGCAGCAGCTATGAGTGCAAAGGTTACATAGTTAGATGATAACCCACTTTTGAGCCACATAATGAAGTGTCCTGATGGCTGCACAAATGTAAAAGATTGAGCACCTAAGCCGTAGGGACGTTCATCCATCATTTCAGCCTCTTCTAATAGTAACTGCCCCATTTCTCCAGTAGATACCCACCATGCAGCGATGACGACTAATCCAACAACGAATCCTGCTAATACATTATCAAAGCTCTTAAAGAAGTCAGAAGAAAGTAATGCCCATAGAATGAATAAACCACCGAGAACTGCTGAAATAATAAAACCAGTATTTTTAGTGTCAGACTCCAACAAACCACCAACGATGGCTCCTAGTCCTTGATGCTCAATACCTTTTTCAGTTAGATCAATATTTGCAGGTTCCATCCAACTAAGAAAGTAAGTGAAGCCAAAATCTGTAAAGATCATTAAATAAGCAGCAACACCCATTATTAATAATACAAAGATTGATTTAATATTCCCGCCACCAAAGCGTAATAATGTTTTGTTTCCACACCCTGATGCCAATGTCATACCAATTCCAAACATTATTCCACCCAGTAGATGACGTGGCCAAGAAAAGATAGGTGCTCGATAAGGGGGATTCGCTGTGTCACCATTTTGTGTCAATGACATATCGGTAATACCGAAGTATTCTAACAACATCACACCAATCATAGCCACACCAATAGCAAAGAACCAAGCGCGCATTCGACCAGTATCACCTATATTGACAACATCTGATACTGCACCCATGGTACAAAAATTTGTTTTACTCGCAACAAAGCCTAGAATGACAGCGATACCAAACGCCCACAGTAATACCTGTGAATATATTTCCATTTACTTCCTCCTTGATTAAAAGAAGCCTCAGCATTACTCAAAGCTCATTTTAGGTAAGAATAATGAAATATTATCTCATTTCCCTTTTTGCACATGAGTTATATTGAAGTCTCTTAGTAAAATTTGAATATTTTTTGAGTAGAATAAAATTAAATAACTCTAATCCACCTAAATATCATAACAAAATAAAGACAAAGGGTATATTTCATGTCACCAACTGTCACTTTTCGTCATTAAGTGACAAAAATAGTGACTTTTCAGTATTATTATCAACCTAGAGAACATATATTTATAATAGTTTTTTATTAATGTTTTCAGTTACTTATGCAATATAAACAACTTTTGGCACGCCCCCTGCATTAATATCAGCGAACACATTGTTCATACTGTTAAGTTTTCGTTAATAACAAGTTATTTATAATCACTTGTGTTTACTGAGAATAAAATAAGAAACAATCAACAGTAACAATTTAATTAATCATAAAAATAATCTTTGGAGATTTAAAAATGAAAAAGCAACTACAGAAAGGTTTCACACTAATCGAATTAATGATCGTTGTAGCAATCATCGGTATCTTAGCTTCAATCGCACTTCCTGCTTATCAGGATTACATTGCACGCTCACAAGCAGTTGAAGGTGTTACATTAATGACTGGTGTTAAGCCAACTATTACAGAAGTTTATGCTGATTCAGGTACATTTACAGGTATAAGCAGTGGATCAAACGGTATTGCGGCGTCGGCTGACATTTCTGGTAAATATGTAGATAATGTAGCTGTTCTTAATGGTGTAGCTACTGCAACATTTAAAGCTACTGGTGTTAGTACTGAGCTTCAAGGTGAAACAGTATCTCTTACACCTACTGATGCTTCTGGTGTATTAACTTGGGCTTGTACTACTAGTGCTCCTCACAAGCTAGTTCCTTCTTCATGTCGTAACTAAATATAAATCATAAACTTTGATTTATTAAAGCCTCCTTTTTTAAAGGGGGCTTTTTTGTATTCAGCAAATATTAATCTGAGTTTTGCTAAAATACTGTGTAACAAGTACACAAATGGAATAACCATGTTAAAACATAAAATAAAAGCTTCTCTCATCCATCTAGGTCTTAGTATTCTTTTAGTAGGAATAGTCATTGGGAGTCTTTTATTCTTCTTCTTTCCGCAATTATTTATTGGCATTTCTGATTTTAAAGAGGTTGCAAGCTTAATTATCACCATTGACTTAATTCTTGGACCGTTATTAACGTTTGTTGTATTTCAACCTAAAAAGAATAGCCTTAAATTTGACTTATCAGTCATCGCAGCCATTCAAATCACTGCATTAGCTTATGGTGCTTTTGCATTGTTTCAAATACACCCTGTTTATGTTGCTTTTAACATAGATCGCTTTACGCTTGTTTCTGCTAAAGATGCCGAACCTAGGAAGGAAACTAATAAAAAATTAGGAACATCTAAGTTTTCAACAGGAAAGATGGTTTTTGCAAAAATGCCTGTTGATGCTGAAAAAAGAAATGAGCTTCTCTTTAGTAATCAAGACTTAGAACAAAGAGAAGAATATTACGAGCCAATTACAAATAACATTTCTACTATTCTTGCTAAAAGCATTGATAGTGAAATTATCTTTAATAGTGACGAAGCAAAAATCATAGCCAGCGACTTTTTAGCGAAACATCATAACAGTTTAGATGATTTTATGTATTTGCCCTTAAATAGCTTAACAAAAGATGCCATTATTGTGCTAGATAAAAAGACAGCTCAACCTATTGCAACACTTAACATTGATCCTTGGAAACTATCAAAGAAATAATCTAACACGTAGACTTGGACTGAGATAAAAACTTTGCGCACTATCCTAGAAGTAATACCTTTTATCACTAACTCCATTTAAAATTACTATGCTTAAGGCATCGTCTGGACTCATACAAAAAAAGAATTTATATGAGAACAAAAATAGCCTTACGAAATCTATACATTAGTCAGTCGATTATTATTCTTTTTTTAGTATTTGCCTATCTTGCATGGTTCCCTTATTCATTTTCTAAACTTGGGGGTTTTAATAATACCGCGCTAATGCTTATTTTTGTTGATCTTATTCTTGGTCCACTACTTGTTTTAATTGTTTACAAAGAAAATAAGAAATTTCTTAAGTTTGATATAAATGTCTTGCTGGCAATACAACTAGTTGCCTTTGTATATGGAGCCTACGCCCTTTATTTAAAACACCCTGCCTATGCAGTTTTTATTGACAATAAGTTCACCTTAACCAATGTGAGCAGCATTTATCCGCAACAATCATGGATAGAGCAACTTAAAACTACTGTTTTTTCATCACCCAAACTTGTCATTGCTAATTTACCTAAAAATCCAAAAGAACGACAGGGGCTTATATTTGATATTATCCTAAGTGGTGAACCTGATATTCATGAGCGTCCTGAGTTTTATCGACCTATGGATGAAAATATTCAAGCGGTATTTTCTAAAAGTATTCCACTTGAGCAGTTACTTAATAATACTAAAAGTAAACAAGAACTCATTGAGTTCATAAAGGGCTTTGGTGGGCAAGCGACTGATTATGCTTACTTTCATTTATCAGGCAACAATAAGAAAGAGATGATCTGGGTTTTTGATAGAAGTACGCATAAGCCTGTTGGAATAATTGATAGTATCCAACTGAAGGTAGCGCAAAAATAATTTATGTTATTATGGGGCATAACACAATCAATAGTGAATAAATACAAATGGCTGAACCAGCTCAAAAAACAGCAACTTACGAAGACTTACTTGATGTTCCAGATACATTAGTAGCTGAAATAATTTATGGTGTTTTGCACACCCATCCACGACCAGCTCCTAGACATGCTTGGGCTTCTTCCTCTCTTGGTTTTGAGGTCGGTTCTCCTTATGGAAAAGACGGAGGAAAACCAGGTGGTTGGTGGATTCTTGATGAGCCAGAATGTCATTTAGGTGATGATATTTTTGTTCCTGATCTTGCGGGTTGGAAAAAAGAACGAATGCCAGAATTACCTGATACAGCTTGGTTTGAATTAGCACCTGATTGGGTTTGTGAAGTACTTTCACCTTCTACCGCCCGACTTGATCGTGCAGAAAAAATGCCTCTTTATGCAAAACATGGAGTTAGTTACATTTGGCTGGTTGATCCAGATTTGAAAACACTAGAAGCTTATAAACAAGTTGATGATAAATGGGTACTACTCACGACATTAGACAATGACAAAGATGTCTCAGTGGAACCATTTGATGCGATTACTTTTTCATTAGGTGCTTTGTGGGGTTAGGTTAAAAATGGGACTAATAAATTAATTTGTAATTAGTTTTATTAACCTCAAGATAACAAGCCTTATCGCGCCAATCACCTAACACAATCCGTTTTATCGGCTTACCCTCTACTGTAAAATCATGTTCGGCAGGTCTATGGGTATGCCCATGAATGAGTAATGGCACCCCCCCCTTTTTTACATAATTGATAACGGCTTGTTGATTAACATCGAGGATCTTACTGTGTTTCTGACGGGTCTTTTCACTGGTAGCTTTGCGTACTTGCCCCGCTTGTTTAGATCGCCTCTCTGGGCTTAATGACAGATAGATTTTCTGTAGCCACCACCACCTTAAAATCGTACGCAAACGTTGGTACGCCTTATCATCGGTGCAAAGAATATCACCGTGCATTATCATCGTAGCTGTACCGTATAGATCGATGATGTAATCATCAGGAAGCAAGGTTGCACCGATTCTTTGAATAAACTTTTCACCAATCAAAAAGTCACGGTTACCTTGAATAAAGCAAATTTTAGTACCTTGATCTGAAAGCGATTTTAGCTTTTCAACAACAGGAAGAAAGGGCTTACCAAAAGGTAAATCAATGATATCGTCACCAATCCAGAATTCAAATAAGTCACCTAAAATATAGAGTGCTTCTGCTTTACCTTGAATATTGTCGATGAACGCGTAAAAGAGCTTGAATAGATGCGGACGGGAAGGATCAAGATGAAGATCCGATATGAAATAGGTGTTTTTTGTTGTCATGGTGTTCACCAGTCACCTATTCCTCTCCCAGTATGGGAGAGGAGGATGAAAACTTACTTCTCAACAGTTGCCTTAATAATAGTCACTGCTTCTAAAGGTACATCACCATGACCACCATGGTTACCTGTTTTAACTTTTGCAATTTCATCAATCACATCCATTCCATCTGTCACTTTACCAAATACTGCATAACCCCAACCAGCAGGTGACTCACTTGAGTGATTCAGAAAGTCATTATCTTTTAAGTTAATGAAAAACTGTGATGATGCAGAATGCGGGTCATTAGTACGTGCCATCGCAAGCGTACCACGATCATTTTTCAAACCATTATTTGCTTCGTTTTTAATCGATGCTTTTTTATTCGCTTTTTCACTCATATCAGGGTTCATGCCACCGCCTTGAACCATGAAATTTGGAATCACACGGTGAAAAATTACACCATCGTAAAAGCCATCTTCAACATAAGCGACAAAGTTAGCAGCTGAGTTAGGTGCTTTTTCAGCATCTAGTTCGATTGTCATGGTACCTTTACTGGTTTCCATTTTAATAATTGGATTTGCAGACATTTTCTCTCCGGTTTTAGTTTTGGATTCGGTTGCTTTTTCAGTTTTAGCTGGCTCTTGTGCATTACAGCCACCTAAAAGTACAAAAAAAGATACAAAAGCAATGAGCAATTGATTAGGTTTGATTACATTTATCATTTTATGCGCCCTTGATGATAATTAAAAATAATTTCAAAGGGCGAATAATAGCGGAAAATAAAGGCTTCTGCTACTATTCCAAATTCCGCCACATTAAAATCAAAAGTCCTTATAAAATGTTGAAAATCTATAATAGCCTAAGCAATAAAAAAGAAGCCTTTACTCCAATTGAAGAAAATAAAATCAAGCTCTATGTCTGTGGCATGACGGTTTATGATCATTGTCATTTAGGGCATGCACGCGTCATGGTTGCTTTTGATGTGGTATTTCGTTACCTCAAATCACAAGGATACGAAGTCAACTACGTACGTAATATCACCGATATTGATGACAAAATCATTCAACGTGCCAATGAAAAGGGTGAAAATTTCAAAGCACTCACTGAGCGATTTATTGATGCAATGCATGATGACGAACGTGCACTTGGCATTCAACCACCCACAGCAGAACCGAAAGCCACTGATAATATTGCTGAAATCATTGTGATGATTGAAACATTAATCGAAAAGGGCTTTGCTTATCAAGGTGCTCCTAATGGGGAGGGTCAGGGAGATGTTTACTATGCTGTTTCTGAATTTGAAGGCTACGGAAAACTCTCTGGAAGAAATATAGAAGACCTACGCGCGGGTGATCGCATCGCCGTAAACACCGATAAAAATGATCCATTAGATTTTGTCTTATGGAAAATGGCAAAACCAGACGAACCTTTTTGGGATTCACCTTGGGGAAAAGGTCGCCCAGGTTGGCATATCGAATGCTCAGCAATGTCAACCAAGCTACTCGGTAATCATTTTGATATTCACGGTGGTGGGCATGATTTACAATTTCCACACCACGAAAATGAAATCGCCCAATCAGAAGCCTGCACTGGTGAAAAGTTTGCTAACTACTGGATGCACAACGGCTTTATTCGTGTAGATGAAGAGAAGATGTCAAAGTCACTCGACAACTTCTTCACCATCAAAGAAGTGCTAAAAGACTTCAAAGCAGAAGTGATTCGCTACTTCATGCTCACCAGCCAGTATCGCAGCCCACTCAACTACAGCACCGATCAACTCACTGCTGCAGAAGCCGCATTAGATCGTTTATACATCGCAATACGCGGTCTTAAAACTGGCAATGTACTTGAAAACAGTGAGTATGAAAAACACTTTATTCAAGCAATGGACGATGACTTTAATACGCCCGAAGCACTTTCAGTATTATTTGAAATCGCAAAAGACATCAATCGTGCCCGTCAAAGTAATGATACAACTACAGCCACAAACTTAAGCAGCTTGCTGATCAAGCTAGCCAATCAATTAGGATTACTCGAAGGAGATGAAGGAGATATAGAAAACTGGTTTAAGGGAATAAGTAACCCCGAAGACGGACTAAGTAACGATGATATTGATGCATTAATCCAGCAACGTCTAAATGCTAAAGCAGACAAAGACTGGGCAACCGCCGATAAGATACGTGATGAATTACAAAGCCAAGGGGTTTCGTTAGAAGATAATGGTGCTGAAACAATATGGCGTAGGGAGAAGTAGGGTTATTTCGACTTGATCAGAGATCCTTTAAGGGAGCTCTGATCAAGTCCAATTATTTTTAGCTTGCTAAAACTACCGATATTTTCCACAAAGATCGCTACAAGGGAGCAACCATTCCAGCTCACTTCGTGAAAAATAGCGACAGTTTTCTCTGTGCTAAATTCTAATCGACTTGATCAGAGATCCCTTAACAAACATTTCTTTAGGTTTTTGATACTCAAACAAATCTGTTCTGCTAGGATCATAAATTCCATGCTTAACAAAATTGTTTCTAGCCTGTGTCAGGCTAAGCCCATTAGGATTACCTTTGTTTTCATCTGCATTGTGATTATTCTGACCATCATTCTCCCACCAACAGACTTCACAAATAGCAAAGGGTGTAGGGTCATCTAATGTCTTATAACCACAACAAGGGCAAGTAATCATTGGGAATGGATCACCTTCAATCCCTCCTGTATAGCTGTTTATTTTTTTAATTGTCCTGCTCAGGTATTCATTGCTAACACCTTTTAATTCATCTTTAAGCCACATCAAAAGGATGTTGTCGTAGCATTTATTATCAGCATTCTTGAGCGCTTGATTACTGCTAAATTCTAGTTGAATTTCAGCAGGTAACTCCTTCCAAGCAGCATCTTCTGACCAATTAGTATTCTGCAAAATCTGAAGCTGTATATCTCGCTCGTCAAAACTCATTTGTTGGAGTTGTGAGTTGGTTATTATTTCAATAACTTCGTGTCGTTTCATCATCATTCACCATAGAAAGGATTCTAGTAAACCAATGAGCACAGTGCTATTACTGCGATATATGGCACCCCTACCCTTTTTACATAATTACTTTTTAAAGCGCCACAAGCGCTAAAAAGTACATCGCCACATCTTCCGAAGGAAGTGTCGATGTTGGTTGAGACTTGCACTATCTCTGCAAAACAGTCTTCCTCTTTTATTATTAGCACCCGCCCATAAGAAAGTAATCCCAGCATCTCCTAAACATAAAAACTATGCTCTATACAATAGTACTGCTTTCAACAACACTCGTTACAATCTGGAAATATTTCGACTAAGTCATTTTAAAACTAGAAATATATATTAATTATGAAATCAAACATCATCATTGTTTTTTTTAGTGATAAAAAAAGGGGGGAACCTCAATGGCACCCCCCCTGTATTTACATAATTGAAATACTTTTTCTACAATACAATCTAAATCAAAGTATTAATGCTTCAGATTGTACCTACTTCACGCTAATACAAGGTGGAGAAAGTGAGCTTACATGTGTAAGTGATCATTCTCCAACGCAGTAGTAGCGTGAAGTAGGTGCAAGCTGAAGTATTAATCAGCTTGGTTGCGAAGAAAAGCTGGTATATCTAGATAGCTCGAATCCGTACCCGTAGCTTGTGGAGCAGAACCATATACTGGCGCTTGATGTCCACCACCTACTGCCATGCGTGGCTGTTCTAGTTCAACCGGTTGTAATCTATCGTTATGCTGTGCTGGCGCTGGTACTGCTTTTAGCTCAGCACCGTGATGATCAAGACCTGTAGCAACTAAGGTTACACGAATTTCATCACTCATTTCTGGGTCGATTACTGTTCCTACTACAACAGTTGCTTCATCATCTGCAAACCCACGAACAGCTGCACCCACTTCTTCAAATTCGTGAATTCCCATATCTAAGCCCGCTGTGATATTGACTAAGATACCTTTTGCACCTTGTAGGTTGATATCATCAAGTAGTGGGCTTGAGATAGCTGCTTCTGCTGCTTTAGTTGCTCGCTCATCTCCACTGGCTACGCCTGTTCCCATCATCGACATACCCATTTCACTCATTACAGTGCGTACGTCTGCAAAGTCAACATTGATTAAACCAGGTCGTGTGATTAGATCGGCAATACCTTGCACTGCGCCTAATAAAACATCATTAGCTGCTTTAAATGCATCAAGTAATGTTGTGTTTTTACCCAATGAAGTCAATAGCTTAGCATTTGGAATAGTGATAATTGAATCAACATACTTTGAAAGCTCTGCAATTCCATCATCCGCTGATTTCATCCGCTTTGGCCCTTCAAATGGGAATGGCTTTGTTACTACTGCAACGGTTAGCACACCTAGTTCTTTAGCCATTTCAGCAACAACTGGAGCTGCACCAGTTCCTGTTCCACCACCCATACCTGCGGTAATGAAAAGCATATCTGTTCCTGAGATTAACTCTTTAATGCGCTCACGATCTTCAAGTGCTGCTTCACGCCCTACTTCTGGGTCTGCGCCTGCGCCTAATCCTTTTGTTAATGCATTACCTAACTGAATCAGATTTTTAACTCCTGATCCTTCAAGTGCTTGAGAA
>VAPK011176310.1_pt1 | contig 10019 bp, 12 predicted proteins | sample 3395031 | NCBI WGS metagenome assembly VAPK01 (sample SAMN08290443, study PRJNA428436) | hydrothermal vent metagenome | isolation source: Deep-sea hydrothermal vent chimney 1 | place: Pacific Ocean: Juan De Fuca Ridge
CTGGCTATCGGTAAATCGTGATTTTTTCATAGAAAACTCCTGTTCTTAGTTTACGAGAATTTTCTACTTAAAACGCCTGTTATTTTTCGGGGGGATTACAATCCAACGTAACAACATCAACCTCGTATTTATTTATAACTTCAGTATTATAATTGTCTTCATACCCATGAAATAACTTATTAATATTTTTTAGAGAGCTTAACCCTGATGAGGCAAGCTCTTTAATTTCAGCCTTTCCTTTGTGTTCTCCCACGGCTGCAAAATTATACGTAATATTTTTGTACTTACTGCTAATGTCATTCAATATTTCACTCATGGATTTTAGTGGTTCATATCCAAAAAGTTGGAAATTTTTGTTTCCGAGAAACCTTATTGAAAGTCTAGCAAACCACCCTGAATTCCCACCGACATCGATTAATATTGGGTTTTTAGTGTTATTATCAATCATCTTGAAAAACTTCTTTATAAATTCCTCACTACCTTGAGGAGTTCTTTCATGACCTCCTAAAATAACAAAAAGTTCCTTAATTGGTGTTAGAGTGAAACAATTTGGTAAAAAGTGATGGATATGAGTGACTATATAGAGTGCCCCGGTTATAAATGACACTACTTTTTCTGGAAGGAATTTTTTAATTTCTTGATTTAAACTCATTTACAAAACCTTTATTTTTTATATATCGAAATTTAATTACTTTACCGTAGTAACTACGTCATATATATACTGCATAAACATTATGTTTAAATCTATCAGTACATCTAAAACAAAATTATAACTCAAGAAATGCTAATGTATTTTCTCGAGACACTGGATTGAAATACTTTTTTCTAATATCTACACCAAGTTGATTAAAGTAATCTTTATGTGTTTTTGTGAACTCTTCAAACTGCATGATTTCATCTGATAGTTCAAGACTATTATAAATAACAGACCAAGCATCTGTAGAAATGGTCTTAGGAATTGGATTTTGAAGTACGCCATATTTAGGAGCAACAATTATTGTTGGAACACCTTTAGCCAATGCTTCCAGACTAACACTAGAAGCATTACTAACTAAAAGATTAGACTTTTCAACCACTTCATGAAAATCACCTTTCTGAAAAATAAATTCTTTAGGCCATTCTCCCGGCAATAGTGCTTTTATCGATTCAGGACCATAAGTTGGATGTGGTTTAATCCAAAACTGATAATTCATTCCTTTTAATTTATTTAACGTGTTAGTAAGCAGTTTTAATATATGAGCAGAATCATCCAGCCCTATAGGCAAACCAATTAATACAGTGAAGAAATTTGGATCAGGCTTATAAGTGCGTTCACGCCAAAGTTTATTAAAACGAAAAGCGGGGCCTACTTCTGCTACCACATCCTTGCAAAATTCATGGAGATCATCTTTTAGTCCTTCACCTACGACGTAAACAATATCAGGCACTGCTTTGCTACGATATTCTGACGAGTTTGGATATACATACAAGTGAAGATCTTTTGAAATAACGTATCCTTGATACCCAATAATTTTTGTTTCAGGATGATACTTATGAAACCCGACTATCATACCTCTATCAATCACCTGGTTCTCATACCACTCAACCAGCAATCGTACTTTAATGCCTGCTTCTTTAAGTCTAAAAGCAAACTGATGATACAAAATTCCTAAAATACCAATAAAATCACTGCAATGATTGATTTTTTCTTCATCAATTATGGACTTAATGTCAACGCCATGAAATTCACTATCAGATATAGAGCAACGCATCAGTTTAAAAGGGTGTTTCAAAGCAAATAAATAGTCTGATATTTTTAAATAGTCATCATGAATCAGAAATGGACTTTTCGCTGACCGTATTAGGCGGAATGCTTTTATAGGGTTATTAAACCCCACAATTGTAGGTAAGTAAAAAAAATTAATTTTTTCTTTCTCTGTAAGATGTTCCATCAAGCCAGGATAATATCGATCTTTATAGACTCCGTCAGTAATACTCCCTTCATCTGCTGCCCCATTATTGAGAACAAATGTATCTATCAAAGTAATTGGGTTATCAGATACAATATTTTTTTCTTTAGTCGAGAAACCTCCAATACAACGTAAAGTTAGCAGGTAAATTACTATTAGGTACTGTCGGACAGGTCGCAATATACGCCAAACTCTATTCTTAGTGCTTTCAGTACAACGAACAGTAGTAGTAGTGCTCTGTTCAAAACAATACTTCCGCAAAACTTCTGCCAAAGCCCGATCCCCAGTCAATATTTCACTTATAGACTCTGACCGGCCAAAGAATCTTTGAATAAATTCAATTTTGCAGCAACGGATAAATAAAGGACTATAATATTTATTACGGCTGGCTATACTACTGACAACCCAATGAATATTGTCAACATGCTCATCAGAAAGATTAACGATTAATCTATCATAGTCAGCTCTAATATCTTTAGCTATACTGTTTAACTCTTGATTTTGCTCATACGTCAAGTCATCTAAATTAACAGTCAACATTAATTATCACACCTAGAATTACACAGATAAAAGAAGAATTATTTTTAATCATTTAAATACTTATCATTTGTAGCACCAGGAACTTTTACGACCACATTAGTCGCATCAGTAAGCGCCTCAAAATCTGTAACAGTACCAGGCTCTAATACAATAACATCACCTGCCTCCCAAGTTTTTCCAACCATTCTAATCTGACCTGAGATAACAACTGTAATTTCTGTCGCTATCTTATGGTGATGAGAACTTTCATAATCACCAACCTTATAGCTCTTTACTGCTACTTCACAATCTTTGGTAGATAATGCTGTTGGCGAAAAATCACCAACAAACCATCCCTTGACCATATCATCTAGGCGAAAATGCTTCATTCGCTCCGTCCCCTTTCGATAATGGTTTCAAATTGTTCTACCTGACGTCCTGTCTTTAATGGATGATATAATTTACTTTCTATGTGATGAATTCCGATTGAAAGTTTTTCTAAAATTAATTCATTAAACGTGGGGCAAATATAAAAACCACCATCAACTCTTGCATCTTTGCGAATTAGATTCTTTGCTGCATTAACAAAATCCTTACCATGAGAAAACCAATAAAAGCCTGCTGTTGCGTTAGTACTAATTGGGTTTTTTTCTGCTGCCTCAATAACCTTTTCATTCTCATCTAATCGAACGTAAGAATATCGTGGATGGATAGCTTGAAAAGTAACTATACCGGCATCAAGTTTTTGTTGTCTGAAGCCATTAACAATTTCAAGAAAATTCGTATCAAGCAACTCATTTCCATTAACAATAAGTAGTTCATCATCATTATCTATTGCCTCAGCCGCTAACAACGCAGTACAAGCTGCCCCCTGAGTTTGTTCATAAATATTAAGAATTGATGCTTTAGGCCAAAGTAATGACACTATATTGTTTAAGTGATATTTCCTCACATCTAACTCACGGAAAGCAACGATAAGGTTACTTGGTTTTAAGACACTACAAGAATTAATAACGTATTGAATTAAGGGTACTGAATCAAACTCTGTAAGACAAAGAGGATAGTTGTCATCATGTTGTGATGGATCTTGTCCAACTGCAAGTATAAGTATATTCATTAGTGTGCCTCACTTTCAACTTGGCGAATCTTCGCAAGAATATTTGTATGATTTACCTCATCAACGTGCTCCACCACCAAAACATGTGCGCCTGAATCTTTTGCAGCCTTAATACCATTTTCATTGTCTTCAACAATTAAAACCTCAAGCGGCTCTAAACCTAAGCGCTGGATCGCTTTTGTGTAAATTTCCGGGCTTGGTTTTGGATCCGTTACATCATCTGCTGATAGCACTACATCAAGATAGCTATTGAGACAAGCTTTTTGCATCATGACTTCTATAGTTGAACGTATAGAGTTTGATGCTAAACCCAATCTATAATCTTTAGATTTCAACTTCGACAGTGCGTACTCATGAACAAAGCGTGGTTTGCATTGAGTATGTACAATTTCCATTGTATAAAGTTGTTTCATTTCGTTAATAAATTCATGTAATTCAACTGGAAGGCCTCGTTCAATACTCAGCATTTCCAGTTTTCTCCATGTCGGTAATCCATCGTATGTTGTTAGATGATCTATCCTGCTAATCTCATAACCAAACAATCTAAGAGCTTTGTTAAGAGCCTCATAATGCCAGTCTTTAGCTTCTATAAGAACACCATCCATATCAAATACAACTGCTTTTATCATATCAATTCCTTGCAAAAAAAATTACGTGCGAGCTCAGGTAGATCTGTACAGAGAATCATGGAATCATATTTTGATAAAGGTAATAATTTTTCCCACAGCTCATTATGATTTCTTCCATGCAACTCTGAAGAAACAACACAAACTCTCTTTCCTTGCTCAATTAGATCTCTAATAACTACCTCATCAAACCATTCGCCTTCAAAACTGTCCAGCCAAACGCCATCAATTTGTTCAAACCATGGTATTTGTTTCTCAACTTCACTCATTCTTGCAAAAACAGGATTCCCCGCTGATATATGTGCCCTTGTATCAGGAATAGACATATCAAAGACAAACCAGTTTTCTCGATTGTAACTTTTCATCGCATTACTTAGTGGTATAGCCAACCCATCCGCTTTAATATTTACCGCTAAAAGTTTTTCCTGGTGACCAACAAGTGAAAGAAAATTTTCAAAATGCATTTCACTGCCATCAGGCATATCATGTGATACGACAAGTTTCCCTAAGCAGTCTCTTAAATCTGTTTCCGTGCCAAAATCAAGTTCAAAAGATCGGCGAAAAGCTATTTCAGTATTTTTTTCATCAATACTTTTCCAATACCCGCGGTGACTAATTATGATCATTTATCAATTTTACTTTCTATGAGAAAGTGGTAGTTCAAGAAATTTTTGAAGATCTGCAGGTATACCTAATCCATACATACCGGCACCTTCTTTGCCAATATTATATATACCTATTTTTTGATCGTTTGCTATTAAGCTATTATATGTTGGTGCAACATAGAATTCGCCATTAACGCGTTGCTCAAGAGCAATCATGTCATTAGCTGCTTTGACAAAACTACTACCATGACGGAAATTGTATATACCTACAGTAGCCTCGTTTGAGATTACTTCTTTTTCAACAACTCGCGTAACTAAATTATTATTATCTAGACCAACAAATGACCATTTTGGATCATCTGCACGCATGGTCATTATTAAACCATCTAACTGCTTCTCTACAAAATAATTTAAGTAGGAATTTATACTAATATCCACATATTGATCGCTATTAGCAATCATTAGTGGAGAGTCATTATTTATTAAATCACTTGCAGCAAGAACAGTACAAGCGGCACCCTCCGTTAAACCATCAATTTCCATAATTACACAATCTGGCGCCCAGACTGTAAGCTTTTCATGCAGCCCATACAATTCAACATGCGTTCGTTGACAGATAAAAATAAAACGATGTGGTTCTTCTGGTCTTAGATTATCTATAATTAATTGAATCATTGGCGTGGTATGAACCGGTATTAGTGGTTTAGGATCCTTGTATCCAGCCTGAGAAAAACGACTTCCGGCGCCAGCCATTGGAATAACAATATTTAACATAAAAAATTCCTAAAAATAGTTAATAATTTTAGCGGGGACACCTGCAGCAAAACAATTATCAGGCACATCCTTGGTAACAACAGCTCCTGCCGCGATTATAACATTATCACCAATGTTTACTTTTCCTTGAATAATCGCCCCAGATCCAATAAAACAACCCTCACCTATTATTATATCTCTTCCAGAGTCTGGAGTTTCTTCTACAAGGGAATCGTTGAGCGATGCTCTTCGACCATTATAAAATTCATGTATTCCAGTTAATACCATGCAATTATGTCCGAACAGCGTATTATTTCCGATAACAATATTTCCGCTAATAACATTAAATATTGTATTCATAGTTGAGCAATTATCACCAAGTTTTACTCGTGATTTGCAACCGTGTACGTATGAATATTGAATATTCTGAAAACCAAGCCATAAACCAAAATTCAATAAAGGTAATTTTACGCAATAAGCAACCTTTTGTCGCAGTGTATAATTTTCCTTGCGCTTAGGATTTAAAAAATAGCTAATATTAAACATGGAAGGATACATTCATTTCATTAAGATTTTTTGCTAAATTTTTTAACATAATATTTTCTTTGTATGATTCTAAATTTTATATAATTTGAAACATAACCTCTACACCAACCATATAACTCCAATAACCTAATATACAAATCTGACCTGCGTTCTGATTTATGATTAACAGAATCTGAATATACAAAATTATTAGCATCTATATTAATAAAAGCCCCTGCCAAATACGCTTGTTTTGACAACTGCATATCTTCCAATTCTTCCCAATGCAGTCTTTCATCAAACATAAATTCTGATATTATGTTTTTTTTTGCAACCATGATGCCACCTTGAATAATGACTTCATTTGTCCATTTAGAATATTCAATACTTCTGTTTGGCTTTTTGATTTGTGTAATTGGGTAATTAAAGTTCATCCAATCAACCCTAAATCTATTTCCGTGCACATCAATTGTGGGCATACATAAAACATCAAAATAGTTACCATACCTTTCAAAATTACTATACCAATTTTGCGGCAAAATAAATCGATCATGAAGAATGCAAAGGTTATTATATTTAGCTTCTTTTACAATTTTATTTTTTTTAGCTGGTGTTGGAGCTCTTAAATCTTCTTCAAGAAGAACATCGTCTAGAACAATAATCTCAACATCCGAAAATTCATCAGGTATTGGATACGGGCCACAAATTATCACTTCATAACAGGGGATTTCTTTCTCTAAAATCGACTGTATTAAACTTGTTACTTTATCGTTCTTACTTCCATTTGTTATAATTCCGAAAGACCATTTTGTAACATGATCCCCCTTTTGCAGAGTTGGTTTACTTTTCTTATAACAAAGCTTTAAAACTTTACCATCATCCAATTCAATAACATTTATAAGTTTATATCTTCCATTCGTCGCTATGGAAAATTCATACTTAACCTGATCCCGCGAGCAAAAATAGTTCGAATGCGACTTACTGTTTACAATAGTAAGTTCAAAAAAACCATCAACCATTAAAAGGATGTCTAGCTCTTTAATTATAAATCGAGATAGATTTTCTCTTTGTATTATAAATTCAATAGAAACCTTTTCTAATGTTTCTGGCGTTATTTTAAATTTGTTATATATTTGATGGAGATGATTCACATCATGTATATCTAAACACAACTCATCATTGTTTTTCTGTCGTGTATAACTCCATATCGCTTTTTTATATTTATTTTGCATATTTTCGATTAATATATTAGGTTTATAAACTTATTACTCAGGGTCAAATAGCCTTGAACTAATGCCTCCATCGAATGTAACACATGCACCATGTAAAAAACTCATACCTTCGTTGGCAATTGCAATCGCAAGCTTTGCTAATTCATCTGATTGTCCGATATGTCCTACAGGGTGATAATCTTTAAGATTTTTCAGTAGTTCTAGATTATTATTAAACCCTGCAACAAGCATTTCTGTTTCAATAGCTGCTGGTTCTATCGCATTAACTCGTATTCTGCTACCCAGATCAACTGCCATTGCCTTTGTCATACCACTTAATGCAGCCTTACTAGTGGCATAAGCAACAAAATTAGACTTCGTTAAAACCGCATGAATACTGCTAATATTTATTACAGAACCTTTTACTGATTCGAGTTCATGGAGTAATGATTTTGTCAAAAAGAAAGGAGCCAGTAAATTAACATCTAAAGTGTTCTGCCAGTCTTGACGAGTCAAACTATCTACACCACCAAGAATTTGGATCGCAGCATTATTTATAAGTACGTGAAGTCCTTGACCATTAACATATTGTTGAATAGTTGAAAAAAAATCAGCTGCATATTTTTCGTCATCGGCAATAAGAGATAAATCAGCTTGAATATAATGCCGGCAATTCAACCCTTCAGGCTTTACATCTATATCTGTAGCAATAACCTGATAACCAGCAGCACTGAAACCTCTAACAAGTGCTTGACCAATACCACCGGCGCAACCGGTTATCAGGCAATAACGCTCAGGTTTATTTTCCACGCAAAAAAACCATTATCTTTTCTATAGCAATATTACTGGTATGCATAACAGCATCTGATGTATTTGATGCATTGTGTGAACCAAATACACATCGTGGATGAGTACGTAAATATGAATTCATTGGGAGAGGCTCAACTTCAAAAACATCTAGTGCTGCAGAATATACTTTTTCAGACATGAGAGCAGATTCTAATGCCTTTTCATCTATTACAGGTCCTCGACCGACATTAACTACTCGCACACCATTTTTAGCTTGTTCAAGTATCTTTTGATTAATCATATGTTTACTACTCTCTGTCAATGAGCAAGTAACTACAATAAAGTCTGCTTCTTCAATGCGTTCAGGCCATTTTTCATGTTTTACACCCGCTAATTCATTATCATGAGATACAAATGGGTCGTATGCAATTACCTTCATACCAGCTGCAAGTAACCGTTTTGCTGTATTCCTCCCTATATCACCGTAGCCAACCAAAGCAACTGATTTTCCAGAGAGTGATATCCCTCGAGGTTTTGGCCACAGGCCATCACGGATATTACGATCAATCTGAAATGTTTCACGGGCAAGAGCAATAACATAGCCCATAGCGATGTCAGCAACTTCTGCACCAAACATATCTGGTGTATTAATTATTGGAATATCAAGATCTTTGCACGCTGCAAAATCAACATTGTCGACACCTATTCCCCATTTGACTGCAGCTTTCAATTTTCCTTGCTTTCCTGCTTCAAAAACTTCACGGGTAGCCGGATCGTCACCAATAATCCAGCCATCGTGCTGAGGAACAAGCTCTTTAAGCTCGTCGACTGAAAGTGTTTGCACAACTTTAGGAGTCGTTACTTCAACACCATATTTGTTAAATAAAGGGATAAATGAATCTATCATTCCCAACATAGGTGGGCATGTAACTAAAATTTTCATTAATTTTTTCCTTTTTCCTCACTCATATAACGTGCAGCAACAATAGCAAAATCCCAATCTTCTGGTGTATCGATATCAATGGATTCAAATTGTGGTCCTTCGTACATCATAGGATATTTACCAATTCTAGCTTGTGTTTGTTTAAAACTCTCGCCAGTAAAAATATATAGGTTTGAGTTTTCTTCGTACCAAGCTTCTAAATCTTGAGTACGGATTAAATTATCTGGATCATGATTAACAGCACTACCATCATCTCGATAGAAGCGTGTTTGTATTTTATCAACAGTAAAAAGCGAATCTACATTTCTATTTTTTCTTTCTTCTAAAAATGCTCTTATAGCACTTCTAATCGTAGCAGCACTCATAAGAGGATTAGTCGTATGGGTCATAATATATATATCAGAATCTATGTTCTCAACATCATCCGCAATGACGAGATTCATAGAAACTAAGTCACCACAAATTTCAGGCTTACGTTCACGAATAACAACACGATCTGTGTCAACAAGCCCATGTTCAGCAAGGATGTGGCGTGCATCTGTATTAATAATAACTTGGTCTATTTCAGTGACCTCAAGCAAAGTATCCAATATCCATTTAAATAGTGGCTTGCCACAAAATTCTCTAAAGTTCTTTCCTTTTACTCGCTCACTATTCGCCTTCATTGGTAATAGTGCAACGATACGTGGGCTGTCAGTACTCATTTATATATCCTTTGTTATTGATAAGGGAAATAATATTTTTCTTTTTCTGTACGAGATAATTTACGATGCTCATGATTGCCTTTGTATGCACCAAAATATTGATTCCATCGGTAGTAAATAATTTCGACCGCTTTTATATTCCATATCTTTTCGCGCCAAGCACAAACCCAATCATTCAAGATGCTTGAAGATATATATCGTAATGTATCTAACAAACTAACATGAACCTGAGGCATGATTTTTTGTAATGCTATAGCTTCTCGTTCAAAACGTCGTCC
>VAPK010563226.1_pt1 | contig 10013 bp, 9 predicted proteins | sample 3395031 | NCBI WGS metagenome assembly VAPK01 (sample SAMN08290443, study PRJNA428436) | hydrothermal vent metagenome | isolation source: Deep-sea hydrothermal vent chimney 1 | place: Pacific Ocean: Juan De Fuca Ridge
CGAAAGATGCGAAATCCAACATTAAGGGCATAATCGCTCAACACCAACCTACACCTTGAAATCATTTTAAAAATGCAGCAAAAAAATCTTGTTTTTTATGACAGGAATCCAGGAGTAAGGCACTAAAATGACTTTTTACAAGACCATCGAAGTTGTCAGTTTATATAAAAATCGTCTTGGACACGGTTACAGCATTACGAGGCAAAGAATCGGAGTCCGGCCTGCAGGATCAGCAGGGCATAAAGTCCGGCGACGACATCATCGAGCATGATGCCCAGACCGCCGTGGATATGGCGGTCCAGCCAGCCAGCAGGAAAGGGCTTGAGGATATCCAGGAGCCGGAACAGGAGAAAACCGGCCAGGACGGGCAGCGGACGGGCCGGAACCATGATCAGGGCAATGAGCTGGCCCACCACCTCGTCGATAACCACCAGGCCGGGGTCGCTCCGATCCACGATTTTCTCGGCAGACCCGGCGCAGACCGTGCCGATGAGCAGGAGAACCGCGACCCCGCCGAGATAGGGGGCGAGCGCCAGGTGACCGAGTCCCAGCCACAGCAGCACTCCGACCGCCGATCCCCAGGTCCCAGGGGCCTTGGGCAGGTAGCCGGAATAGGCCCCCGTGGCGATGAACATAATCAGACGATCCATTTCAATGTTCCGATTTCAGATTTCAGATTTCCGGTTTCTGGTTTCCGGTTTCTGATATGGCCACGGCCTCGTACAGTCTTTTAAGGGGGATATTTTTTTCTCTGGCCAGGCGGCGGCAATCTTCGTATTCCGGGGTGATGACCGGGCCGGCCGGGGTGTCGATCAGTTTGGCCTGGACCGGGCCCCACCTGGTCCGCACCATGACCGGCTGCCGCGGCAGGGTCAAGCGCTGTTCGGTGCGGAAACGCAGGCCGATGGCGCTGGTCTCGACCAGGATCGTTTCCTTGACGGCCGGACTGCGGGCCGGTTCACAACAGACACGCAAGAGATACCCTGCCCGCCCCTTTTTCATCAGGATGGGAACCAGACTCACGTCGATCGCGCCATTGTCCATGAGCCGTTCGGACACATGGGGCCAGGTTTCAGGATTCCAGTCATCCAGGTTGGTTTCAATGACCTCGATCCGCTGCGCCTCATCGGCATGGTAACCGGTGCCGATCACGAGCCGCAACAAGTTGGGCCGGCCGTCGCGACGCTGTAAACTACCAGCGCCGTAGCCGGTACGCTGCATGCGCATGGGCGGCATGGCCCCGAACCCTGCCGCTTTTTCCCTGACCAGGGCGGCCCCGGTCGGCGTCACCAGTTCCTGGTCAATATCTTCCCCGTACACCGGCAGGCCGTGCAGCAATTCGCATACTGCCGGCGCCGGCAGCGGCAGCTCGCCATGGGCGCACTGCACCCAGCCACGGGGCATGGGCAGCGGCGAACAGGTTAGTCTGCGGATGCCCAGATGATGCAGACCGGCAATCACCCCCGCCACATCGACCAGAGCGTCAAGGGCACCGACTTCGTGAAAATGGACCTCTTCGGCCATAACGCCATGTACCGCCGCCTCGGCCCGGGCCAGACGTTCAAAGACGGCGTAACTCTCCTCCCTGACCGTCCCGGCAAGCCGGGCATGGTCGAGAATGTCTTTTATGTCGTCCAGGTGCCGGGACGGCTGCGGTGCATCCCCCTGCACCCTGACCCGGGTGGCGGCCAGGGAACAGACCGTTTGCCTGCTGATCTCCAGGCGGCAGCCGGCAAGCCCCAGCCCGTTTACGGTGTCGTGCAAAACAAACTCCGGCAGGCCCGCGTCCAGCAGGGCGCCAAGCAGCATGTCGCCGCTGACCCCTGAAAAACAATCAAGATAGGCGATTTTCATCAGTGCAGCTGCTCGCCGACGGGCAGGGACATGCCGCAGAGACAGGCCTGAACGTCCATGCGTTTTTTGCCTTCCGGCTGGATTTCCCGGACCAGCAGATAATCACGGCCGGTGGCGATCAACAGGCCGTTTTTGTCGGCCCGGCAGATGGTGCCGGGCTGTTCGGTAACCGGGCCGGAGACGACCAGAGGTTTAAAGAAACGAAAGCGCTTGCCGGCCAGGAAACTGTAAGCCGAAGGCCAAGGGTCCAGGCCGCGGAGCAGGCAGTGCAGGTCGCGGGCAGCGCGGCGCCAGTCCAGGTGGCCCTGCTCCTTGGTCAGCATGGGAGCCGCTGTGGCCAGGCTGTCATCCTGCCGGACCGCCTGCAGTTGCCCTTTTTTGAGCTGCGAAACCGCCTCCAGCAGGGCCTCGCCCCCAAATTCCGCCAGGGCGGCGAACAGGGAACCGCCAGTGTCATCGTCCTTGATGGGCCGAGGCACCTGCAACAGGATATCACCGGTGTCCATGCCCTCATCCACCTGCATGATGGTTATACCGGTTTCCGGCTCGCCATTGATGAGCGCCCATTGAATGGGCGCGGCCCCCCGGTATTTGGGGAGCAGGGACCCATGCACGTTGATGGTCCCAAGCGGCGGCAGCCGCAGCAGGCGGCCCGGCAGGATCTTGCCGTAGGCGGCAACCACGACCAGGTCCGGGGCCAATTCTTTTACGTATTCAAAAAAATCATCGGTCCTTATGGAGGCGGGCTGCAGGACGGCAAGGTGGTGTTTTTCAGCCAGGATTTTGACCGGCGGTACGCCCGGCTTCCTGCCCCGCCCTCTTGCCCGGTCCGGCTGGCAGATCACGGCAACGACCGGGTCCGGACCGTTGACCAGGGCCTTAAGCGCGGGCACGGCAAAATCGGGGGTCCCCATAAAAATGATCCGGAGTGGCTTGCTGCTCATGCTGCTTCCGAGCGGAGAATTTTTTTCAGCTTTTTTTTGTACAGGTTTCGCTTGAGAGAGCTGATCATGTCGATGAACAGCTTGCCGTGCAGGTGGTCTATTTCGTGCTGGAGAATGCGGGCGAAACGGCCTTCCGCGTCAAATTCAAAGATTTTGCCGTCAAGATCCATGGCCGTCACATGGATTTGTGTAAAGCGCTTGACCTTGGCCGTGTATTCCAGGACACTGAGGCAGCCCTCCTCGTCGACATCGCAGCCTTCTGCGTCCGAGATGACCGGATTGACCAGGACAAAATATTTTGTCTCTTCTTCTTCCCGGGAAATATCGATCACGATAAGCTGTTGCAAAACACCGATCTGGTTGGCGGCCAGGCCGACTCCCGGAGCCTTGTACATGGTTTCTCTCATGTTTGCGGCCAGCTGTTTAAGTTTGTCGTCAAACCGGGTTACCTGCTCAGCCTTCTGGCGCAGGATGGGATGGGGGAAGGTCAGTATTGTCAGAATAGCCATGAGAAATTTTCTTTAAAAACGAGTCGCGCGGCAACGTCTTTTCGTTTATCTTTTTATGCCGCTGTTTTCGCCGAACCGGCATCATTTCCTTATTGTATGCATGGAATGATGTACTGTAAAGTAAAGTCCGGGTGAGCGCCAGCGAAAAGTCCCTCTGGCAGCGGCTTGTTTTCCCGTGCTGTTTTGTGTAGTATCCGGATGCGGATCAGGCTGAAAGAAAAAGGAAAAAGATGAACGAAAACACATTTGAGCAAGGACTCTCTCTGCTGCGTCAGCCGGTGGCACCGTTGGTGTCCATGGTGCAGTTTCTTTACCTGACCGGGCCATTCGCCACGGTGGCCGAGGTCATCGGGGAACTGCCGGAACCAATTGAAACCGGGTTTGCCGTTTATGAACATCCCGTGGCCCTGCTGCGTGAATATCTGGCGCATCTACAGCCGCTTGAATCGCTGAAATCAGGGCAGGAAACCGGGAACAACGTAGTTAACGAACAGGATGGACCTGTAGACCGGATGACGGCCGTCCCGGCCCTGGTTATGCAGCAGGTCCTGAGCGCCGAACTGGAAAAGATCAACAGCCGGCTCTGCGGTCCGTGCCACTGCACCCTCTGCTGCACCGGGCCGGCAGAGAACATGCGCCAGGAATTCTTCGAGATTCCGCTGGCCCCGCAGGAAATTGGTCTCTTTGCTGTTGATCGCTATGACCATGCAGACAGCCGGACCCATCGCGCCCGGGACGAAGAGGAATTGTACTGTGACGGTCAGCCCTTTTACCGGCGGCGGTCACCCGGCCTCTTTCACTGGCAGAACGGCTGGAGCCTGATCCTGCCCAGGGAGTCGCAATGCCCGAATCTTGAAGCCGGCAGCGGCCGATGCCGGGTATACGCAAAGCGGCCCGAGGTATGCCGCCGGCCGCAGATTTTTCCGTACATGCTCGAACGTCTTGATGAACCCCGGGCCGGCAGTCCGGTATACCGGTTGCGGCAAACCCTGCTGGCCGTTGTCGACTGTCCGTATGTCCGGGAGCTGCAAGATGATATTGCCCGGTACGCGGCGGCCGGCGAGCTGCACCTGGCATGGAAAGAAAATAAAAGCTGATCCTGTTTACGAGATGCCATGCCTCTAATCGCCTTGCTGCTGATCATCGCCTCCTATCTGGTCGGCGCCATTCCCTTTGGCCTGTTGTTGTCCCTGGGCAGCGGGGTAAATATCCGACAAAAGGGCAGCCAAAACATCGGGGCCACGAATGTTAACCGTCTCCTCGGCAGGAAACTCGGTGTTCTCACCCTGCTGGCCGATGTCGGCAAAGGTTTTTTACCCATATTAATAGCCGGCCGGATTCTCGCCGGCGATCCCCAGGCTAACCTGGCAATTGCCCTGTGCGGCGCAGCCACGGTGACAGGCCACATGTTTCCCGTTTATCTCGGTTTCAAGGGCGGCAAGGGCGTGGCCACCGGGCTTGGTGTCTTTCTCTACCTCGCGCCCCCGGCCGTGGTGCTCTGCCTGGCGGTATTTGTGGTCGCTGTCCGGCTGTCCGGCTTTGTCTCGCTGGGCTCACTGCTCGGTTCGGCGGCGATGATTCCGGGTCTTTTTCTCCTTGCCGAACCACCCTGGGAACTCTGGCTGGCAGCATGGATTGTGGTGATGATCTGGATCAGGCATTATCGTAATATCGGTCGCCTGCTGAGCGGCACAGAGAAGAGCTGTAAAAAAAAGAAAGAGATACCAAGGTGAACAAGAAGGAATGGCAGGATATCAACAGGGCCGGAAAATTACTCGACCTTGCCGATCGGGCAACCATGGACGAGATAAAGCGGGCCTACCGCCGGCTCTGCAAAAAATATCATCCTGATACGACAACCGCCGCTTCGCAAGCAAATACCGAGATGATCTACCGGTTGACCGAGGCCTATGAGTTGCTCATGCGCCACTGCCTGGAATACAGTTTTCCCCTGAAGCCTGGTGACAGCGACATCGTGGATGCCGAAGACTGGTGGATGGACCGCTTTGGCCAGGATCCCCTCTGGGGCCGGCGTCGCTAGCAGTTAGCGCTTGTCCTGATTCGCTTCCGGTCAAAAAAAAATGAACAATATTCAGGCACAGACGAAGAACCGCCATAACTTCGTCAACAAGCTGATTAAGTTGTGAGAATGAAACCATATATTTTTGTGCTGCTGGCCGCAGGAGGCATACAGGGAAGCGAGCAGCCGAAAGCCGCAGCCCAGGACCTGTCGGGGATCAAGGTCCTGGACCTGGCAGCGGCCATGGCCAGGGTTCGGCAGGCGCGCGCCAGGGTCAGGCTGGCGGCGGCGGCCTGGCGGCCGAGCCTGGATCTGAACGCCAGCGGCAGTCATGTCCGGTTACCTGGTTCGTACTTGCAGTGGTCGCCGGCTGCCGCCGCTTCTTCCTACCCGCAGCCGGACGGACAAAGCTATGACGAGTATACCGCCGGCATTCAGGCCACCTGGGTGCTTTTTGACGGCTTTTACCGTTCGTTCAGTCAACAACAGGCAAGTTTTGGCGAAAAGTCTGCCATGGCCGCCCGCAGAGATGACCGGCGCCTGCTGATCTCCTCTGTGGCGCGGGCCTTTTTGAACGAGCAGCTAGCTCAGACCAAGGTCAGGATCGCCCGGGCGGATAAGGACTTTTACGGTCAGCAGCTCCGTGACGCCGAAAACAGATACAAGGTCGGGACCGGGGCCTGGGGCGATGTCCTCAACATCAAGGTCCAGATCAATTCCGCAAAAACAAGCCTGATGCTGGCCAGACGGGAGTTTGAGGCGACCGGGTACGGGCTGGCGGCTCTCCTGGGCCTGCCTGATGCCGTTTTTCCGCCGGGGATCGACCTGGCGCCTCTTGACCGGAATCTGGACACCGGCGGCCAGGAGAAAAATCCGGAACCATTAATTAAGGAGGCCCTTGCCCAGCGTCCGGATGTGCGTCGCCTGGAGTTGCAGCTGCAGGAGAGCAAGGCGGCGGCAGGGGCTGCCAGGGCTCAATTTTATCCGCAGCTGCAGCTGGCCGGAGCGATCAACGGCGTGCGTCTTGGCGATGCGTCCCTGAGCAGCGATGATTTCGGCAACACCGTGTCGCTGAGCCTGGCCTGGAACCTGTTTGCCGGCGGCGCCGACCAGGCCCGGCTGTTCGAGGCCCGGCAGAGACAGCAGGAGACCGGCTTTACCCTGGCTGGTCTCCGGAATCAGGTCGCAGCCGAGATCCGCCAGGATAAAGCGCGGCTCGCCGCCGCCAGGGAGCAGGTGCGGCTGCAACGGGACAGCGTGAAACTGGTGGAAGAAAATCGTGACCTGGCAAAGAATGAGTATGAGGCGGGCGAGGCTTCACTGGTTCGACTAAACGAGACCCAGCGTGACCTGACCACCACCTACTGCCGCCTGGCTCAGGCCCTGGTCGCCTTTTACCTAGCCCGCCAGAACCTGCTGGCCGCTACCGGCCGTAACCTGGCCCGGTTTGCGCAACGAGAAACACAGGCCAACAACGGCCCTGCAGAGTAGATGGGCATGGAGGGTTCGCTTGTTGACTCAATCGCCTGCGCCTGGCCTCTGGCCGGCCGGCGGATCCTGCCTCTGGAAGCGGCCGTCGTCCTCAAACCATGGTTTGACCGCGATACCCTGCAGGAAGGCTTCGCCCTGCTCATACAGGGTGCCGTCGGCCGCTTTGTTCTGTATCGCTCCGGGGCAGGCGCGGTTTTCAACGACTCGGTTGCCGCCTTTCTGCTCATGCCGCCAAGCGACGCCCTCCCCCAGGGATTTGTCTGCCGGGACGGCTCATGCACTCTCTGCCAGGGCGACCGATCGTCCGGCCGGCGCTGCCGGCACCAGGCCGCGGTTGCCCTCCTCAATCTCAGGGCGACCGGCGATCCTGCAGAATTCGTCCCTGTGTGGCGTTTTCTCAAGAGCGACCCATGGGGCGCCGTTGCAAGGTATCTGCAACAAGAGGCCGAAGTCGGCCCTGTTTCTTTTCAGGCCCGGAAAACCGGAACGGTCTGGCGGCTTGAAGGCGGCAAAGAGAATGGCTTCTCGTTTGCAGTAAGCCTGAACCGGCATCTGGCGCAGCAACTGCACTGCTTCCACGGCTCAGTCATCCGTTGGCATGGCTCAATACCGGAGCAGGACGAATTCGGCCCTCCGGCCCGCGCAATTCTGAACAAGATCACCCTGCTGACCGCCACTGACACGGAAAAACGGCTGAACGCGGCCGGCAGCCGCAGTATGGGCCAGCAGCGGGACAATTCTATACAGACGGCCATGGCCCGGCTGCTGGCCCTGTCTCTGCCTGTCTCCCGGCTGCGCATCCAGCGGAGTCGTGACGGCTTCTTCCGCCTGACGGCTGCCGGGGACGCGGCCTTTTCCCTGACCCTGCCCAAAGCACGGACCATGGACCTGCTGGGAGGACTGGACCTGCCGGGTCCGGCAACAACCAGGCTGCCGCCGGCAGAACCCTTTTCCGTGGTCGGTTTTATGGACAGGAATACAGGCGTACGGGTCGAGCACTTCCTGCGTCTCGAGGACGGGCGGGAGCTGTCGCTGGCCGGCTTGCGGAAACAGCGTTATGGTTCCTATCATTACCTTGACAATGAAGGCTTTCTGCCCCGATCGGTGCCGCCGGTCTCTGAACGGCTCGCTGAACCTAAGACCGCGACCCCGGTGCTCTTTAACTTCACGCAACAGGCCGAAGTGGAAATCGGCTTTACCATACCTGCCGGAGACATTCCCGCCTTTGTCGATAAAAACAGGAACGTCCTGGCAAGCGGCCGTCACCGGGTGGACCCCGCCCTGCTCAACCTTCAGGTTGTCCGGGAGCCTGAACGGCTGGAGTTGACCGATTTTGCGGAGAGAGACGACTGGTGCTATATCGCCGGTTTTTATAACCTGGGCAACCAGCAAATCGACCTTGCCGAACTGTTGCTTGCCCAGGCCGCCGGCCAGGACTACATTGCCGGCCGGCAGTGGCTGCAACTGCGCGGCACGGCGCTGGACTGGTTTCACGGGTTAGGCGCTGACCGGGTCTGTCCGGGGCCAGACGGTCAAAAAGACCGGATCAGGCTGCGCCGGCACGAATTGCTGGCCCTGGCCGGCCAGGTCCGGCAGGTCGGAGTTGAGATCCGGGAAAAAGGTCCGGCGCAAAGATTGACCCGGCTTGTTCGCAGTGACGACTGGTTGACCAGCGATGACATGCCGGCATTGCCTGACCATCTGCGGGATTACCAGGGCCATGGCACAGCCTGGCTCTACCACTTGCAGCAAAATCACCTGGGCGGCCTCCTGGCCGATGACATGGGGCTCGGCAAGACCCACCAGGCCTTGGCCCTTCTGCAGCTGCTGTGTTCCGGGACCGAGAAGGGACACTATCTTGTCGTCTGTCCGACCGCAGTTCTCTATCACTGGCTCGATAAGCGGGACATGTTCTTTAACGATCTTGCGATATCGCTCTATTATGGAACAAACCGTAACCTGGAAACATCACTCGAGCAGAGAGTCGTACTGACGAGCTATGGCGTTTTGCGCCGCGATATCGAGCAGTTGCGCATGGTTTCGTTCGACCTGGTGCTCTTTGATGAAATACAGAACCTGAAAAATATAAAAACCGATGTCCATAAAGCAGCCTTGCGTCTAAACAGTCGATCAATGATCGGCTTGACCGGTACGCCCGTGGAGAATTCGCTGGCTGAACTCAAGGGCCTGTTCGATGTCTGCCTGCCGGGACTGTTCAACGGCAAGAGTTTTCATCGTCAGTTTATTCAGAACGATTCGCCCGCTTCCCGGCAAACGCTGAAGACTCTGATCAAACCATTTATCCTGCGCCGAACCAGGAATCAGGTCCTGGTGGAGTTGCCGGAGGTGATTGAGGATATCCGGGGCTGCCGGTTGAGTGATGACCAGGTCGGGCTGTACCGGCAGGTTGTCGACAGCGCTGCCCCGCTGGTAGATGATCTTCTGGACGACCTGAACGAGGGACGGCACTATATCGGCATCCTCGCCGTCATCACCCGGCTCAAACAGGTGTGCGATCATCCCTGCCTGCTTGAAGGAAGCAGGGACTGGGGCATGTATGAAAGCGGCAAATGGGATCTGCTGCTGGAACTGCTGGAGGAGTGCCTGGCCGGAGACAAAAAAGTCGTCGTTTTCAGCCAATTCACCAGAATGCTCGATATCCTCGAATCATATCTGGACGCTCAGTGCGTGAAGTACGCGGCGCTGCGTGGCCACCTGTCTCCCGGAGCGCGGCAGCAGGCCATTAAACGGTTCAACACGGAAAAGTCATGTATGGTGTGCTGCGCCAGCCTTCTGGCCAGCGGAGTGGGCATTGACCTGACCGCAGCCCAGGTGGTCGTCCATTATGACCGCTGGTGGAATCCGGCCAGGGAAGAGCAGGCAACCGCCAGGGTGCACAGAATGGGGCAAAAGCATGTTGTCCAGGTTATCAAACTGGTCACCCTGGGCACCCTTGAGGAGAAGATCCACGCCCTGATAGAGAAAAAAAGGACGCTGGCCCGGGATATTCTCAGTCAGGATGACGCCTCTGCCCTGAAGCGGCTCAGCCGGGAAGACCTGGCCGGACTTCTTCGCTGGCAGGAGCCGGGCCGGGCTAAGGGCCTGTAAGAAAATAACATGGGCAAGATTGCGCTCATATTTTGGTCAGATTTGGTTACGGTAATTGAGTAAAACCGCAGGCGTAGCAGGGCTACG
>VAPK010826261.1_pt1 | contig 10013 bp, 7 predicted proteins | sample 3395031 | NCBI WGS metagenome assembly VAPK01 (sample SAMN08290443, study PRJNA428436) | hydrothermal vent metagenome | isolation source: Deep-sea hydrothermal vent chimney 1 | place: Pacific Ocean: Juan De Fuca Ridge
ATGTTTCTTCCAGCTTTTTTTGTTCATAATAGCAGCTTGCGCAGTAGACAGACGTGCAATCGGAACACGGTAAGGTGAGCAGCTTACATAATTCAGTCCGGCACGATGGCAGAATTCGATGGAACTTGGTTCTCCGCCATGTTCTCCGCAAATACCCAATTTGATTTTCTTACGAGTTTTACGTCCTTTTTTTACCGCCATTTCTATCAGCTGGCCAACGCCTTCCTGATCGAGAACCTGGAAAGGATCGTTTTTCAATAGACCTTTTTCAATGTAAATCGGCAGGAATTTTCCGGCGTCATCACGTGAATAACCAAAGGTCATCTGTGTAAGGTCGTTGGTACCGAATGAGAAGAATTCGGCAGATTCGGCAATCTTGTCAGCGGTCAAAGCGGCACGAGGCACTTCAATCATGGTCCCTACAAGATAATCGATCTCTTTGCCTCTTTCTTCAAAGACTTTTGCAATAGTTTCGCGGACAATCTTTTCCTGCAGTTTCAATTCAGCGATGGTCCCGACCAAAGGAATCATGATTTCCGGATGTGAATCGATTTTACGGTCTCTCAGATTCATTGCTGCTTCAATAATAGCGCGGCTTTGCATTTCGGTAATTTCAGGATAAGTATTTCCCAAACGGCAACCACGATGTCCGAGCATCGGGTTTACTTCGCTCAGTTCTTCTACTTTAGCTTTAATAGACTCTAAAGAAACATCCATAACATCAGCCATTTCCTGTTGTCCTTTGTCATCATGAGGAACAAACTCATGCAAAGGCGGGTCAAGCAAACGAACGGTTACCGGAAGGCCTTCCATGGCTTCAAAAATTCCTTCAAAATCAGTACGTTGAATCGGAAGTAATTTTTTCAAAGCTTTTCTCCTGCCAGCTTCATCTTCGGCAAGGATCATTTCGCGCATGGCGAGAATTTTATCATCACCGAAAAACATGTGTTCAGTGCGGCAAAGGCCGATTCCCTTTGCCCCAAAGTCGCGTGCCACCTGGGCATCATGCGGGGTGTCGGCATTGGTGCGAACGTACAGGCTGGCTTTTTTATCAGCAAGTTTCATAAGCTTTCCGAAGTCGCCACTCATTTCCGGGTCAACAGTTTTGATCATTCCGTCATAAACTTCGCCGGTAGTTCCGTTCAGCGAAATAAAATCACCTTCTTTATATGCTTTACCGGACATTTTCAAGGTACGGGCTTTGTAGTCAATCTTAACACTTCCCGCACCTGAAACACAGCATTTACCCATTCCGCGGGCAACCACTGCTGCGTGGGATGTCATTCCGCCGCGAGCGGTAAGGATACCTTCTGCAGAATTCATTCCTTTCAAATCCTCAGGAGATGTTTCGATACGAACTAATACCACTTTTTTCCCTTTGGCAGCTTCGCTTTCAGCGTCGTCAGCATGGAAAACAATCTGGCCTGTGGCAGCGCCCGGGGAAGCCGGTAATCCTTTGGCCATTACCTGAGCAGCCTTTACAGCATCGTTGTCAAAAACGGGATGTAACAGTTCGTCCAATTTATCAGGTTCCACCCGCATCAAAGCTTCATCTTTAGTGATCAGCTTTTCATGAAGCATATCCACGGCAATCTTAACCATGGCAGCACCTGTACGTTTTCCATTACGGGTTTGCAGCAACCAAAGTTTTCCATCCTGAATGGTAAACTCCATATCCTGCATGTCGCGATAGTGGTTTTCCAGATTTTCCTGAGTTTCAAAAAGATCTGTGAAAACAACGGGCATAGACTCTTCAAGTGAAGGATATTTAGAAGCTCTGTCTTCTTCTGAAACGCCGGCCAGTTTAGCCCAGCGGTAAGAACCTTCTTTGGTGATCTGTTGTGGAGTACGGATACCGGCAACAACATCTTCGCCCTGTGCATTGATGAGGTACTCACCGATAAACATATTTTCGCCGGTAGCGGCATCGCGGGTGAAAGCGACTCCTGTTGCGGAACTGTCACCCATGTTACCGAATACCATAGCCTGAACGTTCACGGCGGTTCCCCATTCATCAGGAATCTTGTTCAGCTTGCGGTAAAGAATAGCCCGGTCGTTCGCCCAGCTGTCAAATACAGCCATAATGGCTCCCCAGAGTTGTTCCCAAGGGTCTTCAGGGAAATCACGGCCTGTTTGTTTTTTTACAGCAACTTTAAACTGATTAACCATGTCCTTTAGGTCATTGGCAGAAAGTTCAGTGTCAAGATTCACGCCGCGTTTTTCTTTCATTTCTTCAATAATGACTTCAAAAGGATCTTCGTCTTCTTTGGATTCGGGCTTCATCCCCAACACCACGTCGCCGTACATCTGAACAAAACGACGGTAAGAATCCCATGCAAAACGTGCATTTCCTGATTTTTTTGCAATACCTGTAACGGCATTGTTATTAAGTCCAAGGTTTAATACCGTGTCCATCATGCCAGGCATAGAAGCACGGGCACCAGAACGTACGGAAACCAACAACGGATCATTCTGGTCACCAAACTTGGTCCCCATAATGTTTTCAATATGGTAAATCCCATTGGTAACCTCTTCTTTTATCAATTCAATGGCAAAATCGCGTCCTTTTTCATTGTACATAGTACAAACTTCAGTCGTGATGGTGAAACCAGGAGGTACAGGTACTCCGATAAGATTCATTTCGGCCAGATTGGCGCCTTTGCCTCCAAGAAGGTTTTTCATTTGTGCATTCCCTTCGGCTTTGCGATCACCAAAGAGATAAACATTCTTCGTTTTAGACATTTTAAATTATTTATTTGTTAGAAAATGTATTCGATTTTAGGTGAACAAAGATAGCAAAATCATGCATGCAAGTGGATCGCGCCCAAACCATTCCTGTTAAGAAAAGTCAAATAAATTTGCTTTTTTAAATTTGAAACGAAATTGAGTGATTCAATCGTTTGCGTTACGGAAAATTAAATCTACCGGAGAAAAGTTTCAGAATACCGCTCAGCAGCAGGAATTTACTGGCAGCTTTATTTAAAATCATTAAATCTTAGCGTTTTTGCAGGGTTTTCTCGTCCCAAATTCCTAAGTTTGTCCACAAATTTGATGGACATTATGAGGCATAAGATTGGTATTCGTTACGAAGATAAATACGCGATGGAGAAACGCGTTGCCCTGATCCCGAAACATGTGAAGCAATTAACGGATAGAGGCATCGAAGTGGAAGTTATTCCTTCAGAAAAGAGAATTTTTACTAACAATGAATACGCAGAATCTGGAGCTGTGATTACCAACGAACTGATGAACGCCGACATCATTCTGGGCGTGAAAGAAATGCCGATTGATTATTTTAAGCCATACAGCACCTATCTTTTTTTCAGCCATACCGTAAAAGGACAGTCATACAACATGCCATTGCTCAAAAATATGATGGAACGGAAAATTAATCTTATCGATTATGAGCGCATCGTAGATGAAAAGGGGAGAAGATTGATTTTTTTCGGCCGTTTTGCAGGACTTGCAGGTATGATCAATTCCCTATGGTCGTTAGGACAGCGTTTAAACACAAAAGGGGTTAAAACGCCTTTCATGTATTTGCAACAATCTCATCATTATGATTCTCTAGAAGATGCCAAGGCTGCCGTATCAAAAGTAGGCCAGGAAATTGCACGGAACGGGCTTCCTGAACAATTAAAACCGCTGGTAATCGGGATTACAGGTTATGGCCATGTTTCTGGCGGCGTGCAAGAAATACTGAACCTTTTACCGGTTATCGAGATTTCCCCTGCCGACCTGCTGAAGCTTAAAGGGCAAAAAAAGCTGCCGTCCAATGTTCTGTATAAAGTAGTCTTTAAGGAAAAGGATATGTCCAGGCCTGTTTCAAAGGGAAAAGTGTTTGAACTACAGGAATATTATGACCATCCAGAAAGATTTAAAGGTGTTTTTGAACAGTATTTGCCCAATCTTTCCGTCTTGATGAACTGTATGTACTGGGATGACCGTTATCCGAGGATCGTAACCAAAGATTATCTTGAAAAAGCTTACAATGAGAAGAATTTAAAACTGAAAGTTATCGGCGATATTACTTGCGACCCAGACGGTTCAGTGGAGATCACGCACAAAGGAACCCCGATTGATGATCCTGTATTTGTTTATGATCCAGTTACAAGAAAGCCGGCTTCCGGATTTGAAGGGGAGGGCGTTTTGGTGATGGCTGTGGATATTTTGCCCAGCGAACTGCCCCGTGAATCTTCCATCGCCTTTAGCGAAGCCTTAATGCAATATCTTTCGCAACTGGTTGCCGCGGATTTGGATGTGTTATTTCAGGATTTGAACATTCCGGCCCCGCTTAAAAAAGCCATGGTACTGCATCATGGAAAACTTACGCCTGATTATGAATATTTAAATCGCTACTTAAGTTAATTCTTGTTTTTAAAATTTCCTTTTATAAGGTTCAAACCGATTATAATTTTAGAGTTCTGATTATCATTAATATTGAAAAATAAGATAGAATGAAAGAGATTTTGGTATTGGGTGCAGGTTTATCCACCACCAGCTTGATTACTTACTTGCTGCAAAACGCAGAAGAGCACGACTGGCACATCACCGTCGCAGATATTGACCAGCATCTTGCTGCAAAAAAAATCCATGATCATAATCGTGGAAAAGCGATTCCTTTTGATATAAATGATGACGCCGAAAGTTCGAAAACCATTGCGGATGCCGATATTGTTATTTCCATGTTGCCGGCCTTCATGCATCATCTCGTTGCTAAAATATGCATTGAGTTGATGAAGCCCATGCTTACCGCTTCTTATGTTACAGACGAGATGAAACCTTACGATGAGTTGGCCAAAAAAGCCGGAATTCCCATTTTGATGGAATTGGGTGTTGATCCTGGCATTGACCACATGTCGGCCATGCGTGTGATCAACCGGATAAAAAGTTTGGGTGGTGAGATTCTTTCATTTTATTCCTTTACAGGCGGCCTGGTGGCTCCTGAAAGTGATAACAATCCATGGAATTATAAGCTGACATGGAACCCGCGGAATGTGGTAATGGCAGGAAACGGTGTCTCTAAATTTATCCAGCAGGGAAGTTATAAATACATTCCTTATTACCGTTTGTTTGAACGGACTCTTAAACGCAAAATCCTGAGTTATGGAGATTTTGAAGCTTACGCCAACCGTGATTCACTGGGTTACCGTGAAATTTACGGATTAAAAGATATTCCTACGATGTACCGTGGAACGTTGCGCCGTCCCGGATATGCAAAAGCCTGGAACGTTTTTGTAAAACTGGGTGCAACCGATGATTCATACCAGATCGAGAACTCGGAAAATATGACTTACCGTGATTTCATCAATTCTTTTATGCAATATGAACCCAGCGTCCCCGTGGAAATTAAACTTCAGTATTATAGTCAGAATGCTGCTGATCCGGTAGTTTTAGAGAAACTGAAATGGCTGGGGATTTTCGATAAAAGAAAAGTCGGTTTAAAAAATGCCACACCTGCTCAGATACTTCAGAAATTGATCATGGAAAAATGGGCGCTTGATCCAGATGACAAAGACATGCTGATCATGCAACACGAATTCAAGTACAGACTGGGAAATGACACAAAGATGATTGTCTCTGCTATGGCGATTATTGGTGAAAATCAGGAAGAAACGGCTATGGCAAAAACGGTGGGATTGCCGCTGGGAATTGCGACCAAACTCCTTGCTACTGGAAAAATTAATAAAACAGGAATCCACAGGCCAATTGCTGCTGATATTTATGAACCCATCCTTCAGGAACTGGAAGGCTTCGGGATCACCTTCAAAGAATCTGAATATTTGGTTGACGCATATTAACGGCATTTTTTTATTTTTGCCGAATTAATTTATGTCATGAGCTTTTTATTTTTTTTGTTACTGATAGGAATTGCTATTTATTTTATTAAAAAATGGCAAACTCCATCTCCCAGGCAAAACACAAAAACGAACTATACGAACAGTGGCACCAGTAATCAGGCGCCGAACAATCCTAGTGGAAATCATGCCAATTCCAATGGTTATGCAAGGTGGGTTGGCGGTGGACTGGGCTGGGCTTTTGGCGGCCCCATCGGAGGGATTCTTGGTTTTGCACTTGGTTCCATGTTTCAGGGCGGCCAGAATAGGCAAGGTTATCGTATCGGGATGCCAACGCAGACGGGTGATTTCAACGTCAGCCTTTTGATATTGACAGCCGCCGTAATGAAAGCTGACGGAACTGTCCGAAAATCTGAACTGGATTATGTGAAGAGTTTCTATGTGCAAAATTTCGGTGTTGAAGCGGCGAAGCGTTACATAAAGATGCTCAACGAGATATTGAAAAGCGATATCAATGTTCAGGATGTGAGCCGCCAGATTGGAAGGTTTATGGATTATTCTTCACGTTTGCAGCTTATGCATTATCTTTTTGGGATTGCACTTGCAGACGGTACTGCAGACAAGTCAGAAGTCAATCTTATCAGCGAGATCGCTGCTGCAATGGGAGTAGGAGCTGCAGATTTTCAGTCGTTGAAGGCCATGTTCGTAAAAGATACAGACAGCGCATATAAAATCCTGGGAACTTCTTCTGATGCCGCCGATGATGAAGTAAAGTTGGCTTACCGCGAGATGGCTAAAAAATATCATCCTGACCTGGTATCCCATTTGGGAGATGATGTTCAGCATGCGGCTGAAAAGAAATTTCAAAAAGTGAATGAAGCTTACGAAACCATTAAGAAGGAGCGTGGGTTTAAATAAGGTTTCAGTTTTGGAATAATAATTTTGTTGTTTCCTGAGTAGCTCGGGATTTATCCCCAGGGTATAAAAATAAATTTCTATTATTTTTTCAAATGCCGGTCAATTTCCCGTTGTGAATCCTTTTTTCTCAGATCTTCACGTTTATCGTAGTGATGTTTTCCCTGAGCAAGGCCAATCTCAAGTTTTGCCAGGCCGCGGTCATTGATGAACAAAACCAGAGGGACGAGGGTAAGCCCTTTTTCTTTGACTTTAATAAACAACTTTTTGAGCTCTCGTTTGTTTAAGAGTAGCTTGCGATCACGCTTTGCAAGATGATTGTTGTAGGTTCCATAACTATATTCAGCAATGTGCATACCTCTTACGAAAAGCTCTCCGTTTTCGAACAAACCGTAAGCATCTGCCAGGCTGGCTTTCCCATTACGGATAGATTTGATTTCTGTTCCGGTCAGGACAATACCCGCCACATACTTTTCAAGTATAAAATACTCGAAAGAGGCCCTTTTGTTCTTAATCCGTATGTTGCCCATTCCCATAACCACAATTGTGATGCAAAGATAGCGAAAGAAATGTTTATGTATGAATGATGAAATAAGCAATCATAAATCAAAAATCGGTGTTTCTTGTTCTTAAATCGGAACAATCCCGAAAGAATATCAAACAAGCTTGCCTGCCATCCCTGCCAGTCCGGCCTTTAGGTTGGCTTCGGCTGGTAAACAGGCAGGGATTAACGATTCTTAGTCATAATCGGGTTGTATAAAACAAGTGGCAAGGTTCATAAATAACTTAAGATTTATTATCTTTGTATATAATTTTTATTAAATCTAAATAAAAATGGCCCACTATCTAAAACAAGGGGAAATTCCTCCCAAACGATACACTCAATTCAGGAAAAATGACGGAACTTTATATGTGGAAGAACTGGTTTCCACTGAAGGTTTTTCTGATATTTTTTCCATCGTTTATCATGAATTTCCACCTACACGTGTTTTGAAGATTGGGAAACCGGTTGTTATGAATAAGCAGGTTGCAGTGGACGACAATATGCAACACCGGCTTTTTAGCGGGTTTAAGATTACTCCTGAAAATGATTATCTGAAAAGCAGGAAAGTGGTGCTTTTTAATGACGACGTTGAATTGATTCTGGCAGCGCCCAGACAATCTATGACAGATTATTTTTACAAGAATGCACTTGCAGATGAAATGATATTTGTTCATCGGGGCAGTGGCGTCATCCAATCGGTTTATGGTGACTTGCCTTTTCAAGAAGGCGATCAAATCGTCATCCCAAGAGGAACCGTTTACCAGCTTTTTTTCAAACAGGAAGACAACCGTCTTTTTATCGTTGAATCGCACCAACATATCAGGTTCCCAAGGCGTTATACGAACGAATCAGGATAGTTACTTGAACATGCCCCGTTTTATGAAAGAGACCTGAAAGCACCTGTTTTAAAAGAACATTTCACTCAGGAAGGCGAATTTACGGTGAATATCAAAAGAAGGGACACCCTGTTTCCTTATGTTTATGCCAACCATCCTTTTGATGCCTGTGGTTGGGATGGCTGTTTGTATCCATTCATATTTTCTATTTATAATTTTGATCCTATTACCGGAAAAATTCACCAGCCGCCTCCGGTTCATCAGGTTTTTGAGACAAATGCATTTGTAGTTTGCAATTTTGTCCCACGCCTTTTTGATTACCATTCGATTTCCATTCCGGCACCATACAATCACAGCAATGTGGATTCAGATGAAGTGATCTATTATGTGGATGGCGATTTTATGAGTCGTAATAATATTGGAAAAGGACAAATTACGCTTCACCCCATTGGAATACCGCATGGACCGCAACCCGGTGCTGTTGAGAGAAGCATTGGTAAAAAAGATACTGAAGAATATGCAGTGATGGTGGATACTTTTAAGCCACTAAAATTGACCAGAGATGCTATCAATATTGAAGAACCGGATTATTTTAAAAGCTGGATTTGAAAAAATAACAGAATGCTTAACGAAAACCGGTTTTTACCTGGATAAAAAAATGAACAATGAAAGAGCGAGAGTTTCTTCCGATATCAGGAACAGATTATGTTGAATTTTATGTTGGAAATGCCAAACCGGCTACCCGTTATTACCAGTCTGCATTTGGTTTTCAACCGGTAGCTTACGCCGGACTTGAAACCGGTTTAAAAGACCGGACTTCTTATGTGGTCAGGCAAAATAAGATTACATTTATGCTGACCGCAGGTACGAAGCCCGATTCCGACGTCATAAAATACCAGGCAAAGCATGGCGATGGCGTGAAAGTAATTGCTCTGTGGGTAGAAAATGCAAGAAAATCTTTTAATGAGGTAGTCAGTAGAGGAGCTGAAGTGGTTGAAGAGCCAAAAGTATTAAAAGACCAGCATGGAGAAGTTGTGGTAGCTTCCATTAAAGCTTACGGGGAAGCAATTCACACTTTCGTGGAAAGAAAAAATTATAATGGCGTATTCATGCCCGGTTTTATTGAATGGAACCCGGATTACAAAGCTCCCAGCACAGGGTTGTTATATGTGGACCACATTGTGGGCAACGTCCCTGAAGGTGAGATGGATCAGGTTGTTGATTATTATAGTGACGTAATGGGCTTTGATCAATTGATCTCTTTTGATGACAAGGATATTTCCACGGAATTTACTGCTTTGAAAAGTAAAGTGGTGGCTAACAAAGATTTACGCATTAAGTTCCCAATTAACGAACCAGCCAAAGGTCTAAAGAAATCACAAATTGAAGAGTATCTTGATTTTTATCTTGGCCCTGGTCCGCAGCACGTCGCTATGGCTACTGACGACATTATAAGTACGGTAGCTGAGCAAAAGAAACGCGGCGTTGATTTTTTGGCGACTCCCCATACTTATTATGAAGATGTATGGGATCGGGTCGGAAATATTGAAGAAGACAAGCCGGAATTGGAAAAGAATAAAATTCTTATCGACCGGGATGATGAAGGATACCTTTTGCAGCTTTTTACTAAACCGGTTCAGGATCGCCCAACTTTCTTCTTTGAGATCAATGAACTACCCCCGCCGCAGAGCAGCGGGGTATCAAAAGGAGATTATTAATCGCCCCTTGGGGCGGGGAATTAATCCCTTGTCCGCCTCAGGCGGATTCAACGAAAGGGGGCAAAATCTTTTGGAAAAGGAAATTTCAAGGCTTTGTTTGAATCCATTGAAAGAGAACAGGCCAGTCGTGGAACATTATGATAATTATTTGATTAAAATATTTCACAAATATTTTGCAGATAAAGAATTATATAAAATGTTG
>VAPK011056939.1_pt1 | contig 10012 bp, 9 predicted proteins | sample 3395031 | NCBI WGS metagenome assembly VAPK01 (sample SAMN08290443, study PRJNA428436) | hydrothermal vent metagenome | isolation source: Deep-sea hydrothermal vent chimney 1 | place: Pacific Ocean: Juan De Fuca Ridge
AACAATGACTTGAGGACAAGGAAAATGATTCGACGTTTGGTAGGTGGCGCTGCTGTCGCTGGTATAGCAATCTTTGGTGGGGCAGGCGTCTTTGACGACGACACCACACGCAATGACCAGGGCGACATTGTTGAGTCTGGCGGGGTCGGCGTGCTCTCCATCCAACACGGCGACTGCCTACAGATTCCCGACGAAGACCTGGTGGTCTCTCTTGAAGGCGTGCCTTGCGACTCCCCCCACGATTCTCAGGCCTTTGAAGCATTCGACCTTGTCGGCTATTCCTCATTCCCAACCGAGGACCAGATGGAAGCTGATGCCTTTGATCGCTGCGAAGCTGCATTCCAAGGCTTCGTCGGTACGCCGTACCAGGACTCCGAGCTCTACTTCTCCTACCTCTCCCCATCGGCGGAAGGTTGGGACGCTGGAGATCACGAAATCCAGTGCTTGATCGTGCCTGAGTCCGGCAAGATCAGCTTTGATGCCGAAGGATCTGGCCGCTAGAGCCTCCTCACCAACCAGCGGGTCCGCCCATTCAGCCACAACCCTGTGTCACCGATGGCTGACATGAAGAAACGTCACATCCGATGCGTCTTCAGGGCTGGACCGGTTGACGTACTACCCATAGTCTGATCCGATCATGTTGCGCCCGATGCAGGGCCAACCGGATCAGACTAGGTGGTGCCGCAATTGTTGCCATTCAATGAGGTTGAGTTTCCAGACGGAGTGCGACTGCTTGCCTCCTGGCAACGGGGTGAGGCTGAAGCCCGCTCCCGTCTGATCGAGATCTTTGATGGCACCATCGACGGCCAACATGACGAGGTCTTCCAAACCCCGGCCTCGGAGACCTCGGTCCACGTCACTGGATCAATCGATCTGTTGACCTTGGGTCTGATGCATGACCTCTACGGGCTGACAGCAGCCCAGTTCTATAAGCAAGACCCCGAGCGCTATGTTCGCTCGGTCCTGATGACCTTGAAGTTGTTAGGAATGACGAAATTCTACCTGAGCTGGCCGGTATACGGCTTCACTGCTGAGGCCCTGGGCCAGGAGATGATCTACTCCGACAAGTTCTCCCCCGGCACCGACCCCGAAGTCACCCTCATCAATGCCGACAATTGGCAGGAGCTGGAAAGTCCCGACTTCGGTACAGGCATTCCCGCCGTCGTTGCCGCCAACGTGGCCGTGTACCAGAGACTCACTGGCTTCCGGCCCATCCTCCACCTCTCGGCGCCCTACAGTCTGGCCGCCGACATCTACGGCCAAGAACTGCTCATCAACGAACTCACTCACAACCCCAAACTGGTGAATGATCTGCTTGACCATCTGGTCGATGTGGTTCTGACTCCATGGATTCAGAGCTTCTTCGATGTTCATCCCGACGGTCTGGTTGAACTATCGGACGCCTCTGGATCACCGTTCTTCATCGGTCCCGGTAACTGTCGAGACGTTGCCATTCGTGCCCTGCGGAGATTGAAGGAAGAGAACTCTTGGGGCGGTCAGGTCTATATCGCCAACTACCGGGGTGACTATGTAACCCAGGCGGCAGCCAAGCGCACTTCTCGGCGACGGAGTGCAAAAAAGCCCGTTCCCAGCCAGATCAGCCTCGATGATCTATTCGTAGCCAAGAATGATGTCTGTCAGGACTATGTCATCCGCCTGGCTGATGACCGGATTGATACAGCCTTCTATGTCGGCAAGGCCGTCGAAAAGGCCGTGCCGCTCTATATCGGTATTGGCGCTACTGAAATTGATGGCAACAGCATCCCTGACCTGGAGTCGGCGATGGTTGACACCCACATCGCCTCCGTGGAGAAGGTGGAAGCGATCAAGACAGTGGCTGAGGCTATTTCAGTCAATGACCGTGGCTCCTACGGACCACCCTGGCCAGGAGCCATCTATTTCGAGGACGTTAGTGCCGAAACGAGTTTTGAGCTCTTGGAAATCATCGTTGCCGCTGCTCTGCAGCAAGGTGCTTTGCAAACGTCACGCTGAGCACGGTCTTCTCCCGACTCAACCCAGGTGCTTCTTGTAGCTGACCGGATTCATATCTCGAATATCGACACTGATGCTCTGAACCGCGGAAAAGCTCTCAACCAGGGAGGCCCGCAAGCTGATGGCGAGCGACTCTTTCTGCTTGTCTGTTCGTCCAGCCAAGAGACTTACGGTGACATGAATGAAGCTCGATCGGCCATCGCCAAAAAGGATGTGTTCACACGGCATCATTCGGACCTTGATGTCCTCACGGTTGATAAAGCCACAGCTTGCTCCGCACTCGAGAGCCAGTTCCATCACCCTCTGGACTTCAGCGGTGCCGGCTAGGCACCCAGCATGCTCGATCACGAAGTGCGGCATGGCCTAGCCCTTGTGATCCAGAAACTGGAGGTCACTTGGGGTAACAACCCCCTGATGGATGGCCGTGATCGCCATCACCACCCGCAGCTGGGGTGTATGAGGGGCGAACCCCAGCTCCTCTCGTACACGAGTCAGGGCCCGTTCCAGGGTGGAGGAGCCAATCCCGAGCCGCAACTGGAGTTCTCGATCCGACGGCACGGCTCCGACGGTGGAACCTGGATTGGCTAGGGAGTGTTCACAGAGGGCGATAAGGGTTAAGAACCAACGAAGCGGCCGTCCATCTCGTCCCAAACAAACGGACCGGTCAACAATGGGGATGGTCGAGCCAGACCCGACCAACGACGGCTCAGCCCCTACAAGAACCGGTCCGCGAACTGACAGTGCGTGTCGGGCTTCACGGCCAGCCACAATCACGATGGCATGGGCGAAGGGAACCGTGACCGGGCCGACGCCAACGGAGAGTTCGAAACCAGCAGCGGTGACAACGTCGTGAACCGACGCCCCAAGGTAGGAGCCAGTGGAGGTGATGGACCACGAATCACCGTCATGACGAATTGTTCCGTGGTGCTCGCTCACCGTTCGGTCGGTTTCGGTGATTTGTCCGGAGCCCTTGCCGCGGCCAAATTCCAACCATTCGCCTGCTGCCAATACCGAGCTGGCATGGGGGGCTTCAATCGCCAGGGTCATGGGCTCGCCAGCGGCTCAATGGCCACGATGGAACCTTCATTGACAACATCGGCTCCTTCTTCGAATGCCGTTGTGATCCACCATTCAAACGAGCCTTCGAGTTCCACATCAGAGAGCAGTTCGCATTCAGGGGCTTCTACACACGAATCATCAACGGTGGACACCAGGCGATCAATCCGGCCATTGACCTGATTGTCGCCGTACTGGTTGACAAAGAGGTGATAGCTGACCGCACCGGGCACCGCCGTCCAGCGAAACAGGGGTCGGCTTTCCGACGTCACCACGATCGGAGCAATCGGGGAAGCACTTCGCACCGAACTTCGCCTGGCCAGCAAGGAGCCAACACCAGCCAGCAGAGCTAAAACAACGAAAGCGACGAGAACAACCTGGGTCTTCTTGTTCGTTCCAGGGCCTAACTCCGGCACCGTGGTGACTTTGGATGAACCCGTTGCCAAAGCGTCTTCCTGAGTATCAGGTTCGACAAACTTCAGATCGCCGGCCTGCCTTGCTGGACGCTTGCTTGGGTCCAGCCGCAGGGCCTGACGCACAAACTTCTCCAAGTCTGAGCCAAGACCGGGACTGATGTTGTATGGGCCAACAAGCTGCTGACGCCGGGAGGTGAATGGCTGGCGTCCGGTCACACTCTCATGCGCGACCACCGCCAGAGCCCAGATGTCACCATGACGATGGGCTTTCGTTGGGTCATCGAATGACTCGGGTGGTCGATAGGACAGTGACGACTCGTGCACAGTGGCGCCCGTAGATTTTCCGTCATCTTGAACGGGGGCTGCTCCGGCGTGGTCGCCCAGCTTCCAGCGGCCATCAGAGAACATGATGTTGGAAGGTTTCACATCACCGTGAACCTGCCCGGCACTGTGGTAGGCGTCCAGCCCTGATCCGATCTGTTTGACCAGCTCATACCCCTCCTCCGGACTCAATGGGTTCAGCTCGATCCGATCCGCCAGGGTGTGCTCGGCTTCTTCCAGCACAAACACCAGGTGCGAAGCCTCGCCCTGGGACCACTCAAAGAGTTGGTGAACCGTGATCACGTTGGCGCTATTTGGCGCCCGGTTGTATGCCTCAATCGTTGCTTGAGCCCGACTCGGTCCGAGTGCTCCTGATATTCGCAACACAGCCTTGGGCGGGAACTTGTCGGCGATACCGACATATTCGGCCCGATAAACTGACGCAGAACCACCGTCGGCGATGTGATCGGCCACAGTCCAGTCCCGCACCAGCGTGCCTGGTTCTAGATCAACTACCCGTAGCGGTTCGGTATGAGCCACTCCGGGATACTAGTCGCTCACAGCGCCACCTATTGCAGTTGGATCCACGACCTTCTTCTGGTCGGTCTCATGGCGGGAATCCGAGACCTCAGCATTGACGCGGAGTGGCACCGACCGGGCGATTGTCGGTGCCACTCACGATTGTTGGAGAATAATGCTGAGCTAGCGACTACTGCTCAAATACTGCTCCCTGACTCTCGACGCTGGAGCCGTCGGCGAAGTAGGCGGTCACCCACCACTCTCCATAGGGTGCGATCGACTTGGCGGAGACGAACCCGCACAGATCATCCTGGGCGCAATCCGCCTGACCCGGTGTCAAGAAGGCGTTGACTCGTCCCATCGAGTCGTTGGGTCCGTACTGATTGACCCAGATCTGATACTCAGTTGCTCCCTCCACTGCGCTCCACTCATAGAACGGGGTTGGATCGTTCAGGTCAGCACCGACTGGCCAGATCAGTTGTGGTGCTCCGCTGGTTGGGGGGGCAACGGGCGGGTCTACTGGTGGAGTCACGCCAGCCAGGGCATCTCGGTAGGCCTCGCCTGATGGCTTGATCTGTCCTGAGCGAGTGAACAAGCCGAAGGTTCCTTCACGGTCATCTTCGATCTGGTCCACCAGTTGGTACCAAGCGGCCACGGGAACGTAGGACCAACCCTCGATCAGCTCAACTGCCCTAGCGAGGTGCACGGCTTGGCCTTGTAGACCTGAGCCGTTGTTATTGGTCGTGCTGGCAAACCCAAACTCGGTGAACCACATGTCTCGACTGTCACCATAAGAGAGCATCACGTCATGCAATGCTTCAACACCAGCTTCAAAGCACCAGAAGTTGGCGTTGTTACCAATTCCTGCTGGGCATTCGTCTGGTCCATAGGACACAGTGCTGTTGGGATATGGGCCGGTGTAGGGATGGGCAGAGATGGCGTAGTAGTCATTGCCAAGCCCGGCCTCATACATGTGCTCTAGGAACTCGACGTCGCCGCCAGCGATCGAGCCAACCAGAACCTTGGCATTCGGATCAGCTAGAACCGCAGCCCTGGCACCTAGCCGAACGAGTTCTGCGTACTCATAAGAAGCACCAAGATCAGTGAACATGTCCCACTCGTCGTTGTGATCCGAAGGACGAACACAGATGCCTCGCTCGTTCCCGGATCCAGGGCAGCGATCGGCCCGCATACCGCCTCCCAAATTTGGCTCGTTCCATATCTCCCAGGCCATGACCCGATCGCCGTAGCGAGCAACCAGCCGACCAAGGGCGTCGGCATAGTCCTGGGGGTCAGTCGGCAAGAACTTCAGGTACGTGGCGTCTTCGCCAGAGCAGTTCTTCTGGGGATCAGACGAAGCCCAGCAGGGTGTCTGGCCAAAGGTGATGAGCACATCAAGTCCGGCGTCTTCGGCTGCGGCGACATCAGCGTCCAGCTCCTCCCAGTACCAGCCAGGGGTAACGCCCTTTTCGCTGCCTTCCATCAGATGCCAGGAGATCGGCAAGCGGATGAAGGACGCACCAACATCGTTGACCAGGGCAGTGCGGTTCGGCTGGCCTTGGCCAGCGGCGATATTGAACTCGTGAACCCCGAAACGGGTGTTGGTGCCCCCAGTCTGGGCGTTGGCCACCGGCGCCAGCAGGGCCAGTAATAGTGGCAAAAGAATGCCGATTGCGACCTTCCGAACTCTCATTGATCACTCCAGTCTCGTTGTGGATACTGGTTCAACAATGACGAACTTGGGAAGCGAAATGTAGGGGGGACGCTCCCCCGGGGTCCTTTGCGTTGCTGGCCGAGCTAGGACCCTCTCCTGCTAAATCCGACCTATCAGAAGCCGGCCAAGTTCTTCCATCGCAGCGTTGGCCTCGTCTTCCTGTCCAGTATCGAAGGCCAAGGCCGTCGCCAATTGAGCCGACAATCCGTTGGCCATGAAGACCAATTCCCCTGGTGTGCGGTGTACGGCCTCGTCCCCGATGCCGGAGACGTCCTCCCCGCCGGGAAAGGACAAGACCCAGTTCTCATAGTGCTCTTCACCCCGTAGAACCTGCAACGAGAATTCCGGTGAATCTCCTTCGAACAATCCCTCGGTCAAGGGCTCAAAGGTCCAGCTACAAGCTCCGACGACTCCGTCTTCTGCACTGTGGTTAGTGACGTCAATAATCACGCGTCCAACAGCTTGGCTCACTTCGTCAGAGCTAAGAAGATCACAAGTTGTTCCGTCTTGTACCTCGCTTGGTTGCCCATTCTCACCACTGACCGACTCCTGGCTGTCCAAAGCACCTGGCTCTGCAGACCCGTCTCCGCTGTCTGAACCGGATCCTCCGCCACAAGCTGCAGCGAACAACAGCAATGTAAGAACCAATTTTCTCATCAGATCTCTCCCTCAAAAGATACAACAACCACGGCCAACCCGGTGAGGCCTTCTTTGCGTAACTGACCGTAGCAGGGCCCTAGGGGAACTCTCAATCAGCTGACACCGATACCTTCTAGGTCGATGACACAGGCGAAAGGTGCAAGCACAAATGAACTTTGGAAGTGACAACCAAGCGGGAGCCTCCGAACCGGTCCTGGCCGCCCTGACTGACGCCTATCGGGGTACCGCAAGCGCCTATGGTACCGACCACTACGTCCAGGCGGCGACGGACAAGCTCAAGGAGGTCTTTGAGACAGACCTGCAGGCGTTCTTCGTTGTCTCCGGAACTGCCTCTAATACGCTCGCCTTGTCAACCATGGTTGAGCCTTGGGATGGGATCATCTGTCATCATCAGGCTCACGTCTTCCTGGATGAATCCAGTGCGCCGGCTCTACTCACCGGTGGTGCGGGAATGCTGCCGGTACCGTCCAAGGGGTTGCGAATAGATGCCCAGGGTCTCACCACCATGCTGGAACGGATCCCCAATGATCCGCCCCACAACCTCCGGCCCCGCGCCTTGTCCATCACCCAAGCCAACGAATGTGGACAGGTCTACTCGGTGGCCGAGGTTGCCGGGCTGAGCGCAATTGCCGAGGACGCGCAACTCCGGGTCCATATGGATGGTGCACGCTTCGCCAACGCCGTTACTGCATTGGGCTGCGCTCCTGCGGAGGTGACCTGGAAGGCAGGAGTCGACGTCCTCAGTCTTGGGGCAACCAAGAATGGTGCAGTAGCGGCCGAAGCCATTGTCTTCTTCGACCAAACCTTGGCCACAGACTTCGAGTATCGGCTCAAGCGAAGTGGCCACCTCACCTCAAAAGCCCGCATGTACGGCGCCCAATTCTCGGCCTGGCTGGAAGACGATCACTGGCTTGATCTGGCTCGGTCAGCCAATGCCCGAGCGGCCGAGCTTCGGTCAGGGATCTCTCGATCCGGCGGGATTCGTTTGGCCTTTGACACCCAGTCAAATGAGACCTTCGCCATCATCGACAAAACCCTCTACCACGCTCTCCTGGCTGAAGGAGTATCCCTCTTTGACTGGTACGCCGACGCACTGCCGCCTCAGGTCCCAATCAAGGACAGTGAGCAGCTCGTTCGCCTGGTGACCTCGTGGGCAACCTCATCGGACGAAGTCACCAATCTGCTCGACACCTGCGAACGCTTGTCAGCCAGCACTCCCTAAGGCGAACAACACCTAGCTTGCGGCGCGGTCTTGGGCCACCGCGTCATAGCTGTCATACTCACTGGCCGTATCATCGGCGAACTCGAACTCCATCAGACCCGCCTCTTGCCATGCCTTGCGCAAATAGCCGTTGTTGGCGTCCAACAACCCAAGCCGACGAGTGTTTGGAACAAGTTTGGCGAAGAAACCTCGCTGGAACTGGGCTGAGGGGTGCACGTTCTGCTCACGAGCGGCTTGATGGAGGAAGGGCACAACCTCATCAACCTTGACACCCATTCGCTCCCAGACCTCCGGGGTCGTTGCCCTGCTCTGAGACGCCAAGGTGTTCTCGATCATGAACTCTTGACGATCCTTCAATTCAGCCTCGGACAAGTCCTCGTAGTACTCCCCCAGGCTGATGATCCCGAAGGCAACATGGCGGGCCTCGTCTGCCATCACATACCGGAGGAGCTTCTTCAGCAAAGGTTCCTTGGTCCGCCGAAGCATGTCGCCAAATGCTGCCAGGGCCAAACTCTCGATCACGATCTGCATACCCAGATAGGCAATGTCCCAACGAGAGTCCTCGAGGAGGGCCATGATCTGAGCATCCAGGAACGGGTTCATGGGATAGGCATCACCCAGTTTCTCGTACAAATACTTAGCAAAGACCTCGGTATGGCGGGCCTCATCCATCGTCTGGGTAGAGGCGTAGTACTTCGCATCAATCCACGGCACCGTCTCCACGATCTTGGCCGCGGTCAACATGGCCCCTTGCTCGCCGTGCATGAATTGGCTCAGGGTTGCCTTGAACAGCTCGATCGAGCATTCGGTACGTTCCTTGTCACCCCATGTTGCCAATGGTGAGCCAGGGATCTTGCATGCGGCGTTCATCAGGTGCATTGACCCACTTGGCTGCTCAGTAACCAGCCGCTCAGGATCAACGTCGATCTGCCAATCCAGGTCGGTGACACTATTCCACTGGGATGACATGGCCTTGTTGTACAACGTCACCAGTTGATCTCGATCGCGGGTGTAGTCCCACGTCATGATGCGCTGTGCATTGTCGGTGATGAGTCGGATTGATTCATCGACCTGGGATGTTGGCGGCAGGCCGTGTTCAATTTCGCCTGGGCTAGAAGGTTGCGTCGGTGACCGGGACTGAATCGGCGGTGTCATCCATGGATCCTGACACATCACCGCTAACGAAAGCGAGTTGGTCCGCTGCTTGTAGAACTTGCTCGGGCGGGAGGGGGCGAGCAATGGCATAGCCTTGAGCCAGATCTGCCCCCAAATCGACCAACATGTCCATTGCTGCTTCGGACTCGACCCCTTCAATCACCGTGGTGAGTCCAAGTGCCCGCGCCATCTGAATCAACGCAAAGACGATCTCTCGACCGGGCCGCTCGTTGATCTGATTGGTGAACGACTGATCAATCTTGAGGAAGTCGAACTCCAACGTCGCCAGCTGCGAGAACGACGAGTACCCGGTTCCGAAATCATCAATGGCAACTCGGACACCGAACGATCGCAGCTCCTGGATTATCCTGTCTGCCCGGTCAGTGTTGGACAAGACCGCATCTTCGGTGATCTCGATCACGACATGCTCAGGCGGCAACCCTGTCTGGTCAAGAATGCCCTTGACCAGCGTGGGATAGGCGGCGTTGACGAAGTTACGGGCTGAAGCGTTTACCCCGATCACGCAGTCCGCCGGCACCTGTCTGCGACGCAACCAATCTGCCATCTGGGCTGAGGCTGTTCGAAGCGTCCACTCATCAATGTCGGTGAGAAGATCCAATTGCTCCGCAACATGAAGGAACTCGCCAGGATTCAGCATTCCTCGCATCGGATGCACCCATCGCACCAACGATTCATAGCCAACAATTTTTCGAGTATTGACATCCATCACCGCCTGATAGTGCAAGCGAAGATCACCGCCGGTGATGGCTGCCCGAAGCTGATCCTCCAACGCCCAGCTATCGGCAACATGTTCTCGCATCTCGCGGGCGAACATTGAGATCCGATCCCGACCAAGTTCCTTGGCCTGGTACATGGCCAAGTCGGCATCGCGCAGGAGGGCCTGTGGCGTATCACTGGAGTTGGACACTGCGACACCAATCGAGAGTGTCAGAGCAA
>VAPK011282126.1_pt1 | contig 10012 bp, 9 predicted proteins | sample 3395031 | NCBI WGS metagenome assembly VAPK01 (sample SAMN08290443, study PRJNA428436) | hydrothermal vent metagenome | isolation source: Deep-sea hydrothermal vent chimney 1 | place: Pacific Ocean: Juan De Fuca Ridge
AATGGTTCAAATACGGGGGCGTTGTCTGCTCTGTTTAATCCCACTGGTGGTTCTCTCCTTAGTGAATTTGCGGTTGGCGCAAAACTTTTTGCTTTGCAGCTAAATTTGTCAACGAATTTTTCTTCTACCATGTTTGATCAAGGAAGTTTTGGCGGCAATGTTGATGGCAATCTTTCTGCCCCAGCTTCAGTATCCGTACCAGAACCGGGTGTGCTGATTTTGCTTATCCTTGGCCTGGGCGGGCTGTTCATTGCCACCTGGAAGAGAAAAAGTTCGGACAGACACAGCATTTAATTCATCATGTCAGCTAACTATAAATCAAAATAATTTTAATTAATGTGCAGATGGGAGTTGGGTATGAAAATGTGGAACAAAATAATTAAAACAGGCATTCCCGTGGCAGCCAGTCTGCTATTTACAGCAGCGGCAAACGCAGGTGTTGTTGTATATCCTGCGCTGGATATTCAGCAATACAGTGCTGATACGGGTGTAACGAGTACTGCGACCGGTTTGACGATGGATGGGACTGCTATTACCATTATCAATGCTGATAACAGTGTCTACTATGATTTTACCGATCAGAATTTTTCGCTGACTTCAGATGCAAGTGGTTATGGTACGCTGAGCGTGGGTGATGGTTCTATTTTAACCGCCAGTTTTTTAAACTTGAGTCTAATTGATCTGGGTAATCTTCCGGGTGGTTTGTTTACCGGGATTGGCAATTTCAATGCGGATTTAGTGTATACCGGTGGTAGTATGGCCGCTAATTTGCAAACAGGTCGAATTGAAGGTGCTTTTCGTAATGCCACAGGTGTTATTAAGTTGGGTTCTACCTTTACAGCCAATAATCTGACAGCCAAAATTGGTGAGGTACAGACTGTGCCCGTACCGGCTGCAGTCTGGTTGTTTGGATCCGGGTTATTAGGTCTGCTGGGCATGGCTAAAAGAAAGAAAGCCGCTTGAAGCGAAAGCTATTCGAATAGTACCTTTAGAAGACCCGCCTTAAGGCGGGTTTTTCTATTTAAGTTACTGTAAAACAAACAAAATCCCCCTCTGATCTATTTTCTCCGACTTTTACTTTGTGCTACGAACTGTTAAGCTCCCGACTTTTGTAGCTGGCGACGTTCTTTGCGCACACGAGTCAAAATATGTGGCATTACCCGGGTTGAAGATGCGCTGACGGCCGTGCGTCTGGGCGTGGATGCGCTGGGGCTGGTATTTTATCCCCCGAGTCCGCGTGCATTGACAGCCGAGCAGGCGCAGATCATCATTGCTGCCTTGCCGCCTTTTGTGACTACGGTGGGACTGTTTGTCAATGCAGAGGAAGCCACTATTCGCGCTTTTCTCCGTCAGGTGCCACTGGATTTATTACAGTTCCACGGTAATGAATCTGAAACAGACTGTAGTCGTTATGGTCGGCCTTATATCAAGGCTTTGCGTATGCGAGATGGCATAGACATTGAAGCACAGGCCCGCCAGTATCCAGCCGCCGCTGGTATTTTGCTGGACAGTTATCAGCCGGGCCTGCCGGGAGGAACCGGCGAGACATTTGACTGGACACGTATTCCCGTACTGGATCAAGCGCTGATTCTGGCCGGCGGCCTGAATCCGGCAAATGTGCGCACAGCGATACAGACGGTGCGCCCCTATGCCGTCGATGTCAGTGGTGGCGTGGAGGCCGAAAAAGGCATCAAGGATGAGCAGAAAATAGCAGCATTTATCAATGAGGTAGATAGTTTTGCAAGCAATGGATAATAACTCAGATGTATACCGGATGCCGGATGGAAAGGGGCATTTCGGTGTTTATGGCGGCATGTTTGTAGCGGAAACCCTGATGGGACCCCTGGCGGAATTACGTGAAGCCTATGAAAAATACCTGCAGGATACCGATTTTCTCGCTGAGCTGGATTATGAACTGCAGCAATACGTTGGCCGACCCAGCCCGCTGTATTTTGCCGAACGCTGGAGTAGACAACTGGGTGGCGCACGCATTTACCTGAAACGGGAAGATTTGAATCATACCGGCGCGCACAAGATCAACAACACGGTAGGCCAGGCATTGCTGGCCAAACGCATGGGCAAGACGCGCATTATCGCTGAGACTGGCGCCGGCCAGCATGGTGTGGCCAGTGCCACGGTGGCTGCCCGCCTGGGGCTTGAATGCGTAGTCTATATGGGCGCGGAGGATATCCAGCGTCAGGCCATGAACGTGTTCCGGATGAAATTACTGGGAGCCACTGTGGTGCCGGTGGAATCCGGTTCGCGTACCCTGAAAGATGCGCTTAATGAAGCTATGCGCGACTGGGTGACTAATATCGATGATACCTTTTATATTATTGGCACGGTTGCCGGGCCGCATCCCTATCCGGCCATGGTGCGTGACTTTCAGACCATCATTGGGCGCGAAGCTCGCAGCCAGATTCTGCAACAGGAAGGCAGGTTGCCGGATGCTCTGGTGGCCTGCGTTGGTGGTGGTTCTAATGCCATTGGCCTATTTTATCCTTTTATTGAAGACAACGATGTAGCTATCTACGGCGTCGAGGCGGCTGGTGATGGACTGGAAACCGGGCACCATGCTGCGCCGTTGTGTGCCGGTAAGCCCGGTGTGCTGCATGGCAATCGTACTTATTTGATGGAAGATGCGCATGGCCAGATCATTCATACGCATTCTATTTCTGCCGGGCTGGACTATCCCGGCGTGGGGCCTGAGCATGCCTGGTTAAAGGATACTGGGCGGGCAAACTATGTAGCTATTGATGATAATGAAGCCCTGCAGGGTTTTCATGATTTGACTCGCATCGAAGGTATTATTCCTGCGCTGGAATCCAGTCATGCACTGGCCTATGCGACAAAACTGGCGCCAACGATGACAAGCGAGCAAATTATTATTGTTAATTTATCCGGTCGTGGCGATAAGGATATACATACGGTGGCCGAACACGAGGGGATCACCCTATGAGTCGTTTGGCAGCCTGTTTTGAAAAATTACACAAGGCCGGTAAAAAGGCTCTTATTCCCTACGTAACAGCCGGTGATCCTGAACCGGGAGTGACAGTTTCACTGATGCACGCGATGGTGGCCGCCGGGGCTAATATCCTTGAGCTGGGCGTACCATTTTCTGATCCTATGGCTGAAGGGCCGGTGATCCAGCGGGCCATGGAGCGGGCGCTTGAACATGAAGTTTCGCTGGATGATGTGTTGAAAATGGTGCAAACATTTCGTCAGAGCGATGCCGATACACCCGTAGTGCTGATGGGTTACCTGAATCCGGTAGAAGTTAAAGGTTACACTAACTTTGCACGCGAGGCTCAGGCGGCAGGTGTAGATGCGGTGCTGTTGGTGGACATGCCGCCCGAGGAAGCGGATGATTTATTATCGGCTTTGTCTGCGCATGAGCTGGATATGATTTTTCTAGTGGCGCCGACCACCGATGATGCGCGTATCAAGATGATTACTGAATCTGGCCGTGGTTTCATTTATTATGTTTCTCTGAAAGGCGTCACCGGTGCAGGCCATCTGGATATTTCTGCTGTCAAGCAACAGCTGGCTAAAATTCGGCTGCAGACGGCATTGCCGGTTGCTGTGGGTTTTGGCATTAAAGATGCTGAGTCGGCCGCCAGTATCGCCGGCGTGGCGGATGCCGTGGTGGTTGGTAGCGCACTGGTGCGTAAGGTCGAAGAAAATGCGGATTCTATCGATAACATCAATAGTGCGGTTGTCGGCTTGCTGAGCGAAATGCGCACGGCGATGGATAGATGCTAAGGTGTTATCGGTCGTAGTAAAATTATTAATAAACAAAATTATACAATCTCTGCGTTAATTATCCATTAGTATGGATGGGCGTTAGCTTGATGCTTCTGTAATAAGGTTTCTAAAATGAACTGGTTTAGCAAATTATTACCCTCACGAATTCGTACCGAAGGCGGAGCCAAAAAAAACGTGCCCGAAGGACTGTGGACAAAATGCAGTGCCTGCAGTGCGGTGCTGTATCGTGCCGAAATGGAACGCAACTATAATGTGTGTCCAAAATGCGATCATCATATGCGTATTGGCGCTCGTTTTCGGTTAGACAGATTTCTGGATGAAGGCGAGCGCGAAGAAATTGGTGCCAACCTCAAACCGGTTGATGCACTCAAGTTTCGGGACCTCAAAAAGTATAAAGATCGAATTACACAGGCGCAGAAAAACACTGGTGAAACTGATGCCCTGGTAGCTATCAAGGGCAAGGTCAAAGAGGTGCCGCTGGTGGCAATGGCCTTTGAATTCAAATTCATGGGCGGTTCGATGGGAGCGGTGGTGGGCGAACGTTTTGTGCGTGCCGCCAATGTCTGTCTCGAACAGAATATCCCCTTGCTTTGTTTTTCCTCCAGCGGCGGCGCGCGTATGCAGGAAGCGCTGTTCTCCCTGATGCAAATGGCCAAGACTAGCGCCGTGATTGCACGCTTGAACAAGCGCGGGATCCCCTTTATTTCAGTCATGACCGATCCTACTATGGGGGGCGTCTCTGCCAGCCTGGCGATGCTGGGTGACATCAATATTGCTGAACCCAAAGCCTTGATCGGTTTTGCAGGTCCGCGGGTGATTGAACAGACTGTGCGTGAAACGTTGCCAGAAGGTTTTCAGCGCAGTGAGTTTCTGCTGGAGCATGGTGCCATCGATATGATCGTGGATCGTCGTAACATGCGCGACAAGGTTGCCAGTTTGCTTTCCATTCTTATGCACCAGTCCGCAGCTTGAAGAGTAAGAGGTTTCTCGGCTTTCGGCATCAAGGCGCACTAATCAGTGCTATGGCAATGATTCTATTTTTCTGCAGCTGATGCCCGCTCGATTTGACAATCTACATGATTGGCTTGGTTGGCAGGAAACACTGCATCCAGAAGAAATCGAACTGGGGCTGACGCGCATAACGGCGGTGTTTCAGCGTTTACATGCTAGCTCCTTTTCCTGCCCGGTGATTACTATTGCTGGCACCAACGGCAAAGGCTCTAGTCTGCGCATGCTGGAGTCGATTTATTTGGCTGATGGTTATCGTACCTGTGCCTACAGTTCACCGCATTTGCTGCGTTACAACGAACGTATCCGTATCAATGGCGAGGAGGCTACAGATGCGGATATTGTGGCGGCTTTTACGCGTATTGATGCGGCACGCGCGGATATTTCTCTGACCTATTTTGAATTTGGCACCCTCGCGGCACTGGATATTTTCATGCACCAGCAGGTCGATGTGGTGTTGCTGGAAGTGGGATTAGGGGGGCGGCTAGATGCGGTAAATATCATCGATGCCGATATTGCCTTGCTGACCGCCATCAGTCTGGATCATACTGCTTGGCTGGGCGAGGATCGCGAAGCTATTGGTTATGAAAAGGCCGGTATTATGCGCCCAGGCCGAGCGGCAGTTTGTAGCGATCCCGATTTGCCATGTTCCATGTGGAAACAGGCTGATAAATTGAATTGTCCCCTTTACCGACTGGGATATGATTTTGATTTTAAGATTGATCCACAGGGCTGGGGCTGGTATGAGAAGCAGGGGCAGACGCTGAAGCTGCCGCATCCCGGCCTGCGCGGATCTCACCAGTACCGTAATGCTGCCGGCGTACTCATGGCGTTAACGCTGTTACAGTCACGTCTGCCCGTAGCAGACGAAGCGGTTCGCCGCGGCCTGCTGGAGGCGCGATTGCCGGGACGCTTTCAGTTAGTGCCAGATCAGGCTCGCTCTGATCCGTCGTCTGCTCCGGTGAGCTGGATCTACGATGTGGCGCACAATCCAGACAGCGTAGAGCAGCTGGCGCAGATGTTGGCGGAAGCGGAACCAGCAGGGCGCACGATTGCTTTGCTGGGTATGTTAGCGGATAAAGACTGTAGAACGGTATTGAGACATATTCATGCGCAGATAACAGACTGGCATATTGCGCCGTTAACCAGTTCCCGTAGTGAAAAGCCTGAAAATTTGAAGGATATTATTAATTCGTTGGGTTGCTCGCCGGTTAGCGTGCATGTTTCAGTTGCCGAAGCCTGGAATGTGATTGAAAGCCAGCTTGAAAGCGGAGATCGTATCGTGGTATTTGGTTCTTTTTATACCGTTTCTGAAGCCATGGTAGTAGCGCAGGAACATGGGCAGCGAATATAATAGATGTTTGCCATGAGTTCGAAAGTACAGGCCGGGGACTGAAAATTCAGGTGGAACAGCAATCTCGATTAAAACAACGGCTGGTGGGTGCCATCGTGTTGGTAGCACTGGCTGTGATTTTCATTCCCATGATTCTGGATGGTGACCGGGAGCCGGGTTTTATCGTCAATGGCAGCAGCATTCCGGTCAAACCGACGAAGATTAAAAACATTCGTCAGATTGAATTTGCCAGCAATGATTCAGTTGCTACCGACAGGCATGATGCCGAACAAGATAAAATTCGCATCCCCCTCGATAAACGTTCTGCACCGCTATCTACTGTAACGAAGGTTCCCATAGCGGCCAACCATGTGAGTAGCAGTAAACTAAAAACAGGCAAGCCTGAATCGTCGGCCTTGCCTGTAGTCAGGCAAAAAAGAAAAGTATCAGCAGTATCAGTTTCTCAGGCCTGGGCGATACAGGTCGGCAGTTTTAAACAGAGAAGCAACGCTTTCAAATTACGTGATAAATTGCGTAAACATAAATACAAAGCCTTTGTTGAAGGCATACGAAGCAGCAATGCGAAATTAATTTACCGGGTCAGGCTGGGGCCATACGTCAGCCGTGCCGGAGCTAAGCAGGTGCGCGACAGTCTCCTGGTGCAGCAGAAAATAAAAGGTCTGCTGGTAAGGCACCCCTAAATATAATGGTAGCATTGAGCCGCTGTTTTGAGACAAGAGATATAAATGATTGGTATTGACTATGCAATTCTTGGAGTATTATTAATCTCCTCCTTTATCAGCCTTATGCGGGGGTTTGTTAAAGAAGCACTTTCGTTGGCTGGTTGGGTGCTATCTTTCTGGGTATCATTAACTTTTTCCGGCGGTTTATCAGAAATGCTGGCATCCAGCATTGAAAATTCATCTTTTCGTCTTATTATTGCTTTTGTTGGCTTATTTGTGGTGTCACTTGTCGTTTCCACTATGGTAAATTTTTTTGCTGCACGGTTGGTGCAGCGTACCGGTCTAAGTGGAACAGATCGCTTCCTCGGGGTTGTCTTTGGTTTTTTGCGCGGCGTCTTGCTGGTATCGGTATTGGTGTTGTTATCCGGTTTAACCGAGCTTCCCAAACAAGCCATGTGGCAGGATTCAGCCCTGCTATTTCGTTTCCAGGCGATTGCCGTGTTGATGCGGGATTTCTTGCCAGCCAGTGTAGCTGGTAACTTTCATTTTTAGCCGTTTTTAATTTTTATTTGAGGAAACGATCATGTGCGGGATCATTGGTATTGTCGCTAAAACTCCGGTCAACCAGGCTCTATATGATGGCCTGACCATGCTTCAGCATCGGGGACAGGATGCCGCAGGGATCATTACCTGCGATCAGGATCGCATGTACATGCGTAAAGACAATGGACTGGTGCGCGATGTTTTTCATACCCGCCACATGTTGCGTCTGAAGGGTAATATCGGTATTGGCCATGTGCGCTATCCCACTGCCGGTTGTTTTACCTCCGCCGAAGCCCAGCCTTTTTATGTGAATTCACCGTTTGGTATTGCCCTTGCGCATAATGGCAATCTGACCAATGCCGAAGAACTCAAACATGAACTGTTTGTACAGGATCGTCGTCATATCAACACAGACTCCGATTCTGAAATTTTGCTCAATGTGCTGGCACATGAACTGGGTATGGCTAGCCAGTTGCAGCTCTGTGCCAAAGATGCTTTTAAAGCGGTAGCCGCACTGCATAAACGCTGTCGCGGAGCCTATGCCGTAGTCACCATGATTACCGGACGGGGGATTCTGGCCTTTCGCGATCCGCATGGTATTCGGCCGCTGGCGGTGGGTGTGCGGAAGTCAGATAAAGGCAAGGAATATGCGGTGGCCTCGGAAAGTGTCGCCCTGGGTATTATCGGTTATGAATTGCTGCGTGATGTGGCTCCCGGCGAGGCCGTGTTTATTGATATGGACGGCAAGCTGCAGGCGCAACAGTGCGCCGAGAATCCAGAGCTGACACCCTGCATATTCGAACACGTTTATTTTGCCCGACCGGATTCGATGATCGATGGTATCTCGGTATACAAGGCGCGTATGCGCATGGGAGATTATCTGGCGGCAAAAATAAAACGCCTAAAACCCGATCATGATATCGACGTGGTACTGCCCATCCCCGATACCAGCCGTACTGCTGCGCTGCAATTGTCGTATGCGCTGGGTATAAATTACAGCGAAGGTTTTATCAAGAACCGCTATATCGGTCGAACTTTCATTATGCCGGGACAAACCGAACGCAAGAAATCCGTGCGTCAGAAACTTAACCCCATCGAATTGGAATTCCGCGGCAAGAATGTATTGCTGGTGGATGATTCGATTGTTCGTGGCACAACCTCGAAACAGATCATCCAGATGGCGCGTGACTCGGGCGCGAAAAAAGTTTATTTCGCTTCGGCCGCGCCGCCGGTGCGTTATCCTAATGTATACGGTATCGATATGCCGGCTGCACATGAGCTGATCGGACATGGTCGCAATGAAGATGAAATAGCCGAGGTCATCGGCGCCGACTGGCTGATTTATCAGGATCTGGAGGATCTGGTTAAGGCCGTGCGCAAGAAAGCCAAAGGCATCAAACGTTTCGATACGGCGGTGTTTAACGGTGAGTATGTAACGGGTGACGTGGACCAGGCATACCTTGAACATATTGAAGTGTTACGCAATGATAATGCGCGTTCAATTGAAGACAAGGAAAATGAAGTTATGGAAATTTACAACAGTGTTTGAATAACGGTAGGGTCTTCGCATTACTGTTGATAGCCATGGCTGAATTACATATGCTTTGTCTGCGCCGATTTGACGATCAGCTTGCGGGCGCATTAAAAATACGGCTAAAGCGAGGAAGAATAGAAAATCCGCTTTAGTCATTCGACGCGGGTTTTTTTATGCCCGTGTGTTGAGTAATAAACAAGTTTTAGACATCGGAGCAAACAGCATGCATGACGAACAAGTGAACGACTGGGCCGTGGCTACGTTAGCCGTCCGAGCGGGCCAGCAACGCTCAGCCGAACACGAACACGCCGAGCCCATCTTTCCCACTTCCAGTTATGTCTTCGATAGTGCCGCGCAGGCAGCGGCACGTTTCAATGGTGACGAGCCGGGTAATATCTATTCACGTTTTACCAATCCTACGGTGCGTACCTTTGAGCAGCGCCTGGCAGCTATGGAAGGCGGCGAGTGCGCTGTGGGGACGGCTTCGGGCATGGCGGCGATCCTGAGCACCTGCATGGGCCTGTTGCAGAGTGGCGATCATATCGTCTCCTCTAATGCCATTTTTGGTACCACGGTGGTATTGTTCAACAAGTTTCTGGCACCTTTTGGGGTGCAGACCAGCTATGTGCCGCTCACCGATCTGGACGCCTGGGCGAAGGCGATCACGCCGAATACTCGTCTGTTGTTTCTGGAAACACCGTCCAACCCTCTAACCGAGGTGGCGGATATTACCGCACTGGCGGCGCTGGCACATGAACACGATTGTTTGCTGGTGGTGGATAACTGTCTATGCACGCCCGCTTTGCAACAGCCGCTGAAACTGGGAGCCGACATCGTGATTCACTCGGCAACGAAGTATATTGATGGCCAGGGACGTTGTATTGGCGGCGCGGTTGTCGGTAATAAAGAATTAGTCGGCGAGAAAGTCTTTGGTTTTCTGCGCACCGCCGGGCCGAGTATGAGTCCCTTCAATGCCTGGGTATTTTTAAAAGGGCTGGAAACGCTAAGCATACGTATGCAGGCACATAGTCGTAGCGCATTGATCCTGGCGCAGTTTCTGCAACAGCAGGAAAGCGTTGCGGCGGTGCATTATCCGGGGCTGGAAAGTCATCCGCAACATGCCCTGGCCTGCGCCCAGCAAACTGA
>VAPK010708572.1_pt1 | contig 10004 bp, 12 predicted proteins | sample 3395031 | NCBI WGS metagenome assembly VAPK01 (sample SAMN08290443, study PRJNA428436) | hydrothermal vent metagenome | isolation source: Deep-sea hydrothermal vent chimney 1 | place: Pacific Ocean: Juan De Fuca Ridge
AGGGCTTGCTCAAAAATAACTTCCGGTTTTTATGAACATCTTTTGCACACATACTTTGTTAAAAATACTCACCGTAACCCTGCCATGCTTGTGTTTTTTGCCGCGTCTGTGCACAAAATATTGTCCCTAAATTCCCGGACTTATTTCTGAGTAAGCCCTTAAACCACCTCCATATTTTCAAAAGGAATAATTTCGTCTCCTTTGTATTTCAAAAGTAAGTTTGCAACTGCCAGCGTATCTTTTTCGCAGTAACGCACAATTCGGTTGATGTCATTTTCTTCCCAATAAATAGCACAAACCTCACTGCCATCAATGTCGTCTTTTGGGGTTGGGATGTTAAACAGTTCGCACAACAGCACCAGCGAAGTGTAATGTTTATAATCGCCAAATTTCCAGAGTTGGAGCGTATCAATAAGCATCTCTTTCATTTCCCACGGTTTAGCACCGGCAATGTCGAATATTTTTGGAAGTTTTATATTGTTTACCAATGCACGGCGGGCAATGTACGGAAAGTCAAATTCCTGACCGTTGTGCCCACAAAGTCTTCTTTTTCCTGCACGCGAAAATTTTTCCCAGGCATTAAAAAAATTAGTAATTAGCTTTTTCTCATCATCGTCATAAAACGATTTCACCCGAAAAAAGTTCTCCCCACTTTTTTGTGTAACATACCCTGCCGAAATACAAATTATTTTCCCAAACTCTGCATAAATCCCAGCTCTTTCGTAAAGGTCATTTGCCAATTCACCACCATCTATTTTAAATTGCATTTTATGCGCCCAAAGTTTTTGCCAATTCTCCGATAGTTTGGCATACTCGGATTCCATTGGAACGGTTTCAATGTCGATAAATAAAACCTCTTTTATGTTTAAATTGTGTAACACGGTCTCTTTTATTTTAGTGTATGGTTAATGTGGTTTGTAAGAATCCGGATGGCTACCAAATTCATCCCCCCCTGTGGAACAATAATATCGGCAAAGCGTTTTGTGGGTTCAATAAATTGTAAATGGCTTGGGCGCACGGTATTTTCGTATCGTTTTAGGATTTGCTCAATATTCCGTCCCCGCTCTTTCATATCGCGCCTTATTACCCTGGATAAGCGAAGGTCCGAATCGCAATCCACAAAAACTTTAATATCCATTAAATCGCGTAATGCCTTGTTTGTTAAACACAAAATACCTTCAATAATGAGCACTTCTTTCGGCTCAACCGTTTTGGTTTCTTTTGCTCGGGTGCAAGTAATAAAAGAGTACAAGGGCTCTTCAATTGAAATGCCTTTTTTAAGTTTTTCCACATGATCGATCATCAAATCAAACTCAATCGATCCGGGGTGGTCAAAGTTTTTCTTTCTTCGTTCCTCTAAGCTTAAATGTCCGCTGTCGTAATAGTACGAATCGTGAGTAAGTATTGCCACTTCACCTTTCGGAAATTGTTTTTGAATTTTATTAACCACTGTGGTTTTCCCCGAACCGGTTCCACCAGCAATGCCAATTACAAGCATATTCTTTCTAATTAATTGTTATATTTTCTTCTTTCAATTTTCAATATTGAATTTACCACTAAGAAAACACTAATTTTGCAGCGATAAAAATACAAATTACAAAAATTTAGCTTGTAATGATAAACCATGTGGTACTTTTTAAATTGAAAGATTTTCCGGCAGGTGAAAAAGAGAATGTTCTTATTGAACTAAAAGGGTTGCTGGAAAGTTTGAAAGATAAAATCCCGGAAGTAAAATACCTTGAGGTTAGATTGAATTTTGAAGTGGATGCAAAAAGCCACGACATCGTCTTGCTTTCTCATTTCGAATCGTTTGAAAATTTAAATAAATATCGAATTCATCCCGAACATTTGAAAGTGCTTGCAAAAATTAAAGAAACTACCGTTTCGAGAGCTGCTGTTGATTACGTATTTTAGCTGACAATAAAAGTAATTAGATGATTTGTTTATTAATTGGCACATAAATATATTTCTTAGCAACCTCTTTACAGCTTGATTATCCAATAATTTTTTAAACTAATTGTAAATAATAAATTATGAGCGACTTGTACCCATTAAAATTTAAACCCATTTGCTTAGCGAAAATTTGGGGCGGAAATCGCTTACGTACGCTTTTGAACAAAGAATATGGCAAATTGCCCAATTGTGGCGAAAGCTGGGAAATATCAGGTGTCGAAGGGAATATATCTGTGGTTAAGAATGGATTTTTGGCGGGCAACAATTTACAAGAATTAGTTGAAATCTATATGGGCGATTTGCTTGGCGACGAGGTATTCAAAAAATTTGGGGAAGAATTTCCGCTGCTTATCAAGTTTATCCATGCTCAGCAAGACCTTTCTATCCAGGTCCACCCCAACAACGAGTTAGCAAAAAAACGTCACAATGCCTACGGAAAAACAGAAATGTGGTATGTAGTTGATGTAGAAGAAGGTGGATTAATCAATTCGGGATTTAACAAGGATATTTCAAAAGAGAAATACCTAGAAGTTTCGAAAAATGGAAAAATTACCGATCTGCTTCATTACGATAAAGTAAATGAAGGCGACGTGTTTTTCATTCCGGCGGGTCGCGTTCATGCCATTGGAAAAGGTGTTTTAGTAGCCGAAATACAACAAACTTCCGATGTAACTTATCGCATCTTCGATTACAATAGGAAAGACGAAAAAGGCAACAAACGTGAATTGCACACCGATTTTGCTTTGGATGCCATCGATTTTTCGTATTTAGATGAATATAAAACAAAATACAAAATTAAACAAAACCATTCGTCAGAAATTGTTAGCTGCAACTACTTCACAACAAATATTTTAAAATTCGATAGGCCAATCGAAAAAAATTATAACCAACTCAATTCATTTATAATTTATATATGTTTAGAAGGCGGTTTTGAAATTGAATACGAAGGTGGTTCAGTAAAAGTTAACAAGGGCGAAACGGTTTTAATTCCTGCCAACCTGGAAGCATTTCAGTTAAAACCACTTACAAAAGATGTAAAAACGCTTGAGGTTTATATAAAGTAGGGGAGCAAGTAGTGTCGGCCATTTTTATTAATTTACAGATCGAAATCAATTTATTCTTCTTCCATGAAAATTAAAGAAGCTCATTTTATAGTAAGCAATTCAAAAGTGGAAAATTGTCCAAAACCGGATAAACCGGAATATGCTTTTATTGGTCGTTCGAATGTTGGCAAATCGTCGTTAATAAATATGTTGACCAACAAAAAAGCCTTGGCAAAAATATCGGGGAAACCGGGAAAAACGAAATTAATCAATCACTTTCTTATCGATAACGAATGGTATTTGGTCGATTTGCCCGGTTACGGTTATGCAAAAGCTCCCAAAGCAGAGCGTTTAAAATGGGAAAAATTCCTGAAAAGGTACATTTTAAAACGCGAAAACCTCTTTTGTTTATTTGTGCTCATCGACTCGCGCCACGAAGCTCAATCAGCTGATTTAACTTTTATGGAATGGCTTGGGATTAGCGAAATCCCGTTTTCAATTATTTTTACAAAAACCGACAAATTAAGGTCCGAAGAATTAGGGATAAACCTGAAGGCATACGAAACAAAAATGTTTGAAACCTGGGAAACCATGCCGGGTTATTTTATTTCTTCATCGGAAACCGGGGTAGGCAAAGATGAAATATTGGATTTTATTGAAAATATAAATTATTCGGATAAATAGAAAGTTCGCAACTATAACAGTGATCTTGTTAACAATAAAAAGTTTTAGAAACAAAGTTTGTTAACTTTGCAGAAATGCTAAATTAAATTAAGTTTTATTGAAAATGGGCAGTAAAAATAACAGTTTAAAAATATTTACCGGCAGGACCACCCGGTATCTGACCGAAAGAATCTGCGAGAGTTTAGATTTAGATTTGGGGAAATCATCGTGCCCCGTATTTGCCGATGGCGAATTTGAACCGTGTTATGAAGAAACAATTCGTGGATCACACGTTTTTATCGTACAATCCACACCTCCCTCATCCGATAATCTATTAGAACTATTATTGATGATCGATGCTGCAAAGAGGGCAAGTGCTTATAAAGTTATTGCAGTAATTCCCTATTTTGGTTATGCACGACAAGATCGCAAAGACAAGCCCAGGGTATCGATAGGAGCGAAACTCATTGCCGATTTATTATCTGTTGCCGGTGTCGATCGTATAATTACAATGGACTTACATGCAGATCAAATCCAAGGTTTCTTTAATGTGCCGGTTGACCATTTGTATGCATCTGCACTTTTTATTCCTTTTATCGAAAAAATGGGGCTAGAGAATATTACTATCGCATCTCCTGATGTTGGAGGGACAAAACGCGCCAACACCTATTCTAAAATGTTGAAAGGTGAAATGGTAATTTGCCATAAAACAAGGATAAGAGCCAATGAAGTTGGTAATATGACAGTTATTGGTGATGTAAAAGGCCGGGATGTAATTATTGTTGACGACATGATTGATACTGCGGGAACCATCACAAAAGCAGCCTATTTAATGAAAAAAGAAGGAGCCAAAAGTGTGAGGGCTTTTGCTGCTCACGGAGTACTTTCGGGCCCGGCTGTGGAACGCATCGAAAACTCGGAATTGGAAGAAGTATTTTTTACCGACTCAATCCACCCAAGTATAAAAAGCCCTAAGATTAAATACATCTCTGTTGCCGGTGCTTTTGGCGAAGCAATAAGAAGGGTCTATAAAAATCAGTCAATAAGTTCGTTGTTTTACAAGTAATTCCTATATTTGCACCGCTTTTTCCGTAAGCAAGTGCATTGATTATGCATGCTGTTTGTTCCGCCTATCGGTGGAAAGGGCTGAGTACCATAATTATTAACGTAAATTATTAAAAATGAAAACAGTAGTTATTAAAGGTCAAAAAAGAGAGACCATTGGCAAAAAAGAGGCCAAAAAACTTCGTTCGCAAGACATTATTCCCGCAGTTTTATATGGTGGTGAAGAGCCAGTTCATTTTGCTGTTCCTTTTAGCGAATTAAGAAGTTTAGTATATACACCAAATGTATATTTAGTAGATATTGATATTGATGGTGTAATTTATCATGCAATGATGCAAGACATTCAATGGCATCCTGTTGAAGAGCAGGTACTGCATGTTGACTTCTTGAGAATTATAGAAGGCAAGCCAATAAAAATTGAAGTTCCTGTGGCAATAACCGGCCTCGCAAAAGGAATTAAAATGGGTGGTAAATTAAGTTTAATTCTTCGCAGGCTTAAAGTAAAAGCTCTTGCTAAAGATTTACCCGATGTAATTACCATAGATGTTACAGAATTGGGGATTGGTGATAGTATTAAAGTTGGTGACATAGAAACTGGAAATATTGAATTTTTGAATACCAAATCGAATGTTGTTGTAGCTGTAACAATTACAAGAGCAGCTAAATCAGCTGGTGATGAAGATGAAGATGAATCAGAAGAAGGAGAAGAAACGCCTGCTCCTACTGAAGAATAAACCAAAAATAAAATTCTGTGAAATATTTAATTGCCGGTCTCGGTAATATTGGACCAGAATATAAAAATACCCGCCATAATATTGGCTTTCAAATATTGGACGCTCTCGCTGGAGCGTCCAATATTAGTTTTAACGATCATCGTTACGGTTTTACTGCCGAGTATAAATTCAAAGCCCGAACGTTTATTTTATTAAAACCAACAACTTACATGAACCTTAGCGGAAGAGCAGTTAATTATTGGCTTCAAAAAGAAAAAATTACTTTGGAAAACCTGTTGGTATTAGTTGACGATCTTGCCTTGCCATTCGGAACAATTAGGGTGCGGGCAAAAGGAGGCGATGGTGGGCACAACGGGCTGGGAAACATTAGTCAAGTTCTGGGCAGAAACGATTATGCACGATTGCGTTTTGGTATTGGAGCCAATTTCCACCAGGGATTTCAGGTTGATTATGTATTGAGCGACTGGGACAAAAGCGAAATTAAGGAGATGCCGGAGAAAATAGATTCTTGCATTGAAATTATTAAAAGCTTTGGAACAATTGGTATTGAACGTACAATGAATTTCTTCAATAAAAAGAAATAATACCGATTTTTATTTTGATGAAACTTAACCTGATTAATTCATAAGTTTTCGTTATGAAAAGGCAAAATGCAAAGAGTAAAGGTGAGTGCAAATTTCCGACCTGTGGAAATAGCCTTATCTATTTCGAGAATCAGAAATTGAGCATCGCCTTTAATCACAGTAGTTTGACTTTGCAATAGAACAATTTGTGAATTATTCAGGTTAAAATACACTTTGTTGTTTTTAGTATTTTTAAATACATATCGGAATTGTACCAAATATTTAAATTTAACTCCATAATTTATAGAATATGCATGAAAATGTGCGGGTAGATAAATGGTTGTGGGCTGTGCGTTTGTATAAAACACGAAGTCAAGCCTCCGAAGCTTGCAAAAAAGGTCATGTTTCTATTAGAGATTCAACGGTAAAACCGTCGAGAATGGTATATGTTGGAGAAATAATTAAAGTACGAAAAACTCCAATTACCAAAAGTTTAAAAATTTTGGCACTCGCAGATAAACGAATGTCAGCAAAATTAATTGTCGATTTTGTTGAAGACATAACTCCACTTGAAGAAATTGAACTATTGGAGATGCAGAAAAATATGCGTTGGATTTCACGCGATCGTGGAACCGGCCGCCCAACAAAAAAAGACCGACGCGAATTAGATGATTTTTTTGAAACTTAAAGATGAATACGAAACACAGGATTCGAAACTTTAACATTTAATTTTAAATTACAATCCAGCATGTTAATAGCAAAACAAAAAAGAAAAGAAAACATTGCCGAATACATTTTATACTTCTATCAGATTGAAGATCTAATTCGCGCTTTTCAATTCGATCCAAATCTAATTCAGGAAAAGCTGGTCGCCAACTATCAAAGCGATGAAAAAACTTCCGCTGAAATCTCAAATTGGTATAACAATTTGGTTGCTATGATGGAGAAAGAAAGTATTCAACAAAAAGGGCACTTACAATTTCTTACAAACCTGACAAGCAATTTAAACGAGTTTCACATGAAACTGATGCAAACCGAAGTTGAAAAAATATACGTACAAAATTTCAAATCTGTTTCAGGAATACTTGCTGAATTGAAACAAAAAAACAGTTCAGCAAAAAATGATATTCAATTGGGCTTAGATACAATTTATGGTTTCCTTTTGTTAAAAATGAAAAAGGCTGAAATATCGGCAGAAACCGTAACCGCAGTAAAACAATTGAGCCAGTGGTTGGGGATTTTATCAAAGTTGTATAAAAGTTTTGAAGAGGGGGAACTGGATCTCGGTTAATAATATTCAAAAAATAAAGGTTACCATTTGTCTATCCAAATCGAATACAGATGGCATCCTTGTTATAATAACAAAACGCTAAACAATCCGGCATATTTTCCGTTTTCCGAACCAACGGTAACGATTTTCAGCAATCCATTGATACATTTTATTTCTTGATTTTAGAGGAATTATTTTAAATGCCGAAAACCAATTCCAGGGAGCTGGCAACAAACGGGCTATTTCGATGGCGGCATCTGATTCAATAAAAACCTGATCTCCGGAAATCAAAATTATTGAATCCAATTCATGCGATATTTCCAATTTTCCAACCAACATTTTACCCTTCTCCGATTGCAATGCCACAAATCGAAACAGTTTATTCTTGTCTCGTTTCTGAATAAAATCAACGGCACCATTGCACAAATTGCAAACTCCGTCAAAAAGTAATATTTGATTTTCTTTCGGCATTTATAAAGTTAACAACAAAAGGGTTAAACAGTTCTAAAAATAGAACAAGGCAATTTACCTTTTTTTAATAAAACAGAATTAATTTTACATATATTTTCTATATCTTCGTATTTTTGAATTTATTCAAACCCTTATATGCCGCTTTTTAAAATGAACAAACCCAGAATTCCCTTTAATAGAAAATCTCTGTATCGTTATATTCAACCCACAATTATTTCAGTTTTTGTTTTTGCCGCACTTATTATTGCTGCAACCTTTTATACACATTATAAAAAAGGATTGTGGGAAAAGGACATCCGAACGGAGATGCTGAATTTTATGATGGGCAAAAAATCGAATTTGGAAAAGGCCCTTTACTCCCGAATTTATTACACACGAGGTGTTGCGGCTTATGTTGCGCTGAACCCCGGAATTAAGAGCAAAGAATTTGCCGAACTGGCAAAAGAGTACATGGGAAACGACACGGTTATTAGTACGCTCGCACTTTCTAAAGATTGTATCCTAAATGAAATTTACCCTTTGGAAGGCCACGAAGCAGCCCTTGGTCTTAATTTACTTCGCCACCCTGCACGCAAAAAAATAGTGGAAAAAACCATAGAAACACAACTTACATTTGTTGCAGGCCCGGTGGAATTGGTAGAAGGTGGAATTGCATTCATTAGTTACACTCCTATTTTCAACAAAACTAAAAACAATGAAAACCACTTTTGGGGTGTAACCGACATCGTTATTAAACAAAACAGCCTTTTTAACGAAGCCAAATTAGAAGTCTCGGAAGCAGGATTTAATTTTGCTCTAAAAGGATATGACGGCACGGGCAAGGATGGCGATGTGTTTTGGGGAGATGGGGAAATATTTGAACATAACCCTGTAACAATTAATATTGATTTGCCTATTGGAAATTGGGTGTTTGCTGCTGTGCCATCGCGAGGTTGGCATTTGTATTCTGACCAGGACAAAACCCTTTTTGTCATTCTTTTTATAAGTGCTTTTATTATTAGTTTTTTGATTTGGCTTTTTTCAAAAGCATTATTAAGAATTAAAAATAATGAAAAAGAATTAAAAGCAGTTTTTGAATCGTTGGATAGCCTGATCATAGAATTTAATGCCGAAGGGGATTATTTGAAAATGTGTTCTTCCAATAACGATCTTTTATATCTTCCAGAAGAAAAGTTGAAAGGGAAAAACATTGATACTATTTTTGATGAAGAACAAGCGAAAATTTTTAAAGAGGCAATACAAAATTGTATTGCACACAAAAAACTGGTAGTTGTTGAATATCCCATGCAAATTAAAGGAAGAGAGTTTTGGCTTTTATCCAGGATTAGCTACAAAAGTGATAACTCTGTAATTGTTAATGCTTACGATATTACTAAAAAGAAAAAACAGGAAGATTCTTTAATCCGGTCGGAGCAGCAATTGAAAGAGCTAAATAATATGAAGGATAAATTTTTCTCGATTATTGCACACGATTTACGGGGACCGCTTGGAGGTCAGAAGTCATTAATTGACTTTATTCTCGATGAATATGATGACTTGGATGAAGCTACTCGAAAAGAAATGATTATTAGCTTGCAAGAATCTTCGAATAGCGTTTACACACTTCTGGAAAATTTATTAAACTGGTCTATGTCGCAATCGGGAAAAATTGAAGTAAATAATAACAAGTTTAATTTATACGAGGATACGGCCCGTTTGTTAACTGATTTCACAAAAGAAGCAGAATTGAAAAACATTCAACTTCGAAACAATTTAGATGAAAACACCATTGTTTTTGCAGATATTAATTTAACCGAAACAATTCTTCGGAACCTAATTTCAAATGCTATTAAGTTTACGCAACCGGGTGGGAAAATTCAGGTTTATTCAGAGCTATCTGTTATTGATGGAAAAGAATATCAAAATATTTGTGTGACCGACAATGGCGTTGGAATCGAAGAAAAAAAATTAGGCACTCTTTTTCGCTTAGATAAAGCTCAATCCACACCCGGAACTTCAAACGAAAAGGGAAACGGGCTGGGCTTGTTGCTTTGCAAAGAGCTGGCCGAATTGCAAGGCAGTAAAATGAATGTTTTGAGTACCCAAAAAACAGGAAGTATATTTTCGTTTATTTTACCCACCGCCTAATCTGAAATTTTCGGCTTAAATCCAGACATCCTGACTTAGCGTAGTTTAGCGTGTCGCTGATTTATACATTACTTTTAAATTTGTACCAGGAAATTTAGTTTGAGTATCATTTAAT
>VAPK010454125.1_pt1 | contig 10003 bp, 8 predicted proteins | sample 3395031 | NCBI WGS metagenome assembly VAPK01 (sample SAMN08290443, study PRJNA428436) | hydrothermal vent metagenome | isolation source: Deep-sea hydrothermal vent chimney 1 | place: Pacific Ocean: Juan De Fuca Ridge
TTAGATTTCAGACCGCTTCGCTGTTAGATGTTAGACTGGTTTTTTATATTATCGAAATTATTATTTATTCAGGAACAAATCTACTACCAAAATTTTATTTAGATTTAATAGTCGCCTAAAGTAACCGGGTTTTGTTTTAAGGCAGAAGCCAACTGTTCGTCATTTGGTGCTTTTCCATGCCAGGCATGTGTACCCATCATAAAATCAACTCCATTACCCATTTCGGTATGCAATAAGATGCAAACCGGTTTTCCTTTCCCTGTTTCAGATTTTGCTTCTTTTAATATAGCAACAATACTCTCAATATCATTCCCCTTATCAACTTCGAGTACTTTCCAGCCAAAGGCTTCAAATTTGGCACGCAAGTTACCCAGAGGCATCACATCATCAGTAGAACCATCTATTTGTTTTAGATTATAATCTATGGTAGAAATTAAATTATCAACTTTTTTACCCGCTGCATACATGATAGCCTCCCAAACTTGACCTTCTTGTAATTCTCCATCACCATGCAAACTATATACAAGATGATCATCACCATTTAATTTTTTGGCGGTAGCTGCTCCTATCGCAACAGACATCCCTTGACCTAAAGATCCGGCAGACATTCTTATACCTGGCAATCCTTCATGAGTCGTTGGATGGCCTTGAAGGCGTGTATTTATTTTTCTAAAAGTTGCTAGTTCTTCAACTGGAAAAAATCCGCTTCTGGCGAGAACACTGTATAAAAGTGGTGAAATATGTCCGTTAGATAAAAAGAACAAGTCCTCACCTACTCCATTCATATCAAAATCGGTAGAATAATCCATTATATCCTGATATAAAACAGTTAAAAACTCAGCACAGCCCAAAGAACCTCCCGGGTGACCTGAGTTAACGGCGTGTACCATTCTTACTATATCTCTTCTTACTTGTGTTGAAAATTCTTGCAGCTCTTTTGTTGTAGGCATCTTGTTGTTTTAATTTTTATGAGACAAAAGTAATAAACTACTTATTAAATCTAAGAAATATTTTATTTTTTTGTTGTGAATTTCTTTTTTACAAAAATTGTTATTGCAATCAAATATTATTATCTTGTAATGACAATTTTTAATTGGATTATATGACTAAATCTAAAAAAGTTTGGCTTGGTATTTTAACCTTCTTACCAATTATATTTATCGGAATATTTATATTCTTGTTTATTACATTGTTTCTGTCTAATATCTATAATTTTGAGAATAATCTGGATGCGCAACAGGTAGATTTTTATAGATCAATGATAATAGCATTTGTCTTTATTGTATTTGCAGTTATAATCAGATTGGTTCTTTTGATCTATTATTTAATTCATGTAAGTGACAATAAAAACAATGACAATACAAAAAAAATAATGTGGATATTAATCCTGGTATTTGTTGGTACAATTGGTAGCATAATCTATTATTTTATGGAGATCTATCCATTAAAAATAGAACAAGAAACGAGAAACGGAAATGAATGATAAAAAAGATAAAAAGGAAATTGAAAAAACCATTCTTAAAGAGATTGAAAATACTAAAATAAAAGTATTGGAATTGAAAGAACTCACTATGCCTATTGCTCCCGACACTTCAATTGGTCGTATAAGCCGTATGGATGCAATCAACAATAAAAGTATTAATGAAGCAGCTTTGCGAAAGGCTGAAAATAAATTAAAAGGATTAAAAATAGCGCTTCAAAATATAAATGATGTAGGTTTTGGGAAATGTGCTCGATGCAATAATGACATCCCCATGGGAAGAATATTAATCATGCCTCATAGCAGGTTTTGTGTACATTGCGCTAGTTAACAGTAACTTGCTATTAATGTGCGTTTTATGTTATTCATTAAGTTTAATTGATAAAACAAGCAATAATGATTAAATGATTAAATGATTAAATGATTAAATGATTAAATGATTAAATGAAGTTTATTATTTCTAACCACTTCCAACCTAGTAGATACATTTAATTGTCAACATTATACATATCTAAGGTCTATTGTATAAGGTTTAACTATTTAATATCTGTTCATTAGCCAAACAATTCTTCACTTTCAATATTCAAGGTGTCTATAAAAATTTTAGATTTCATAATTTCATCATGCATCACTTTGTCATCTTCTATAAATGGAACATCCAGTCTAAAAGTATCTACAAACGACTGTAAGAACGGAGATGTTTTTATAGGATCTCTAAATTTTAAGGCTTGGGAGGCATTCATCAGCTCAATAGCCAGTATCGTTTCTACGTTATCGACAATTTTTTTTGTTTTTGTGGCAGCATTTGCCCCCATACTAACGTGATCTTCTTGTCCGTTACTAGACACAATAGAGTCTGCTGAAGCTGGTGTGGTCAATTGTTTATTCTGACTAATAATACTTGCAGCTGTATATTGTGGTATCATAAAACCACTATTTAAACCTGGATTTTTAACTAAAAAAGGAGGTAAATTTCTCAAACCTGAAATAAGTTGGTAAGTTCTTCTTTCCGAAATACTTCCCAATTCTGAAATGGCGAGGCCTAAAAAATCCAATGCCAATGCCAGAGGTTGTCCGTGAAAATTACCTCCGGAAATTATCTTATCAGAATCAATAAAAATATTTGGATTATCTGTAACAGAATTAATTTCGATTAGCATCACTTTTTCAACATAACCCAAAGCATCCTTGCTTGCACCATGAACTTGAGGCATACAGCGAAACGAATAAGGATCTTGAACATGTTCTTTAGCCTGAACAATCAATTCGCTATCGCTTAAAAAATCATTTATTCTTTTGGCAGTTTTAATTTGCCCGTTGTGTGGACGGACAAAATGAATTAAAGGATCAAACGGCGAAATATTACCATCATAAGCTTCTAATGACAAGGTTCCAATCAAGTCGGCTAAATAAGATAATTTATATGATTTTAAAACCATATATATACCATAGGCGCTCATAAATTGGGTTCCATTTAATAAGGCTAACCCTTCTTTAGATTTTAATATAATTTTTTCCCAGTTAAACTGATTGAGAATATCTTCACCCGATACTTTTTCTCCTTTATAAAAAACTTCACCTTTACCAATGAGGGGAAGTGACATATGTGCCAAAGGGGCTAAATCACCCGAAGCACCCAGAGATCCCTGTGTGAAAATTACAGGAGAAATATCGTGATTATAAAAATCGATTAACCTGTTCACTGTTTCTAATTGAATTCCTGAATAGCCATAACTTAAGGCCTGAATTTTAAATAACAACATCAACTTAACTATTTCAACAGGTACTTCTTCTCCCATCCCACAAGAATGAGACATCACCAGGTTTTCCTGTAATTTCGTTAAATTCTCACTATTTATTTTCACATTATACAAGGAACCAAAACCTGTATTTATACCATATATAGGTTCATCATTGTTCTTCATTTTATCATCGAGGTAATTTCGACATTTTACAATGTTCGAAACTGATTTTTCAGATAATTTAAGTTTTTTACCGGTTAAGATTAAATCTTTAATGATGGGTAGGTCAAGTTGTTTGTCACTTATAATATGGTAAGAATTCATGAGTTGTATTTTTTTTGCAAATTACCATATCCTAAAAGGCTTTCACAAGGTAAAATGTGTAAATATTTTGTTAAAAATACGAAAGTAGTTTAAAATGTTAATATTAATATTATTTTTGACAAATAATCGTTATATCTACATATTCATTGAGCACAAACTTAATATAAAGAAATGCCCTTAATGATAATAAAAGGTATAATGTATAACCAAATAAAACAACACCGAGAAATCGGAACAAACACATGAAAAAATTAATTTTTACTTTAGCAACTCTAGCTGTCATATCCTGTTCAAAAAAGGAGAACACAATAAATTACGCTGTTTTAAGCGGAAGAATTGAAAATATTGATGGAGGAAAACTAACCATCCGCAGCAGCGAAAACAAAACAATTAAAGAAATTAATGTAAATGAAGATGGTACCTTTAAACATACCTTGCAGCATATTGAGAAGGGATACTACTCTTTTCAATATGCCAATGAATCATCGCAACTTTTCTTAAGCCAGGGATATAATTTAAATTTAAATCTAGACACCAAAGAGTTTGATGAGTCTATTCGTTATAGCGGTAATGGAGAAGCAGAAAATAATTTTTTGGTGAAGAAATATTTAAATGAGGAAGCTCTGGGCGACTTAAGAGGTTACCAGTATTTAGGGTCTCTTGATGAAAATACCTTTTTGCATAAAATGGATTCGGTCAAAAAAACAGAAACTGACTACTTAGAACTGCAATTAGGATTAGATCCTGAATTTAAATCAAATGAAAAATCATCTATTCAATACAACTGGGCTTATAAACTAAAGCAATTTGAATTGTATAAAAGATTTGTTACTAAGGATAATAGTTTTAAAGTTTCTAAAGACTATCCTGATTTTGAAAAAGACCTGAACTTTGAAGATGAAAATTTATTGGTTTTAAACAGTTATAAAAATTATTTGAATGTCTACTATTCGCAAAAAGCAGGTGATCTTGCAGATAAAGATAGTATAGAACAGGATATAGCATTTTTAAACGTAGTCACCGAAGAAGTGAAGTCACCTCAGATAAAAGAACAGTTATTATATGGTTCTGCCAAGTATGGTATTTCCTACACAAAAGAGTTGCAAAAATATTACGATATTTTTATGGCCAACTCTATAAATGAAGATCATAAAAGTGACGTTTCAGAAAAATACAATAAATTAATTAAATTAAGCAAAGGTCAACCTTCACCAAAATTCACTGCCTATGAGAATTTTAAAGGTGGTGAAACTTCTTTAGATGATCTGAAGGGTAAATATGTTTATGTTGATGTATGGGCAACCTGGTGTGGGCCATGTAAAAGAGAAATACCTTCTTTGAAAAAAGTGGAAGAAGAATACCATAACAAAAATATAGCATTTGTTAGTATGAGCATCGATAGAAAAAAAGATTATGACAAATGGAGAACTATGGTAGAAGAGAAAGAATTATCGGGGATTCAGATATATGCTCCCAATGACTGGAAATCTGATTTTGTTACGAATTACGGCATACTCGGTATTCCAAGATTTATTTTAATCGATCCCGAAGGAAATATTGTAAATGCTAATGCTCCTCGTCCTTCATCTGATGAATTGATCGATCTTTTTAACAAATTAGAAATATAAATTTTAATAAAAATCAAGTTTAAAGCCATTTTAAAGTAATTAAAATGGCTTTTATCGTCTTAATTTATAATTTAAATTAAAATATGTTTAACAATTGTAAGTATGATTATTGAATTGAAAATATTAAATTTGTACGATTTTAAAAAGAAAATAAAATGAAAAAATTAATAATTCTGTTTATTGCCATAGGATTTCTTTCGTGTGAAAAAAAGCCGCCAAATGACTTTGTAAGTTTAAAAGGCAATATCTCGAATCCAAATAATGACACTTTTACAATTGTAGGTAAAAACTTTAAAAAAGAAATAAAAATCAATGACGATGGGTCATACCAAGACACATTAAAGGTAACTGATGGTTTTCATGGGTTTAATGATGGCGCTATTCAATCGTTTATCTATTTAAAAAATGGCTATGACATGGAGCTTAGTTTTGATACACAAAACTTCCCAAACTCAATTCAATTTACCGGAGAGGGCTCAAGTACTAATACCTATTTGACAGATAAATTGCAATTGGTAAAAGATGAGCAGCTAGATAATTATAAAACTATCTTTGAATTAGATAAAGCAGATTTTGACAATCGAATTGTTGAGGTTGAAAAGATGCTGAGCGGATTATTGGATAATGCTACAGATCTTGATCCTGAGGTTTTAAAAATGGAAACTGAAGCAAATAAAAAGCTTCTCGAATTTTATGCCAGCAATTACCAAAATGAACATGAGACCTATTCTAAGCTTAAAAAGGGGTCAGCTTCGCCAAAATTCAATTACCCTGATACCAATGGTAAAAACGTTTCACTAGACGATTTCAAGGGTAAATATGTTTATGTAGATGTTTGGGCAACCTGGTGCGCTCCTTGTAAACGTGAAATTCCTTTTTTGAAAAAATTAGATGCTGAGTACGAAAATAAAGATATAGTTTTCGTTAGTTTATCTATTGATAAGATGGAACACAAAGACAAATGGTTAAAAATGGTTAAGGATGAACAATTACAAGGTGTTCAGATCATGGCCGACAATGAATGGAATTCTGATTTTGTTACTGCCTATAATATTAGAGGTATTCCCCGATTTATTCTAATCGATAAAGATGGGAATATTTTTGATGCAAATACACTTCGTCCTTCCAATCCGAACTTAAAAGAATTATTAAATAGTTTAGATATTTAATTAGAATTTGCAAATAATAAAAAAGCCTTTAAATCAAACATTTAAAGGCTTTTTTATTGTGAATATACTCGCTTTAAGATTTTTTGTGTATGAATTCGCATAGTAACCTTTATTACATTTTTATAGAAAGAATTTCATTTATTTTGTATTAAATTTTACATCGTGAAAACTTTAATTGCAATTACTTCTCAGAATAAAAAAACCATTACCAAACATGCCGGTCAATGTAGAAATTTCTTGATTTATACTATTGAAAAGGATAAAATAACCAATAAAAGAATTTTAGAATTAGAGCCAAATGAAACTCTAAAATATTCTTTTCATGAAGATAAAAGCAAGGATCCAAAAAATTTAATTTTTGATGTAGACGTTTTATTGACAGGTAGTATTGGTGAAGGTGGAGTCAATAAACTGGCAAAACAAAATGTAACAGCCTATATTGTAGAAGAAAAAGATCCTGAAACTGCAGTTAAAAAATTAATAAAAGGTACCTTAGAAGCTTTTTCACCGGTTTCACATAGTCATGGGGGATGTAATCATAAGCATTAATTTATTTTTTAGAAGCTAACAAATTTGCCTGTTGATATATTGTATTCCGTCAAAAAGTCAGCTAACTTCTTAAAATACAGTCAATTTGACATATTAACCTCAATTTCTCTTGATGGAATACATTTTGACAATTATTAAATGAATTTAAAAATTAAGCAAAATGAATTTTAATAATTTCACTATAAAATCACAAGAATCTGTGCAAAAAGCCCAGCAAATTGCACAAGGCTTCAATCATCCGCAAATTGAAAATGCCCATATTTTAAAAGGTGTTTTTGAAGTTGATGAAAATGTAACTCCGTTTATTCTTAACAAATTAGGAGTAAATGTAGACTTGTTCAAACAAACTCTGGATAATATTATTCAATCTTTTCCTAAGGTAGAAGGTGGTGATATCTCGTTGTCAAGAACAGCAAACAAAATGTTAGTTGATGCAGGTAATATTGCAAAAAAAATGAAGGATGAGTATGTTTCATTAGAACATTTACTTTTGGCTATTTTGCAATCAAAAGGTGATACTACCCAATTGCTAAAAGATAATGGAATTAATGAAAAAGACTTGAACAGTGCAATTCAAGAATTAAGAAAAGGATCAAAAGTTACTTCTCAAAGTGCAGAAGAAACATACAATGCTTTAAATAAATATGCTAAAAATTTAATACAATTAGCTAATGATGGCAAATTAGACCCCGTAATTGGTCGTGATGAAGAAATTAGAAGGATCTTACAGATCTTATCTCGACGCACTAAGAATAACCCTATTTTAATTGGTGAACCAGGTACTGGTAAAACCGCTATTGCGGAGGGCTTGGCGCATAGAATTGTTAAAGGGGATATACCTGAGAATTTGCAAAATATTGTAATTTACTCATTGGATATGGGCGCTTTAATTGCAGGAGCCAAATACAAAGGTGAATTTGAAGAGCGATTGAAATCGGTTGTAAAAGAAGTTATTTCTTCTAACGGAGAAGTCGTTCTTTTTATCGATGAGATACACACTTTAGTCGGTGCCGGTGGTGGTCAAGGAGCTATGGATGCAGCAAATATATTAAAACCTGCATTGGCAAGAGGCGAATTAAGAGCAATTGGTGCCACTACCCTTGATGAATACCAAAAATACTTTGAAAAAGATAAAGCTTTGGAGCGTCGTTTTCAAAAAGTAATGGTTAATGAACCCGATAAAGAAAGTGCTATTTCCATCTTACGTGGAATTAAAGATAAGTATGAAACCCATCACAAAGTTCAAATTAAAGATGAAGCAATAATTGCGGCAGTAGAATTATCTCAAAGATATATTTCGGACAGGTTTTTACCCGATAAGGCTATAGATCTAATGGATGAAGCAGCAGCTAAATTAAGAATGGAAATCAATTCAAAACCGGAAGAATTGGATGTCTTAGATCGTAAAGTAATGCAACTTGAAATTGAGATGGAAGCAATAAAACGGGAAAAGGATACAAAAAAATTAAAAGGCTTAAAAGAAGAATTGGCAAATATTAAGGAAAAGCGCAATGAGATCAACGCCAAATGGGAAAGCGAGAAAGAGGTTGTAGATAAGGTACAAACTGCCAAAGAGGATATTGAAAAATTCAAACTCGAAGCAGAACGTGCAGAAAGAGATGGTGATTATGGCCTGGTTGCTGAAATTAGATATGGAAAGATCAAAGAAGCAGAAGAACAGTTAGAAATATTCCAAAAAGAATTAGAAAAAAATCAAGAGAATTCTTTGATAAAAGAGGAAGTAACTAGTGAAGATATTGCAGAAGTGGTTGCAAAATGGACAGGAATTCCCGTTCAAAAAATGTTGCAAAGCGATAAAGAGAAGCTTTTACATTTGGAAGTTGAATTACATCAAAGAGTTGTAGGACAAAATGAAGCAATTGAAGCCGTTTCTGATGCAGTAAGACGATCACGAGCAGGGCTACAAGATAGTAATAAACCAATAGGGTCATTCTTGTTTTTAGGTACTACCGGAGTTGGTAAAACGGAATTAGCAAAAGCTTTGGCAGATTATTTATTCGATGATGAAAATGCAATGACCAGAATAGATATGAGTGAATACCAAGAACGCCATGCAGTAAGCAGGTTAATTGGTGCACCTCCCGGATATATTGGATATGAAGAAGGGGGGCAGTTGACAGAAGCCGTTAGAAGGAAGCCTTATTCAGTAATACTTTTAGATGAAATTGAAAAAGCACATCCAGATACTTTTAACATATTATTGCAGGTTCTGGACGAAGGAAGGTTGACAGATAACAAAGGTAGGGTTGCAGATTTTAGAAATTCTATTATAATTATGACATCAAATATGGGTGCCCATATCATACAAGAAAATTTTGAAAACATGGATATGGATGATAGGGAATCTGTAATTGAAGTTACGAAAAGTGAGGTGATGGTTTTGTTGAAAAAAACAATCAGACCAGAATTTCTAAATAGAATTGACGAAACGATTATGTTCACACCTTTAAATAAAGATGAGGTTAAACAAATTGTAGAATTACAATTAAATATGCTTTCAAAAATGCTAAAAGAAAAGAATATAACTTTCTCCTTTTCTAAAGAAGCAATGGAAAGTCTATCTAAAAAAGGATACAACCCACAATTTGGGGCAAGGCCGATAAAAAGAGTTATTCAGAGGGAAGTACTCAACGAATTATCGAAAGAAATTTTAGCAGGAAAAATAACTGCGGAAAGCCATATACTTCTCGACTCATTTAATGATGAATTGGTTTTTAGAAATAAATAATTTAGATTAGCCTATTAATGAATTCATCACCAAAAGTCCATTTCATTTGAAATGGACTTTTTTTATTTAATATACTGGCAATCAGCTGCTATAATGACATACACTACTTGTATTTATCTGCTAAAATGACATGAATTCAGATTGGCATTTTTATTGAAATGCATATACTATAAATTAGTATTAACCTTAAAAGTAAAGTTATGTTAGTAAAAAGAAATCCAGTATTACCAAATATTTTTAATGATTTGTTAAATGAATTTTCAATTCAAACAACTGATCAAGGAAAAAAGTCATTTCCGGCAGCGAATATAAAAGAAACAGAAAAAGAGTTCTTTTTAAGCCTTGCTGTACCAGGGGTAGAA
>VAPK010180206.1_pt1 | contig 10000 bp, 11 predicted proteins | sample 3395031 | NCBI WGS metagenome assembly VAPK01 (sample SAMN08290443, study PRJNA428436) | hydrothermal vent metagenome | isolation source: Deep-sea hydrothermal vent chimney 1 | place: Pacific Ocean: Juan De Fuca Ridge
AATAACGTGTTTAAGATTACTGCCCTTCTTAACCGTATAGTGATAGCCTGCATCAGGAAGCTTAAGGGGAGTAGATAAAAAACGTTGGTATTCGAACCAACTTGCGACACCTACAACCGCCAATATTATTAATATAAAAGCAAACTTTATCAATAACTTCAAACTACAATCTCGAAAGAAGATAATTGTTTTTGAAGCAGAGAGGTGATCACGCCAACTGAGATAGATTGCTCATCAATTTGCTTAATTGGCCAAATACCAATAACACTATTACACATAAAGACTTCATCTGCGGATAGCAAATCTTGCTGCCTAATGTAAGCTTGGTGACAAGGAATACCGACCTTTGCAGCAATATCCATAATCGTGGTGCGCGTGATACCTTCAATGCCGCAACGGTCCAATGGTGGTGTAATCAGCATGCCTGATTTAACCATGAAGATATTGCTAAAAGTACCCTCCACAATATCACCATGCGCATTACACATTAATCCTTCTGCAATTGTTTCATCGTCCCATTCATTTCTTGCTAGGATTTGTTCTAAGCGGTTTAAGTGTTTAATCCCTGCTAGAGCGGGATTATCAACTAAACGTTGCTGACATAGGCGAACATTCACCCCCGTTCTTGCATTATCTTCAGGATAAGATGGCCAAGGATGTGCTGAAAGGATCCGCGTTGGCTCAACACCTTGCTGTACTTGATAGCCGCGGCCCCCACTCCCTCTGGTCACAATGATTTTAATCACTGCATTTTGTGTGTTTTCTGCACCCAGTTCATTGCAGATTTTATGCAACTCTATTTTCAGTGTTTTGCGTTGCTGGAAATCAATACCTAATCGCTTGCAGCCCTGTGCCAGTCGATCTAAATGCGCACTAACAAAACGTAATTGCCCATTATGATAAGCAATGGTTTCAAATACACCATCGCCATATTGCAACCCACGATCGCTGACAGGCAATTGATCGTTCTCTATACCATTTACAAGAATCATCATCATTATATTTTCTTAAAGATAACAGTGCCGTTAGTGCCACCAAATCCAAAGGAATTGGACATTGTCACATCAATCGACATTGGACGTGCCTTATGCGGCACATAATCTAAATCACATGCTGGGTCAGGATTGTCTAGGTTAATTGTTGGGGGTGCAATTTGATCACGAATCGCCAAGATACTAAATATAGCCTCCACCGCCCCTGCCGCGCCTAATAGATGGCCAATCATAGATTTAGTTGAACTCACTACCGTATCCGCGGCATTATTCTCGCCTAGGGCAAGTTTGACAGCTTGTGTTTCTGCAATATCACCTGCAGGTGTCGACGTGCCATGGGCATTAATATAGTCTATCGCATCGCCTTCCAAACCCGCATCTTTCATTGCATTTTTCATGCTCCGAGCAGCACCCTCACCACCAGGTGATGGCAGCGTTATATGATAAGCATCACCGCTCATACCAGAACCAATTAATTCAGCATAAATCTTTGCGCCACGTGCTTTTGCATGTTCATATTCTTCTAAAACAATGACGCCAGCACCATCCCCCAGTACAAAACCATCTCTATCTTTATCCCATGGACGACTAGCTGCTTCAGGATCATCATTACGTTTTGATAAAGCGCGTGCTGCTGAAAAGCCACCCAAACCTATTGGGCAGCTAGCCATTTCCGCCCCCCCTGCAACCATGACTTCTACATCACCGTATTGAATCATCCGACAAGCGGTTGTAATGTTATGTACGCCACTTGAACATGCTGTCGCAATCGCAATATTAGGCCCTTTTAAGCCATATTGAATTGATAGGTTTCCCGACACCATATTTACAATCGTACTCGGTACAAAAAACGGGGTGATTTTACGTGGTCCACCATCTAGGTAACTATTATGTCCCGCCTCAATACTAGGTAAACCACCAATGCCTGAGCCAACTGCAACACCAATTCGTTCGGCATTTTCATCAGTAACAATTAATCCTGAATCTTCAATCGCTTCCATTCCCGCAACAATTCCATAATGAATAAATGAATCCATTTTTTTTGCATCTTTACGCGGGATAAAAGAAGTAATATCAAAGTTTTTGATATTTGCAGCAAATTTAGTCGCAGAATTAGTCACATCAAATAACGTGATCGGCGCTACTCCACTCTTCCCTGCTAAAATATTTTTCCAACTTTCTGCAACATTATTTCCAACTGGGGTCACGGCACCCATTCCTGTTACTACAACGCGGCGTTCTGGCATGAACTTTTCCTTTACTTTTATGCGGCTCAGAAATAGTAAGGCCGCCTAACGTAATTATACGTTAGGCGGCCTTATCATAAAAGATTGACGATTAAGCTTGTGCAGAATTAACGTAATCAACTGCTTGCTTTAATGTTGTGATTTTCTCAGCTTCTTCATCTGGAATTTCACATTCAAATTCTTCTTCAAGCGCCATTACTAATTCAACAGTGTCCAATGAGTCCGCACCGAGATCATCGATGAAAGAGGCATCTGGTTTAACTTCATCTTCGCTAACACCTAATTGCTCAACAACGATACCTTTAACGCGTGCTTCAATATCACTCATAATTTTTTCCTTTAATGGTTTAAAACATAATGTGTTAACACTTCATCGTGCCATCACGGGTGAGACAAGCTATATGATAAATAGTTTGTGCTCAAAAAATCAACTAAATTTGCACCTATTATATCAGGCAATCACTGCATGTACATCCCGCCATTCACATTCAGCGTCTCGCCAGTGATATATCCCGCATCAGGGCTGGCCAGAAAACGTACTGCCGCTGCAATTTCTTCAGGCTGACCAAGGCGTTTCACTGGCACATTTTGCAATAAAGCATCTTTATGATCATCCGATAAACCACTGGTCATATCTGTATCAATAAAACCAGGAGCAACAGAATTAACTGTAATTCCGCGCATGCCTACTTCTCTTGCTAATGATTTACTAAAACCAATCACCCCTGCTTTCGCGGCTGAATAATTTGTTTGGCCTGCATTGCCCATCACACCCACAACCGATGTGATATTAATGATTCGACCCCAACGTGCTTTTGTCATTGCACGCAAGCAGCGTTTGCTGATCTTATAAATAGGACGAAGGTTGGTGTTCATAATGTCATCCCATTCATCATCTTTCATCCGCATTAACAAATTATCGCGGGTGATGCCCGCATTGTTTACGAGGATATCAGGTGCTGAAAAGTTTGATTCTATATCGGCAATAATGGTTTCGATGGAAGCATCATCCGTGACATTCAATACCATCCCTGCACCTTGAATATTATTCTCAGCTAAAAAAGCACTGATTGTTTCTGCGCCTGTAGGTGATGTTGCTGTACCGATAACGGTAGCCCCTTGCTCACCTAAACTAATTGCAATCGCCCGCCCAATGCCACGTGTTGCGCCCGTCACCAAGGCCACTTTATCTGATAAAGGTAAACTCATTTTATTCTCCTGTTGTTGCCGCTACGGCTTTTTCGAGGGATGAGACGTCAAACACGGGCAAAGCCGTTAATGAGCGGTCAATTCGTTTTGTTAAACCTGCAAGCACTTTCCCGGGGCCAGATTCAACCAGTGTATCCACACCTTCCGACGCCATATATTGCACCGTTTCTACCCAACGTACTGGTGATTGTACTTGTCGCGCTAATAAGTCACGGATTTCTTCAATATCATTTGATACTTGCGCCATTACATTTTGAATAACGGGTATCGTCGGTGAGTTTAATGTAATCCCAGCAAGCCTTTCCGTTAATTGCGCTGCCGCTGGCGCCATCAACGCACAATGCGAAGGGACACTTACGGGCAATAATAAGGCGCGTTTAGCCCCTTGCTCTGTTGCCAATGCAATCGCTGCATTCACTGCAGTAGCGCTTCCCGCAATCACCACTTGGCCTGGCGAATTAAAATTCACTGCCTCCACCACACCATACGTAGCACTGTTCTCACATAGTGCGATAACCACATCATCATCTAAGCCTAAAATTGCCGCCATCGCGCCTTCACCTGCCGGCACCGCTGCTTGCATATAACGACCACGATCAGCCACTAATTTAACTGCTTCAGCAAAGCCTAAAGCGCCCGCGGCAACTAAAGCAGTATATTCGCCAAGGCTATGACCTGCTAAATAAGAAGGGGTAATATCAGAATTTTCTTGCCAAACGCGCCATGTCGCAATACCTGCCGCCAACATAGCGGGTTGCGTACGATCTGTTTGGTTTAAATCGGCTTCTGGGCCGGTTGAAACTAATTTCCATAGATCATAATTCAAAACATCCGATGCTTCTGAAAAAGTTTCATTTACTAGGGGGAATTGTTCTGCCAAGGCAGATAACATGCCGACAGATTGGGAGCCCTGACCAGGGAACAAAAAAGCTACTTTCATTTTAAGTCTCGTCTGTTAATACTTGTTTTCTAATACTTTATGAGTGCAGAGCCCCAAGTAAACCCGCCACCAAATGCTTCGAGCAATAGTGTCTCACCACGTTTAATACGCCCATCGCGTACTGCCGTGTCCAATGCTAATGGAATCGTTGCTGCAGACGTGTTTGCATGTTCATCAACCGTGACAACTACTTGATCCATTGTCATATTAAGTTTCTTTGCTGTGGCGGTAATAATTCTAATATTTGCCTGATGAGGCACGAGCCAATCTAGATCTGATTTGGCAATATTATTACTTGCTAATGTTTCATCTGCAATTTGGCTAAGCGTATTCACGGCGACTTTGAACACCTCATTACCTTTCATAGTGACATATGCTGGCGTATCTGCCAGTGCAACTTCTGCTCCTACCCCGCTTGAAACTTGTAACAATTCATTGTACTTGCCATCAGCATGAATATGCGTCGATAAAATTCCTGGTTCTTCCGACGCCTGTAACACAACTGCACCTGCCCCATCACCAAACAAAACACAGGTATTACGATCAGTCCAATCAATGATACGCGACATCGTTTCAGCACCAATCACTAAGGCATTTTTGGCCGCACCCGTTTGAATGAATTTATTAGCAATATCTAATGCATAGACAAACCCTGTACACACCGCCTGAATATCAAATGCAGGACAACCATGAATATTCAGTTTATTTTGAACTAAGCAAGCCGTGCTCGGAAAGACGCGAGCAGGCGTGGAGGTCGCCACAATAATTAAATCAATATCAAGGTTGTCTAGACCCGCTGCGTCAATCGCATTTTGCGCCGCAATGGTGGCCAAATCTGTAGTCGATTGGTCATCTGCTACAATATGCCGTTTTTTGATGCCCGTACGCTCAGTGATCCATTCATCGCTGGTATCAACCATTGATTCTAAATCTTTATTTGTTACTATTTTTTCTGGTAGATAACTACCTGTACCTACAATCTTGGAATAGATCACGCGAGCTGACCTTCCAATAAGGATTCCAAATGTTCACTGATTTTATTCGGTACATCATGCTCTGCTTCAATAATCGCAATTTTAATCGCATTAGAGAAGGCAAACGCATCTGCCCCACCATGACTTTTAATCACAATCCCTTGCAAGCCAATAAAATTAGCACCATTATGCGCACGCGGATCAAGCTCTCTCTTAAAATGATTCAATACAGGTGATGCAATCAAACCTGCAAAACGTGTGAAAATATTGCGATTAAATGATTCACGTAGGAAATGGCGAATCATATGCACCACGCCTTCGCTTGATTTAAGTGCGACATTACCAACAAAACCATCACAGACGAGAACATCGACTTCACCACGATACAATGCATCACCTTCAATAAAACCAATGTAATTAAGATCTGTTTTCGCGATTTGAATAGCGGCTTCTTTTACCCGCTCATTGCCTTTCATCTCTTCTTCGCCGATATTGAGCAAGCCCACTGTCGGGTTTTCTATACCGTCGACCAATTCCGCTAAAACGGAACCCATCACCGCAAATTGCACTAAGTGATCAACCGAGGAATCTACATTTGCACCTAAATCAAGCACATAGGTATGGCCTTTCATGGTCGGCAAGGCTGAAATAATCGCGGGACGTTCAATACCAGGCAATGTTTTCAACACAAATCGCGCCGTCGCCATTAATGCGCCAGTGTTACCAGAGCTCACACACGCCGCAGCCGTGCCCTCTTTCACAAGGTTAATCGCCACGCGCATCGAGGAATCTTTTTTAGACCGTAACGCCACCGCAGGTGATTCATCCATTGCGACTTGCTGTGAGGCATGATGAACAACAATCCGAGGATCATCCACTTTGCCATGCTCCTGCAGTTTGGCTTGCACCGTCTCTGCATCGCCCACCAAAATGAAAGTCACATCAGGCTGTTCTGCTTGCACGCTAATAACAGCAGGGATCACAGCCTCAAGGCCATGATCCCCACCCATTGCGTCTATTGATATTGTTAAACTCAAGGCTTTATACCTTTATTCGGCGCTTTTACCTTGCACAACTTTACGACCACGGTAATAGCCATCTGCAGTCACCGTGTGACGACGGTGTAATTCACCTGATGTTGTGTCAACTGAAATTGTCGTTTCAGTTAATGCATCATGTGAACGACGCATGCCGCGACGTGATGTGCTTTTTTTACTTTTTTGAACTGCCATTGTTAAAACTCCTAAATATTTACAACTTACTTAAATTTAAACTTCTCACCAGCTTACTTTGACTTTAAGCTAGCTAATACATCAAACGGAGAACCTGTTTTTTCCGGCGCTTCGTCTTCAATTTCTTCTAATGCCGCAGTCTGCCATGCTTCTGCAGGGAGACAAGCTGAATCATGTTTTGGCACTAACGGTAAAGCCAAAATCAATTCGTCTTCAATCATGTCAGCTAAAAATACAACACCATCTTCGCCAATAAGCCATGGTTCATATGACGATGGCATTTCATCAACATGGTGTTCATGTTTCGCTATACCCATTATGTTCTTGATTTCAATATCAAACGGCATGGACTCTAAACACCGTTCACACACCAGCATCACTTGGGCTTCAAACTGGCCTTTCACATAAGGCTTATTACTCGCATCAAATCCAAAGCTAAGTTCGACTTTAACATCACCCGTATCGTCGGCTAGGCCAGGATGTAAACGCTTCAACCTTGAGATTGAAATTTGACCTGCCAATATTTGACCTTGTCTCGCTAAACGAAGGGGTTCAATTTCTAGTGGTAATTTTTGATGCATAACCGAGGAATTATACGGAATCCATCACTATATTGTCAAAATAATCAAATAGCCATCTGCATTACACCGCCATCAAAAGCGACCTCAACATCAACACAAAAGATACCATTCAAGCCATAAAATACAGTCATAATTCACTTAATTAGTATTATGCAACTCAATAATTTCATTGGACTTTTCTAAGTCTTGTTTTGACTGATCATTTCGTTTATTATGCAATTCACTTAAATATGCAGTATCAATATCACCTGTCACATAATCCGCATCAAAACATGAAGTATCAAACCTATCGACCTTATCTTTTATGTCTACCGCGGCAATTAAGTCATCTAAATCTTGATAAATCAACCAATCAGCACCCAACTCTTGATTAATTTGCTCAACATTACGATCATGCGCGACTAATTCCTGAACTGACGGCATATCAATACCATACACATTCGAGTACCGCACGGGTGGTGCTGCTGACGCGAAAAATACTTTTTTCGCGCCCGCATCACGTGCCATCTGTACAATTTGCTGTGAGGTTGTACCTCGCACGATAGAATCATCAACCAACAATACATTTTTACCTTCAAATTCTAAACCAATAGCGTTCAGCTTTTGACGCACTGATTTACGGCGTTGAGTTTGCCCTGGCATAATAAATGTCCGGCCAATATAGCGATTTTTGATAAAGCCTTCACTATAAGGCAGTTCCAAATCAATTGATAACTGCAGTGCCGCACTCCGACTCGTATCTGGAATCGGCATCACCACATCAATATCAAGCTCTGGAAACTGTCTCTTAATCTTTGCTGCTAAAGCGCTGCCCATCCGTAAACGGCTCTTATGAACAGAGATACCATCAATCATAGAATCTGGCCGTGCAAAATATACATACTCAAATAAACACGGTGATCTGACTGCCTTTTCAGCACATTGTGACGTATGCAGCTTACCATCCATATCAATTAATACACATTCACCAGGTGCAATATCACGCACAAATTCAAATGCAAGCATATCAATCGCCACACTTTCCGATGCGATAATATATTCGTCGCCTTTCAGCGTGGTTCGTTTGCCAATAACGGCAGGTCGGATCCCATAAGGGTCTCTAAACCCTAATAAGCCTACCCCCACCACCATCGCCACTGCAGCATAGGCACCACTTACACGATTATAAACTTCTGAAACCGCTTGAAAAATATCATCTGGCGTAGGTGCTAAGGTATTAATTTCTTGTAATTCGTGTGCTAATACATTTAACAATACTTCAGAGTCCGAGGTCGTATTCAGGTGCCGACGATCACTACGGAATAATGCTTCTTTTAGTTCTTGCGTATTGGTTAAATTGCCATTATGCGCCAATACAATTCCATAGGGGGAGTTCACATAAAAGGGCTGTGCTTCAGCTGATGTTGAGCAACCTGCCGTAGGGTAACGCACATGACCAATGCCCATATTACCTCGTAAACCCAACATATGTCGCGTTCGGAATACATCTTTAACTAACCCATTATCTTTGCGTAAGAAAAGCTGGCCACTTGTATCGCAGGTAACAATACCCGCGGCATCTTGGCCACGATGTTGTAATACCGTCAACCCATCATATAAAGATTGATTCACTTCTGATTGGCCAAAAATACCAATAATTCCGCACATAAAGTAGACCTGTTTTATTGAGGTGGTTGTTGAATGGTAGCCGTCGTAGGTTCTACTACGATCGGTGCAGCCTCTGTGGCGGGCTCTATTAGCGATGTCGGTTCACTGCCCACCGCTGCTGGTAGTTCAAAGCTAACATGTGATGCAATGTTTTCCGGCAACAAACCATGCGCCCATTTGGCATAGGGCTCAAAATGCCCTAATAATGATGATGCTTGCCACCATGGATCAGAAGGCATCGGGGTTGTTCGACCCAATAAAATCAACAGAATCACAATTGCTGCCCCCCGCAATAATCCAAATACAATACCCAGCATGCGATCGGTGCCACTTAACCCCGTTTTTTCAACAAGCTTTGAAATTAAATAATTAATTAATGCGCCAATAATTAAGGTCACGATAAACAACCCTAAAAATGCAGCAAAGGTTCTGATTGAAGGGGTTGCTATATAGCCGGTCAGCATTTCTGCTGCCTGGGTATAGAAGGTCATCGCCACCCAAATTGCGATAGCCCAACTGACGAGAGAAAGCACTTCTTTAACAAAGCCACGTACGATACCAATCCCTGCTGAGATCACGATAATCGCGATAATAAGGTAGTCAACCCAGTTCATAACAACGCCCTATATAGAAGTATTTGGTGTTAATTTTATCAGAAAGTACCCGCCACAACGTAGCTATTTTATCGCTGCGTATATTATTTTATTTTACGATGCAATAACTGCGGTGTGATATCAAAATATTGTTTTATTTTCTCTGCTACCTGTTCCGTTTTATCTTTACTAGATTGCGGTATCGTACGCACACGATAAATCTGCCCTTTCTGCCCGATCACCATATCTGCCTTTGCCTCAATACCCTTCTGTTTCAAATCAAGTATTAATTGTTTTGCATTTTCTTGGTGTGAAAAGCTGGCAACTTGTAAAAACCATTTTTCGTTAGGTGTCTCTACTACATGTGGTTTTGGCACCGTTAATTCAGCGGCAAGTTCTTCCAATACAGGCGGCGTGTTATCCACAGCGGGCTGCTCAACCACCGATGAGGATATTGTCTCAATATCAACATTGGATGCTTCTAAGCTAAGAACTTCCAAATCCATATCATCAGACAATAATTCATCTGTTTCTAATGCTGTAACCGTTTCTTCCGGTGCGATATCCATCAACATAAGTTCATTA
>VAPK010336995.1_pt1 | contig 9999 bp, 7 predicted proteins | sample 3395031 | NCBI WGS metagenome assembly VAPK01 (sample SAMN08290443, study PRJNA428436) | hydrothermal vent metagenome | isolation source: Deep-sea hydrothermal vent chimney 1 | place: Pacific Ocean: Juan De Fuca Ridge
CCCCGAAACCGGAAAATTAAAATTGAAATCAGTAAGTATGACAAAAAAACGGAGAGCACGCGCTTAGCGCATAAATCAACTGAAACTCCGGGAATTTTAATCAGTATTGAAGATAACGGAATTGGGCGTGAAGCAGCTAAAAAAATTGCCAAAGTTAAAAATGGCAAAGGCTCAAAGCTGATACAGGAACGGTTGGAAATCCTTCAGGAAAAACAAGGCGAAAAGTACAAGCTCGAAATAATTGATTTAACCGGTGAAGAGATAGGAACGCGGGTTGAGATTTTTATTCCGGAGGAGAAATAGAAGAGGTTCACGCAAAGTTGCAAACCTGCCTGGCGGCAGACAGGGAAGCGCGAAGTTCATAAAGAATTATTTTGCGCCCTTTGCGTGAAATTTTCTCAAAAATAATTGCATTTCAATAAAACATATTCTACATTTGTAGAACTTACTTACAAAACGTAGAACAATGGCACTTTCAAAAACAGAGGAACAATTAATGGAACTTATCTGGAAATCAGATAAAGTATTTATGAAAGATATTATTGAAGCCTTCCAGGAACCGAAACCAGCAGCATCAACAATAGCAACTCTTCTCAAAAGAATGCAGGATAAAGGTTTTGTTGGTTATACTTTGTTTGGAAATTCAAGACAATATTATTCGCTGGTTAAAAAGGAAGAATATTTCTCGACACAGATGAATAAAATAGTTAAAAATTATTTTAATAATTCTGCCCTGCATTTTGCTTCGTTTTTTACCAGGGCGAGCAACCTTTCTGCTTCCGAATTGGAAGAACTGAAAAAAATAGTTGAAAACGAACTTCAAAACAAAAAGAAATGATCCCTTATTTCATCAAATTTGTGCTTTCCTCATCACTTCTTTTTTTGCTTTACTTTCTGTTTTTAGAAAAGGAAAAAATGTATCATTTTAATCGTTTCTACCTTTTGTTTAGTATTATTTTTTCATTTGTTATTCCTTTCATTTCAATCCATATAAAAACTTCCTTGACAGTAAATCATGAACCGATTATTTTAAATGAAATCAGTTTTCAAAACGCCGGTATTTATGAAATACACCAAACATCAAACAACACAAATATTATAGGAATAATTCTTCTGACTATATATATTCTATTGTGTACTTATCTTTTTTACAGGTATTTAAGAAATGTTATCCTGTTTTGGAATAAAAGCAGAAAAGCTGATCTTATTTTTTACAAAGGCGCAAAAATTGTACTGACCAACGAAAAACATTATCCGTTTAGTTTTCTCAAATACATATTTGTAAATGGCAATGATTTTAGAAATAACAATATTGAAGATGAGATTTTAAAACATGAATTGGTACACATTAATCAGAAACATTCTTTTGATATTTTATTTATCGAACTGATTTTAATTTTTGCATGGTTAAATCCGGTTTTATTTTTATACAAACGAGCCATTCAACTTAATCATGAGTTTTTGGCCGACGATGCAGTGATTCATGCATCAGATAAAATCAAGGAATATCAGTATTTATTAATTAATAAATCGGACAATAATACGAGGTACCTGCTTTCAAGTACATTTAATTTTTTACCCATTAAAAAACGAATAATCATGATGAATAAAAATGGTTCTCACAAAAAAGCAATTGTCAAAAAACTGGCTTTTGCACCTTTAGTTGTATTAATCGCTTTTCTTTTTGCATTTAAAATTGAAGCACAAAACGCTGAACCGATGCCACAGGCAGAACAAATTAAATCGAATGTTGAGGGCGTGTCAACTGAACTTTTATATGAATATCAATCAATAATTAATGGTCATAAAAAACTTCTAAAAAATGGTAAATCCAGTGTTGCTATGAATGAATTTACTACTGATGAAAAAGATAGATTGCAGGAGATTTTCACTAAAATGAGCAAAGAGCAAAAGTTACAACAGAAATATGGTTTTATTCCTGCAAACCCAATGTATTTGAAAAAAGTTGTTCTTACCGAAGATCAACTGGAACTATATAAAGATTCGAAAATGTATGGCGTTTGGATTGATAATAAAAGAGTTAAAAACGAGGTTTTAAATAATTACAAGAACACGGATTTTGAGCAAATGTTTGTAAGTAAACTCGCTAAAAATGCCATTAATTACGGGAAACATTATTACCAGGTAGATTTAATGACAACAGAGTTTTACCGGAATTATAAAAACGATGTATTGGCCAGAGAAGGTGCTATGTTGGTACCGATAAAAATGTATGAAAAGATGGCAACTAATTAGTTCACTCCCAAAAAATTGGTTGGAAAGATATTTTTTTTGTTAATAAATTTTGCGCCCTTTGCGTGAAATGTTCCATAACATTACCGTTTAATAAGTCAAACCGACCGTTTAATAAATATCACTTTGAATATTTACCCTTATGATTTAACTTTATACAAATCAGTATTAATATTTAAAAACCAATAATCATGAAATCCGGAATCGTAACCTTTTTATTATTATGTCTTGTAATTTTTGTCAGTGCACAGAAAGTAATTGAAAATCCTGATTACGGTATAGGAACTGATGCCGTTACAATTACTAAAATAGAGTTAACCAACACGGAAACAGCTTTGACATTTCAGCTGAATCTTGAACCCGGCAGAACTTTTGGAATTGCCGGTAAAAGCTATATTCAAATTGTAGGGCAAACAGATTCGTTATTTATGATACGAAAAGACGCACCCGAACCTGTGAACGGTTGGATTACCATGCCCGAAGGCGGTTTGTCGTACACCCTCTATTTCCCGCCCATCGATCCAAAAACCGAGAAAATTGATTTTGGTGAACCAACTTCGCAACCCTGGATGGTTTATGATATTGTTATCAACAAACCAGCCTTTTTATCAATACTTCTCGAAGAATTTTCAGGCCACTGGTTTTCCGTCGAAACCGGAAAATGGGAGTACAGTTTTTTTGAAAAAAAGGCCATTGCCAATGAACAGGTTTGGGATTATGTTTCGGTTAAGAAACAGGACCAACTCTGGAAAATCATCCTGGAATCAGATAAAAAGGAAAAAACTATTTTTGCAAAATCAGATAAAAACAACCATTATTATGGCGAAAATCCACAAGCTCTGCAAGTTTACACTCACGATTTTACAGGAGCTAAAATTCCTAACAAAGAAAGTTTTGCCACACCGGTTATCAATCCCGGCGAAGTTACTTACAGTGGCTACTTCATAAATTTTACAAACCGTGCCGGAATAAAAACAGGGATGGTTACGGTAATGAACGCGATAACCCGTGAATCGGAAAAATATGTAATCAATATCGGCGACGATGGATTTTTTTCGGTAACCTTTCCGCTTGATCTTCCTCAGATTGTCCAGGTGCGTTTACCAAAACTTACCAACCTTTTGTTTCTCGAACCGGGTAAAAACCTGTTTCATCTGGCAAATTCCGGCATTCCCAACCAGCGCTCACTATTTATGGGCGAAAGCGCTGCGTTGAATTACGATTTGGAAAAACTGCCTGCCCTGGAAACAAATTCACTGTCGTTTTTCGAATCTGTTGAAAAAATGAGTTTTAAGGAATATGCAGATTTTATTCAAGCCAAAAAAGAAAAAGCTACCAGCAAACTTGCAGTACAAAAAAATCTTTCTAAAAAAGCCCGGAAAGTTGGTGAAATGAATATCCTGTTCCAGTATGCCAATGCTTTAATTCGTTTCAACCAGAATAAAAGATTGGGTAATTTTTATACAAACAGGAATTTAAAACAGGAAGATCAGATTAAATTTACAGAAGAAAAAGTGAATACAACTGAGCTTAAAGAACTATTAAAAGGCACGCCAGTAAACAGGGAACAAGCATTGCTTTGTAACCGATACGGTTCGTTGATAAACGCACTGAAGTTAACCAATTTCGAGCTGGGTGATTTAGTATATTATCATCAAATGCAAAACATTAAAAATAATTTGCTGAAAAACGGCACAAAACTTACCGCCGAAGAAATTGAAATGTTCGATTTTATCCATATGAATTTCGTGGAAAATTCCAACTTTTCTGAAATAAGAAACTTTTCGAGGCTTTACGGAAAAGCATGGAGCGGATTCATGAAAAAATACAGCAAAACAATTCAGGATTACATCAATAATTATTATACCGAAAACCTTGCAAAAAATGCAAAAGATATTTTTGGAGTTGAAAACGGCCTGCTACTTGATTATTTGCTGGCCCAGAATTATCTGGTGGCATTGAACAATACTGAAAAGCCGGATGCCAAAGAATTTAATGCTATAAAAAATGCGGTTAAAAATCCCGGGTTAAAGGAATACGTGATTTCGAAGTATTACAAAAAGAAGGCAGAAACAGAAGTCCTTGCCTCCGGTGGTGAACCGGTTTTAAAAACTGAGGGCGATAAAATCTTTTATAACATTATAAAAAATTACAAAGGTAAGGTAGTGTATGTCGATTTCTGGGCAACCTGGTGCGGGCCGTGCAAAGCTGGAATTAAACAGATAAAACCCTTAAAGGAGGAACTGAAAAATGAAGATATCGTTTTTGTTTATATTACCAACCCCACTTCGCCTGATAAAGATTACGCTAAAATGAAACCGGACATTAAAGGTGAACATTACAAGTTAACTTCGGATGAATGGAACCACCTTGCAGCTAAATTCAATATTTACGGTATTCCACACTATGCCCTGGTTGACAAGTCGGGAAGGATTGTAAATCCCAATCTAAATCACATAGGAAATGAACCTCTCAAAAAACTTTTATTGGAGCAGGTAAATAAATAATTAAATTATTAGAGAAAAGTCATCATTAGAATATTTCTGAATATGGTAGTTTTAAAGTACTTTTAACCTCCGTGTAACTCTGTACCTTCTCCGTGTTCTCTGTGTTAAAATAAAATAAAATAAAAATTAAGCACAGAGCTCACAAAGTTTTCACAGAGAACCTCAAAGGAAAAATATGAAAATAAAATCAATCATAATCGATGATGAAAAACACGGCCGCGAAAACCTTTCAGGAATTTTGCAGCAGTACTGCCCGGAAGTTGAACTTCTCGGTGAAGCCAATTCAGTTGATTCTGCCATTTTACTCATTCACGAACATAATCCAGATCTGGTTTTCCTTGATATAGAAATGCCAAAAGCCAACGGGTTTCAACTGCTGGAGCATTTTAAAGATTCGGGTTTTGAAGTTATTTTTGTTACTGCTTACGACAGTTACGCCATAAAAGCCATCCGTTTTTCTGCCGTAGATTATATTCTAAAACCCATCAACTTTAACGATCTGATTGCGGCTGTCAACAAAGTGGCTCAGCGAATTCGGCTAAAAGAGGAAAACGAAAGGATAAAACAATTGTACCGGAATATTCATCAACCCCAAAATCCCAGAATTGGCCTGCCCACTGCCGACCGTATTGAATTTGTGGAGGTGAATAAAATTATCAGGTGCCAGGGTGAAGGCAATTATACACACTTTTATTTTGAAGGAAGCAAACATTTACTGGTGGCCAAAACTTTGGTAGAATTCGAAGATTTATTACAGGAATATTCGTTTATCCGAATTCATAAAACACATTTGGTAAACCTTAAACATGTGGTTGCGTATGTAAAAACTGATGGTGGCTTGTTGCAGCTTTCGAATGGCGATTCGGTGGCAGTTTCGCGTAGGAGAAAAGAGTTCGTCCAGAAAATGTTAAAAGTAAATATACGATGAAGACTTTATTTGTTTTGTTCCTCGCAATGGGATTTTCAATTTCTGTTTTTGCCCAAAACAGTTTAAGAAACAGTTCGTTTCAAACCCTTAAATTTGGTGACCTGAAAAGTTTCAACCGGGCTGGAACATTTCCAATTTCACCCAACTTCCAAACGGGTGCAGATACTTTGGGTTTACAGTATCCATTTAAAAAACCAATGGATAAAATTCAAACCGCCAATTCACTCGCATTCAACAGCATTCAAAAATACCGTTCAAATATGCCGGTATTAAATCCACTGTTTTCGTCAAACTTACCGATTTTTGTACCCGACCCAACGGTAAATTTTACAATTATAGAAAAAAGATTTGAGCTTGTTAATCCACTGGATACCAAGTAGTAGCTTTTTGTTTTTTTAATCAAATTGAAAATTATTTATTCTAAGCGAATGATACTTGCTTTTTAGAAAACAGTTCCTATATTTGACGCAATAAAAAGACAAAAAGATGCGTAATTCTTCCGTAAATAATAAAATGATGACATGTACAATGATGTGTATGTGCGCTTTTATTATGATATGGAGGAGATAAAATTTTGATTTATTATTTTTATTAAGGCTCTTCCATATTGGAAGGGCCTTTTTTGTTTGATTTTTTTTAACCGATTTTATAAATAATACAAAACTAAAAAGAATGTCAGATTTAAATTTTTCATTGTCAGGGCAAAACGAAAACCCTACAAAATTTGTAGCAAAAACACGTCAGTTTACCTTAACTATCGACGAGCCGGAAGGGTTGGGCGGCACCAACGAAGCACCAAATCCGGTCGAGTTTTTATTGGCAGCTTACGCCGGGTGTTTAAATGTAATGGGGCATATTATTGCCAAAGAGTTAGATTTCAAACTCAACAGTTTAAAAATTGAATTGGATGGAGATTTGAACCCCTCGAAAGTATTTGGACAGCCCACTGCCGATCGTGCAGGATACAAAGAAATACGCGTAAATATTATTCCCGATGCCGATGCCGATCAGGAGACTTTGGATAAATGGTTGGAAGCCATAGAAAATCGTTGCCCGGTGAACGATAATTTGATAAATCCTACCCCAGTAAAAATTGCCCTAAAACCGATAAAAGTTTTAGCAGCCTAAAATGGAGTTAAAATAAAGCTGTCTCAAATTTAGTGGTTTGCCGTGTTGAAACAAATTCTAGTGGGCGGACACTGATTTTAGGGACAGCCTCTCTTTTTTGTTCTGAATTTTACTTTGTTTTAATTTTAGTGGTTGTTTTATCGTCTTCTTTTTCAGCTTTAGGAACTGTTACGTAATAAGGCAAACAATTTTGAGCGAAGGTATTTTGTTCTTTAACAGCTTAAAAAATTAGCGAATAGCGTGCTATTTAGAGCCTGTCCATAAAGTAAGCTTGAGTTAGAAAGTTCGAATTTGAAGCCTGCGAAGTCATAAAATAAAGGAGCTTACTCTTGTAAATGTCTGTTTTTATGGCAAGCGTAACGCAGAAATCGGATTTTATGGACGAACACTAAATAGTAGCTGTAATTTTCAAATGTTAGCTCATTTATAATTGAACGACCTGATTTTTCTGCACTTGTTTTAATCTTGTTTAATGTAGAATTGGGAGATTCGGTATTTTTAGTTTTGCTTGAAAGGAAATCATCTACTGTTTGCAGTAAAATTGAATATAAATCAAATCTTTTGATCATCGGGACAATATGTAACCCTCTGATAATAAGGTATATTCTCAATTCATTTTAAATATTAACTTTTTAACTTGAAACTTCTGTCGTTAAAGTTTGTTAAGCACATACTATTACAGCACTTTTTTTGTTTCTATCTTTACTACAATTAAATACATTTATATTAGATGAACAAGCCACGCATTCTTTGGACAGACGACGAAATTGATTTATTACGTGCACACATTATTTTTCTGGAAGAAAAAGGTTATGAAGTTGAAACCGCTAACAATGGAACTGATGCCATTGAAAAAGTTAAGGAAGAGTTTTACGATATAATCTTCCTGGATGAAAACATGCCGGGAATGACCGGATTGGAAACACTCACAAAAATTAAAGCCATTTCGCCAAACGTGCCGGTAGTAATGATTACCAAAAGCGAAGAAGAAAATATAATGGACGAGGCGGTGGGTTCAAAAATTTCCGATTATCTGATTAAGCCGGTTAACCCAAAACAGATTCTGCTTTCGCTAAAGAAAAATATCGACCAAAAACGGCTGGTGACACAAAAAACAACTTCTGCATATCAAATGCAATTTGGTCAAATTGGAATGGAAATTAATGACAGGCTTACTTTCAACGAATGGAAAGATATCTACAAAAAACTGGTTCATTGGGAAATTGAATTGAGTAATTCGGACGATACTGCAATGGATGAAATTTTGGCCATGCAAAAGTACGATGCCAACAAAGCATTTTTCAGGTTTGTAAAAGAAAACTACACCGACTGGTTTACCCAGGATTTTAATGAACGCCCAATGCTTTCGCCCGATATTTTCAAACAACGTGTTTTCCCTCATTTAGATGCAGGTAAAAAAACACTTGTGTTGGTAATCGACAATTTACGTTTCGACCAATGGCGCACGCTTAGCCCTGTATTTAACGATTACTTTAGAACCGACAAGGAAGAATTATATTTTGGCATTTTGCCTGCCGCAACAATGTATGCCCGTAATTCAATGTTTGCAGGATTAATGCCTGCTGAAATAAAAAAATTATATCCTGAACTTTGGGACGACGACGACAACGAAGGGAAGAAAAACAGGTACGAAGAAGAATTAATTCAAAAACAATTGGATAGGTATAGAAGAAAAGAAAGCCTCTATTTCGAAAAGGTATCCGGAATAAAAAAGGATCGCTGGGTATCTGAAAATTTACAAAACATACAAAACAACGACCTTTCGGTTATGGTAGTAAATTTTGTGGATATGATTTCGCACGCCCGTACCGAAATGGATATGATACGTGAACTGGCAAACAACGAAAAAGCGTATCGTTCCATAACTTTAAGTTGGTTTCAAAACTCATCGCTATTCGAGTTGCTGAAAAGTTTGGCAGAAACTGATATCCGAATTGTTGTTACAACCGACCACGGTTCTATTCGGGTAAACAATGCAGTAAGAGTAATTGGCGACCGCGAAACCAATACCAACCTGCGTTACAAGTTGGGTAAAAACTTAAACTTTAAATCGAAAAATATTTTTGAAGTACGCGATCCAAGAAAAATATTTTTACCCTCACGAAATGTAAGTACCAGCTACATTTTTGCCGGCAACACCGATTTTTTCGCCTATCCGAACAATTATAATTATTACGCCAATTATTACAAAGATACCTTTCAACACGGTGGGATTTCAATGGAGGAGTTGATTATTCCGGTTATCACACTTTCGCCAAAGAAATAGATTTTCAATTAAATTTGATTTTGTTTCACAACAAATGCCCCATTTTTTGCACCAATTATTTTACCAATAACCGGGCATTTTATCATTAACAAAAAGAATAATCGAGGGTCGGTTTCATCCATTAATCCCTCGTAATTCCCCATCCCTTTTGAAATAATCAGATCTGCCGAATTATAAGTTTTAAGAAATTCGCTGCTTACCCTGTGCAATAAAGTAGATGGTGCATCGTCGCCACTTGAAACTATTTTCACAACTTTACCGATACCAACTTGAGCGGCCTCTTTTTCGGTAACATCGTTTAAAATAGGTTTGTTTCGAACAGCAAAGTAAACATTTGGATGGTTTATGGTTTCCAGAAAAAGTTTATCGAGAACCACCTCGCCACAATTATCGCCAAGGTAAAGAATGGTTTTTGCTTTTTTAATTTCAGCTTTTAATTGCTGTGAATGGTCGATTTCGAAATCGCTGTTCAAAACCCGTTCAATTGTTCCCAAAACATCGAATTTATCAGTTGGTCCATAATCGATAATATTCCCTGCAATTGCTAATCGAAGTGCTGTATCGAATTTATCTTCTGAATTTTGAACCCGCTCCTGAAATTTGTGATACAGTTTTAACATTTCCCGATTGCTTTTATCCTTCTCAATAGAATAAGGATCGTCAATTACAGATTCGCATTTTAACAAATTGAAAATATCGCGTGTAATTTCGGGCGAATAACTATTTTCAATATCAATGTTCGAAATATTTTTCACCAATCGACTACGCAAAGAGCTTCTTTTTTCAATTGGAATTTCAAATTTATCCATCCGCTTTTTTAACCCGTTTATCTGGCAAAGAATGCATTCGTAATTCATAAAATAAATATATACGTTTAATAAGGTTAATTTGGAATA
>VAPK010436839.1_pt1 | contig 9999 bp, 8 predicted proteins | sample 3395031 | NCBI WGS metagenome assembly VAPK01 (sample SAMN08290443, study PRJNA428436) | hydrothermal vent metagenome | isolation source: Deep-sea hydrothermal vent chimney 1 | place: Pacific Ocean: Juan De Fuca Ridge
ATGCGGATCACCGTGTACGGTCAGGAAATCCAGATCAAACTGCGCGAGACCACGCACCGCCGCCTCAATGGTGGCGCTGATGTCGAACAGTTTCATGTCGAGAAAAATACGCTTGCCGTGTTCCTGCTTCAGCTCATTCGCCAGCGCCAGTCCACCGCCGGTTAGCATGCCAAGGCCAATTTTGTAAAAGCTGACATCGTCGCCGATTTGTTCTGCCAGTTTCAGGCCCGCAAGGGCGTCAGGGACGTCCAGCGCGACGATAAGTTTGTCAGAGCTGTTTTTCATAGGCGCTGTTTAGGGCGGGGAGCAGGCCAGCGCAACAGGTTCAACCCGCCCCATAAATCACATCCTTATCCGGTCTCTTGGTGCAATACCTGGTGCGCGCCCGGATGTCTGCAAGTGAACGCAATTGTAATCCCTTTGTTTCATTGCAGCTTAATAGCTTTGGGCGATATTTTCGAAACCGGGAGGAAAAGGAGGCCCTTTGGGCCATTTTTTTGTCTCGCCCTAGCGGGCTCGGGTATGCCTCCGGCGGGAGTATTTAGGAACAGAAGAAGGGTTAAGAGGGGCTTGTTCAGGGAGGTGTGAGTACCCAAATAGATGATGAGGCCTGCAAATAGGGTGTGCCGCGAGTTCGGGCATCCTGACGATTGGGCGCTTTATATGAAGGAGAATACCGATGGACATGGAAAAGTTCACGGATCGGTCAAAGGGCTTTATGCAAGCCGCACAGACCATCGCAATGCGCGAAGATCATCAACGGCTTATGCCGGAACATCTGCTTAAAGCATTGTTGGACGACGAACAGGGGCTGGCTGCCAATCTGATTTCTGCTGCTGGTGGAGATTCCAAGGGCGTTGTTGAGGCCGTGGATCTGGCTTTGGCGAAAACCCCGAAAGTCAGCGGTGACGGGGCGCAGGTCTATATGGACCAGCAGACCTCGAAGGTGCTGATTGAGGCGGAAAAGATTGCCAAGAAAGCCGGCGACAGTTTTGTACCGGTTGAGCGCATTCTGATGGCGCTGGCAATGGTGAAATCGAAAGCCAAAGAGGCGTTGGATGGCGGCGGTGTGACGGCGCAGGCGCTGAATTCAGCGATCAATGATGTGCGCAAGGGACGCACGGCTGACACAGCCAGCGCCGAGGAAGGTTATGACGCGCTGAAGAAATATGCGCGTGATCTGACCGAGGCCGCCGAGCAAGGTAAGATTGACCCGATCATTGGGCGCGACGAGGAAATCCGGCGCACCATGCAGGTTTTGTCACGGCGCACCAAAAATAACCCGGTTCTGATCGGTGAACCCGGCGTGGGTAAAACTGCGATTGCCGAAGGTCTGGCGTTGAGGATCGTGCATGGCGACGTTCCCGAAAGCCTGAAGAATAAAAAGCTGATGTCGCTGGATATGGGCGCGTTGATTGCCGGCGCAAAGTATCGTGGTGAGTTTGAGGAACGCCTAAAAGCGGTTCTGAACGAAGTAACCACAGCGGCTGGCGAAATCATTCTGTTCATTGATGAAATGCACACCCTTGTCGGTGCTGGCAAGGCGGACGGCGCAATGGATGCGTCGAACCTGTTGAAACCTGCGCTGGCGCGGGGTGAATTGCACTGTGTCGGCGCTACGACGCTGGACGAATATCGCAAGCATGTGGAAAAAGATGCAGCTTTAGCGCGGCGTTTTCAGCCAGTTTTGATTGCTGAACCAACGGTGGAAGACACTATTTCTATCCTGCGTGGCATCAAAGAAAAGTACGAAGTTCACCACGGGGTGCGGATCAGCGATAGTGCTCTGGTGTCTGCGGCCACGCTTTCACATCGCTATATCACTGACCGGTTTCTGCCGGACAAAGCCATCGATTTGATGGACGAAGCCGCCAGCCGGTTGCGTATGGAAGTGGACAGCAAACCCGAAGAACTGGATGCGCTGGATCGTGAGATATTGCAAAAGCAGATCGAAGCCGAGGCGTTGAAGAAAGAAGACGACAAGGCATCTGTAAAGCGGCTGGATAAGCTGGAGCATGAACTGGGCGACTTGCAAGAGCAATCCAGTGAGATGACTGCCCAGTGGCAGGCTGAACGGGATGTGTTGGAAGGCACGCGCGAGCTGACTGAAAAGCTGGATCATGCCCGCGCGGTGCTGGATCAGGCCAAGCGTGAAGGCGATCTGGCCAAGGCAGGCGAGCTTTCATATGGGGTTATTCCTGATCTGGAGAAAAAGTTGCAGGACGCCAAAGACGCCGAAAGCACCAAGCTGGTGGAAGACGCTGTTGGCCCGGAACAGATTGCGCAGGTAATTGAACGCTGGACTGGCATTCCGACATCACGAATGCTGGAAGGCGAGCGTGAAAAGCTGCTGCGCATGGAAGACGAAATTGGACGTCGGGTGATTGGCCAGAAAACGGCTGTGACGTCGGTCGCCAATGCGGTGCGCCGGGCGCGGGCCGGGTTGAATGATGAGAACCGGCCATTGGGCAGCTTTCTGTTCCTTGGGCCAACCGGTGTCGGTAAAACAGAGCTGACCAAGGCGGTGGCCGAGTTTCTGTTTGACGATGACAGCGCGATGGTGCGCATTGATATGTCTGAGTTCATGGAAAAGCACGCGGTTGCGCGGCTGATCGGCGCGCCTCCGGGATATATCGGCTATGATGAAGGTGGCGTGCTGACCGAAGCCGTGCGGCGTCGCCCATATCAGGTGGTGCTGTTCGATGAGGTCGAAAAGGCGCACCCGGATGTGTTCAACGTATTGCTTCAGGTTCTGGATGACGGGGTGCTGACCGATGGCCAGGGCCGCACGGTGGATTTCAAACAAACGCTGATCATCCTGACGTCCAACCTTGGCGCGCAGGCTCTGAGCCAGCTGCCTGAAAGCGCTGATGCTTCGGATGCCAAACGTGACGTGATGGATGCGGTGCGTGCGCATTTCCGGCCGGAATTCCTGAACCGACTTGATGAAACGATTATATTCGATCGCCTCAGCCGAGGTGACATGGATGGCATCGTCGATATTCAGCTTGGGTTGTTGACCAAACGACTGGCGACGCGCGGCATATCGCTGGAACTGGATGAGGCGGCCAAGACCTGGCTGGCGGATGAAGGCTATGACCCTGTATTTGGGGCGCGACCTTTGAAACGGGTCATTCAGCGCGCTTTACAAGACCAGTTGGCCGAAATGTTGCTGGCCGGTGACGTGGTTGAAGGTGATTTGATTACTGTTAGCGCCGGGCAAGACGGGTTGGTTATTGGTGAACGGGTTGCGGCCAGTAACCGCCCGAAACCGGATGATGCAACGGTGCATTAAGCCCGTAACGTTAAGACAATTATCAAGCCTCGCCTGTTTGGCGGGGCTTTTTCTTTGCCACGCGCGGGACGTATTTGCGCCCATTTTGGCGGTTAGCCCTAGGTTACTTGAAAAGATTTTATAGCCTGAGGGAATTCATAATGTCAGGATTTGTAGTTCAGACACCTACCGCATTGTCGCGGCAAACCGCACTGAACGCTGCCCGGGCCCGGGACGCGACGATTGATGATGCGACACTGGAGAACGGCGATTTGTGGGACATCGTGCGCCCGCTGAATGATGCAATGAATATCGCAGAAGGTGAGACGCAGTATCAGGCCTCGGTTGCACGGTTTTCCAAGCAGCAACGCGCTGCACATGCGGTTATCTGGTATGTAAGTGACGTGAAAAACGGCGGGCATTGGCAGTTTTTCTACAATTCCACCGGTATTTTGTGGGAAGCGGCACAAAAGGGCCTGCGTGAAATCGGAGCAGGTGAAAATGCCCTGATCCTTTCGGGGGCTGCTCTGCGTGCTGGCGGTTCACCACCGTTTGAACTGAACCCCCGCCAAAGTCTGATGAAACGGCTAAGCCCTAAATTCGCTGATCTGGATGAGCGGATGGACAATTCTGATCCCCTGAAGTTGCTTTGGGAATATGTTCGCGCGAACCGTTCGGCATTTTATTATACCAACCCAAAAAACGCCTGATCTAATGGGCGCGCCGATCGGCGCGGCTGTTTTTCTCATTCGCTTTGCTCATTCGGATTGCGCTTCGCGCGAAGGTATTTATCAAAAGAAGAAGATCTTGGCTTTGTCATTCTCTGAGAGCGGGTAACCCCACGCCGGTGCTTTCAAAGCCACCATCCACTGCGATTGTCTGGCCGGTGACGTAGCTGGCTTTGTCAGAGCACAGAAATACGATGACTTCGGCCAGCTCACGCTCGGACCCGTAGCGGTTTAACGGGATGGCATCGTGGTAAGCGGCGATGATTTCCGGTGAATGAACGGCCATTGCCAGCTTGGTTTTAACCGGCCCCGGTGCCACACAATTGGCGCGGATACCAAATTCCCCCAGCTCGACTGCCTGTTGCCGGGTCAGATGACGCACGGCAGCTTTCGATGTGCCATAAGCCACCCGCAAAGTAGACGCCCGACTGCCGGATATAGAGGCAATATTAACAATCGCCCCGCTGGATTTCTTCAGCGCCGGGATGGCCGCCTGGCTGCACAGAAAAACGCCATCCAGATTGGTCTCCATCACCGTGCGCCATTTGGCAAAGCTGGTATCCCCGATCAGTCCGAACTCTGCGACACCGGCGTTATTTACCAGTGCGTCAATGCCTCCGAACACTTCCACAACTTCGCCGACCATGCCGTCAACCTGATTGGAAACCGACACATCACAATCAATTGCCCGGACATTGTTCAGCCGGCTGGCGGCCTTCGCCAGTTCCGGTCCATCCCGGTCAATCATTGCAACCTGCCAGCCTTCTTCCAGAAATAGCTGTGTTGTTGCCAGGCCAATGCCGCGCGCGGCGCCCGTTACCAGTGCTGTTTTCATTCGTCTATTCTGTCCCGAAACGGTTTACCCCACAGGACCGCAGTGCCGGGTGCAAGTCAATCGCACACTTTTGAATACGTTTCAGAATCCAACAATAACGTGAGAAAGGTTGGTTTGGCTTTGCGCGAACACATTCTTAGGTGATGTTACACATGAACAAATCAGGAGGCCCCGATGGCCGGTCGTTGGAAGAATACTTTGAATTACTCGGATGTGACCCCGCAGGCGGATTATATCAACCGTCGTGAACTGATGGCGGGCGCCGGCGCGCTGGCGGCGATGTCTGTTGCTGGCCCGGCTATGGCAGCGATTGAAACGATCCCCAGCCGGTATTCCACCACTCAGGAACCCAATACCCTGAAGGACATCACCACCTACAATAACTTTTATGAATTTGGCACCAGCAAGGATGACCCGTCCAAATATGCCCACACCCTGACAACTGATCCGTGGTCTGTGCAGATTGACGGGCTGGTAGATAAGCCAGGTAACTATGATCTGGCTGATCTGACTTCCGGGGTCACCATGGAAGAACGCATCTACCGTCTGCGCTGTGTTGAAGGATGGTCAGCCGTGATCCCATGGGTCGGATTTGAACTGGCGACATTGCTGAACCGGGTCGGTGTGCAGTCTTCGGCGAAATACGTGTATTTCGAAACCCTGGTGCGCCCCGAGGAAATGCCGGGGCAGAAACGTGCGTTGCTGGACTGGCCATATCAAGAGGGGCTGCGGCTGGACGAAGCCATGCACCCGCTGACGATATTGGCGACCGGGCTTTATGGTGAAGAACTCCCCAACCAGAATGGCGCACCTTTGCGTCTGGTTGTGCCATGGAAATACGGTTTCAAGTCGATCAAATCCATTGTGAAAATCTCGCTGGTGGACAGCCAGCCAGCGGCCACATGGAACAAACAAAACGACGCTGAATACGGCTTCTACAGCAATGTGAACCCCGAAGTTGACCACCCGCGCTGGTCACAGGCGACCGAACGTCCGATTGGTGGCGGGCTGTTTAGTAAACGTATCCCGACGCAAATGTTCAACGGTTACGCGGATGAGGTGGCAGGCCTTTACGCTGGCATGGACCTGAAACAGTTCTTCTAAGGGAACCGATATGCAAAACGACCGTCTTTTGAAATATGGTGTCATCGGTACGGTGGTTGCAGCGCTCGGTTGCTTCACCCCGCTGCTGGTCATCCTGTTCGGGGGGGTAGGCCTGTCGGCAATGGTGGGCGCGCTTGATATGGTGCTGTTACCGGTCTTGGGCGTTTTCGTCGCCATTACACTTTATGCACAAATCGGAAAGTCACGCGCATGAGCGAACTCATATCAACCATCACCTGCCCAAACTGCGGCCACTCAAAGGCTGAAACCATGCCAACCGATGCCTGTCAGTGGTTCTATGCCTGCACTGGTTGCGGCGAAGTTCTTAAACCACTGAAGGGCGACTGCTGCGTTTACTGTTCTTACGGAACCGTGCCATGTCCACCGATTCAGGCCGGCGAAAGCTGCGGGGCTTAAGGAAAAACCCATGACATTTGCGAATTCAATAAATGGCGTATTGCGCCAGGTGCCCGCTTGGCCACTCTATATTCTGGGCGTACTACCGGGGGCCTGGGATTTTTACCTTGGCCTGACTGGCGGGCTGGGGGCGGAACCGATCAAGGCGCTGGAACAGGAACTGGGGCGCTTTGCGCTGCAACTGTTTATTGTGGTTCTGGCAATCACGCCCCTGCGCAATCTTACCAAGATCAATCTGGTCAAATACCGCAGGGCATTGGGACTGCTGGTATTCTTCTATGTATCCGTACATCTGGCCGTTTGGTTGTTTCTGGACGTACAGGACCCGGCGGCAATCTGGAAAGACATTGTCAAACGCCCCTATGTGACCTTTGGTATGATCAGCTTTGTAGCCCTGATCCCGCTGGCAATCACCTCGAACAACAAGTCCCTGCGTAAGCTTGGCCCGCTGGTCTGGCGCAAACTGCACCTGCTGACCTATCCGGCTGTAGCCTTGGGTGGAATACACTTTATCTGGCTGCGCAAAGGCTGGCAGGTAGAGCCGATGCTCTATTTCCTGGTAATTCTTATCCTGCTGGCGACAAGGCTGAAACTACGGCGGCGCAAAGCAGCCGCCGTCGCAGGGTAGCAATGGGAACTTTGCCCTGTAACTTTCGGGATCAGATCAGTTTGTCAGCTTAAGCGCATTGATAGTGTTGGCAATTGAATGGAATGCCTGACCAATGTCGGTGCCATCCACATCATAGTAATGCGAAGGCGTGGATGCACAGGATTGCATCACCAGCGATGACGCTGTCGAGGTTTCAAATCCCATTGTATAGACGGCTATACCTTGCGCCTTGGCTTCATTGCACATCGCTTCAAGGCGGGTATCCTTAGCGGCGTTAAATACCTGATCAACTGCCGCCGGCAAATTCGCCGGTCCATCGACGGTAAGATAATACTCCCAGCTGAATTCGTCCCAGAACTCGGGATAGCTCAGTTGAACCGCATCCACGGCGCCGTCAGGTGTAGGGTTATGGGTGCCATGCTCAACCCAGTAATAGTCGTTGCTTACAGGGTCAAAGGCAGAAACATGACCAACATGCGAGCCGGTAGCCGAGTTTTTGTAAAACGGTGACGGGCCTGCGCGAAAGCCATCACGAACCAGGTGCTGGGTCGTGTTTTTCCCGTCGGTCATCAAGACGATGACCTTTTTGACGTTCGGTTCGTTGTAATCAAATGGGCGACCAACGAAATTCGTGCTTATTACACCCAGATTGTCGGCCATATTTGTAACGGCCGGGCGGAACGCGGGGTCAAGCAAAGCTGATCCCCATTTCATGCCCAGTTCAATCGACGTGTAGCCGCTTGCATATAGGGCATCAATTGCAACTTCGAGATCCTGATAGCTGTTCTCATAGGCGGAAACGGCACGTTGAGAATAGGGGCTGCATGCACGGCGCCAGTCAACTGCATTATCCGCATTCCCCCAAGGATCTATTGTAGCGCTGCGCCGCAGATTTGGCGTAGGATCGGAAACCCCGCCCAGCAACAGGGGATCCAGCTCAACCGGCACCACTGAATAATCGGCAGCATCAAAGTCGATACAGCTAGAGTTTGTGTGCTCTTCGGTTGTGTTGAATTGCTGGATTAGTGTTTCGCCTAACAGCACCTGTTCATTATAGGGTACAAGAGAAACCGAAACAGAATCCGGATCAATCGTGCAGTTGCCGTCAAATGGCACTGTCGCGTCGGGATCGCACTGCATCAGGTACACAAATTCTTTCGCAGCCGCTTTCAGATCATCGATTTTGGAGTTTCCGCTGGAAGATGTTCCACCCATTGAACCTGAAGTGTCCACGACCAGAGAAATTTCGACCTCGGTTTTGCTTTCTACCGCGGTGCCAATGGCGGGTGCCTTTAAAGTGTTAATTCCGATCATATTCATGAAAAATGTATTCACCTGAATAGAGGCGGATGCCGTTACGGCTTTGCCTGAACCGGACTGGGCGATGACAATATCACCGGCAGCAATGGAATCTGCGAACCCGGCTTTGTTAAAATAGTCCAGAACGACCGCTTGAGAATCCAACGTCTGGTTGAGACTGGCGCCCGCAAGAATAGCGCGATCAAGTGTTGACTGAAGACGAGACCGCTGTGTTTCGGTTCGCATCAGGTCTACCGCCATGCCGGAAATGATCAACATCATGATCAATAGAAACAACGAAAATATAATAATTGAGCCATCCTCAGACCGGCCGAAACGTCGAAATACGTTCCACGCAGGTTTTGGCTTTAGGCCCTGATCATCTTTTACTGTGTTTCGGTTTACAGACATGACGTACCCTTTGACTCAAAAAATCTCTTTAAATGTGGGTAGCTGCACGCATTCATTTTGGCTCAGCTGACCCGCACTGTGGCAAGATGAAGAACAGATTAAGGAAAGACTGGGGCAATTAAGTCTTAATTAAGATTCTGGACACTGGCCGGAGGAAATACAGTTAAACTGGGCTTACTGTTTCAATTCCGGGTACAGAAATACAACCTGGGCGCGAAACTGAGGGCCACAGCCTGATTGTTGAGTGCAATAAACGATTCGTTAATCCTGAAAGTTAGGTGGATTGGTTTCGATGTATTCAGCTATCGGTTTGGCCCGCGCAGAGTTATCCTGCGCGGGCTACATTTAAGGCGCCTTTGCCTACCACTTACGTAACCACCTGGTGTGGGCCTGCTGGCGGTGCAGCTCTTCGCGTTTGCGGATTTCATGGCGGTAAAGTTCTGACTCATGGGTTGGCTGCTGAATATGACGTGACCATAATGGTTCACGGGTGGCGGTTTTGAATGAATTGGCAAGTATTTCTAACATATTGACACCTTTGTATGATTTGTAGCTTTCTGATAACTCTGTTTATATAGCTCCCGACCAACTGCGCGAGTTCATATGATTGTTGAAATGTTAGCTGAAGTATAAGATATATGGATTGGAACAAAATACCGTCGCTCTCAGCGCTGCGTGCGTTTGAAGCCGCAGCCAGATGCCAGAGCTTTAGCAAAGCCGCGCGCGAGCTGAATGTGACCCATGCTGCAATTGCGCAGCACGTTCGCCGTCTCGAAGCCGAATTTAATGAGAGCCTATTGTTCCGACAGGGTCGCGGGTTAGCGCTTACGCCAACTGGCTCTGATTTGGCTGATGGATTACGCAGTGGTTTTGGCGAGATCGCAACAGCTGTTGAAAACCTGAGATCGCAAAACGAAAAGAGACCGCTGAATATTACCGCCACACCGGCCTTTGCGGCGAACTGGCTTATGCCGCGCATGGGTGAATTCTGGTCGCTACATCCGGGAGTGTCGATAAACATCAATCCTAGCTATGAACTGGTGGATATGGCGCGCGACGGGTTTGATCTGGCGTTTCGATTTGGTGAAGGAGACTGGCCGGGTCTGAATGTCGAGCAGTTTTCCAGCGGGGATTATTGGGTGGTGGTGCTTCCCAAGCTGATTGCAGGCAGGGAGGTAACCTGTTTGAGCGATGTGGCTGATCTTCCATGGCTGCTCGAAGAACATATGATGGAACGCCGCGCCATTGTTGAGCGTGAAGGCATTGATTTTACCAAGGTTGATGTAACATTGCTCAACACAAATAGCCTGGTGATATCAGC
>VAPK010171192.1_pt1 | contig 9997 bp, 6 predicted proteins | sample 3395031 | NCBI WGS metagenome assembly VAPK01 (sample SAMN08290443, study PRJNA428436) | hydrothermal vent metagenome | isolation source: Deep-sea hydrothermal vent chimney 1 | place: Pacific Ocean: Juan De Fuca Ridge
GGTATGACTGAAGTTGTGATCATGGGTGTTAACCATACCGCTTGAAGCGCATTCAATACTGCACCCAGTATCATTAATATTAACGCGAGTTTAATGGTTCGTTCCATTGGCCAGCGATGTGCAAGACGACTGCTTAACCACGAGCCAAAAATTAAACCTCCTACCATTGGCACAAACATATAGGCAAAGTCACTGCTATCCAGTTTTAAAAAGTCAAAGATAACGGTTGGCGCTCCGGCGATATACAGGAATAAGCCACCAAAATAGCAGGCGACGATAAAAGTTAATGATAAAAAGCGGTGGTGAGTCAGTGTCTTGCCATAAACACGGGCAACGTTTACCGGGTGAAAGGATTGACGATGCGCTGGTTCTAACGTTTCGGGTATATGGAATAGCACCAGCAAAAAGACCATGCAGGTATAGAGTGCCAGAAAATAAAATATACTGTGCCAGCCAAAAAGATCGTGCAACCAGCCACCAATAACCGGGGCGATTGCCGGTGCAATTGCAAACAACATCATCACTTGTGACATTGCACGGTGAGCATCTTGCGGACTATAGACATCACGGATCATTGCCCGACCCGCAACCAGCCCACCGCTTGCTGCAATACCTTGCATTATGCGGAAGAGTAGAAAGGTGCTGTAGTCATTGGCCAGTGCACAACCGATAGAGGCTGCAATATAAAACAGCAGTGATCCCAGTATGACCTGACGTCTTCCTAATCGATCTGCCAGTGGACCTAATATTAGTGTTGAGATGGCAAATGCCATTAAATAAAAGCCCAGGCTTTGTGATAACAGGGCGCGGCTAATATTAAATTCTGCTTCAATGGCCGGGAAGGATGGCAAATAAGTATCGATGGTAAATGGCCCGATCATTATCATCAGGGCAACGATGGTGATTAGACCTCGGGGAGGCGTTTGTGTATAGGGCACTTGAACTTCGCTTTTATGTGAGGGAATTTATTGTAACGTTATTTTGCGTACGGTAATCACTTCTTGATGTATCCTTATATAACTGCGAGCCAGGCATGGTTTCAGAGAACAATATTCTTTAGTATTAGTAAGACTTTAGACTATAACAAATAAAATGCTTTTAGGTCATTCTAAATAATAGCATCAGAGTTATTGGAAAAATGTGAAGCAAAACCAGGTTGATATAATAAGGAAAGATGAATGTTAACGATCTCGACTAATTTAATTAAAAATATCTTTATAACTCTATTATTCCTGATAACACTGCTTGTTGTTATCTCTCCTTTAGCAAACGCGAGTGATAATATTCCACAAGATCTAAAAAAATGGGAGTCCTGGGTTTTAAAGGATAAGCCGGAGATTAAATGTCCTGTTATTTATAATCAAAATAAAAACTTCTGCGCTTATCCAGATTTTCTTTCAATTGAGATGAAAAAGAAATCCGGTCGTTTTAATCAAACCTGGAATGTGTATGCCGAGTCCTGGATTACCTTGCCGGGTGATAACACGATGTGGCCAAAAAATGTACGTGTTAATAAAAAATCACTGCCGGTCATTAGCCACAATAACAAACCATCAATCCAATTAAAAAAAGGGCGCTACAGCATCAGTGGTGACTTTAATTGGCAACAACGTCCTAAGTCACTCGCTATTCCGCAGGAAACAGGACTTGTTAGCCTGACAATCAATAATAAAAAAGTTAAGTTACCTGATTTTCGTAATGGTAAATTATGGTTAAAAACCACCGATATAAGATCAAACCAAAATAACAAACTGGATGTACAGGTTTTTAGAAAAATCACTGACAGCATACCGCTGCGCGTGACTACACACATAAAACTGGATGTGTCCGGTCAGCAGCGTGAAGTGACGCTCAATGGTGCATTACTTGAGGGTTTTACCCCAAGCGCGATCAATAGTCGTTTGCCTTCACAGATTGATAGTAAAGGTTCATTAAAAATTCAAATTAGTCCGGGACAGTGGACGATTGATGTTAGCGCATTTAATCCACAGCAACTCACCCGTATTCCATTACCTGTCAACGATGATGATGAAGAAGTCTGGCCGCAAAATGAAATATGGGTGCTTGATCAACAAACTCATTTACGTTTGATTAAGGTGACAGATAAAAACAGTATCGATCCAAATCAGACACAATTACCTTCAAGCTGGAAGAACTTGCCTGCTTATAATATGCAAGCGGGTGAACAATTAACTTTTGATGTGTTAAAACGTGGCAACCCGGAATCTGAACCGGATCAATTATCATTAACTAAAAAGATATGGTTAGATTTTAATGGTGATGGCTTTACTATAAATGACAAAATTAGCGGAAAGCTTTCCCGGCAATGGCGATTGAATGCATCAGATATGAGTCTGGGGCAGGTGACTCTGAACGGTAAACCACAATTCATTACTGAAAATCAGGCGAAGCAACAAGGAGTAGAAGTCCGTCATGGTAATCTTAATTTATCAGCGGATAGTCGCATTAACAGTAAACCTGGAACAATGTCTGCTACGGGATGGGACATCGACTTTAGTAATGTCTCTGCAACACTCTATTTACCGGCAGGCTGGAAATTTATGTCACTCAGTGGTGCAAATTCCAACAGAACATGGGTTAAACAGTGGACACTTTTAGATTTGTTTTTGGTATTAATAACTGCAATTGCTGTTTATAAAATATTTGGTTTGAAGTGGGGTGCGATTGCCCTGGTTGCTTTAACGTTTGTCTGGCACGAACATGGCGCACCGCAATATATCTGGCTTAATTTAATTGTTGCTGTTGCTTTGTTACGTGTGGTACCAGAAGGCCGGTTTTATAAATTATTAAGTAATTACCGATTAATTTCATCAATAATGTTAGTGATGATTATTTTACCCTTTATGGTTAACCAGGTTCGCACGACCTTATATCCTCAACTTGAATTTCATAATATGAAAGCGAGTAACACAAGCTATAGTCAGAATAGAAAACCGCAAGTTTTTAATATGTTTAATAATGCACCAATGGAGCAGGAAGCTGATCGCGTTATGAGTAGCGGTATAGAAATGAAAGAACGAGTAAGAAAATTAAAAAAGTATTCACCTTTATCCAGTCGTTACCCGTCTAAATTGAAACCTGACTTGTTGCAGGGTAACCGTATTGATCCTGATGCGATGGTGCAAACAGGCCCTGGCTTACCGTCCTGGACATTACATCAATTTCCAATTCGCTGGGATGGCCCTGTTCATAAAGGTCAAAGTATATCGTTAATATTACTTTCTCCTGCCATGCATGCTATTTTTAAAGTGTTGCAACTGGTTTTTGTCTTATTACTGGCCTGGCGATTACTGGATATTTCATCGTTCAAGTTGCCCCGATTACCTCCGGCTGCAATAACTAAAGCAACTACGGCAGGTTTTGTTTTGAGTTTTATGTTCAGCATGATGCCTTCACCGGCTGAAGCCGCCTTTCCACCAGAAAAGCTTTTGCAGCAATTACAACAGGAATTAATGAAACCGGCTAAATGTTTGCCGCAATGTGCCAGCATCGAATCCATGTCGATAAATTTATCTGCAAAAAAGCTGGAGATTAGTTTACGGTTGCATGCCAATGAAGATGTGTTATTGCCATTACCTGTTCCGATTAAACAGTGGATTCCGAGAAAAATAACGGTTGATGGTAAAGAAACAACAGGTCTGGTTAGAAAAAATGATTCTACACTTTGGTTGCATAGTGTCAGAGGTTCACATTTAGTTAAAATTAGTGGGCGTGTTGATCATTTAAATCAATTACAGTTTAGTTTTCCATTAAAACCTCATCATATAAGTTTGAAAGCTAAAAAATGGTCATCTGAAGGAATGGATGAAGAGTCACATAAAATAACAGCGCTGACCTTTTTACGTATTATTGATAAAACTAAATCATCCAGAAGAAACAAAATAGAACAAAGTGAAATTCCAGTTTATGCTGAAGTTACTCGATCACTTGAACTTGGACTTGACTGGTATGTCACAACGCATGTTCGTGGTGTTTCTGGTACGGCTTATCCTGTTATTTTAAATATCCCGTTATTACAGACTGAGTCTGTCATAACCGATAACATTAAAGTAAAAAACAATCAGGTCATCGTTACACTTAACAAAAATCAACGTTCAGTAAGCTGGACATCAAAACTGGATAAGTCTCTTTACATTAAACTGCAAGCCAGTGAAAACGAACAATACATAGAGAAATGGAAGTTGAATGCAAGCCCTGTGTGGCATATTGAGTACAAAGGCACGCCGGTTATATATCACCAGCGCCAGGGCAATAATTGGCAGCCTGAATGGCAACCCTGGCCTGGAGAAAAAATTGTCATTAATGTTAGCAGACCAATTGGCATTAAAGGTAAAACGCTAACCATTGATAGCAGTACATTGACGTTAACTCCGGGTGAACAAATTACGGCTGCAAAACTGGCATTTAATTTGCGCAGTAGTTTAGGTGGACAGCATATAATTCATTTACCTGCTAAAGCTGAATTGCAAACCGTTTCTATTAATGGTCAAAGTATGCCTATTCGTAATACTAAGGATGGGCTTTCTTTACCTGTGTCTCCGGGTAATCAAAAAGTAGAAATAAACTGGCGAGAATCACGTGGTATCTCCGGTATTTTTCATTCATCGGATATTAATTTAGGAAGTGACAGTGTAAATAATGCCGTCAATATAAAACCGGGTCATAATCGTTGGGTGCTATTTACTGCAGGTCCGACTATTGGCCCAGCCGTTTTATTTTGGGGAATGTTAATTGTCATTATTATTATTGCCTATGCACTGGGTCGTATAAAAGGTACACCTTTAAATTCATTACAATGGGTGTTGCTTGGTTTTGGTTTAAGCGCATCCGGGCCATGGGGACTGGTTGTGATTGCGGCAAGTATCTTTGCATTAAGAATGCGCGGCAATTTAACGAGTGAAAAACTAGATGCGATGAGTAATATTAAATTCAACCTCATGCAGTCAGGTTTAATATTACTTGTGTTCATTTCTGTGAGTGCTTTACTTTCTGTTATTGAACAAGGCTTGTTAGGGGCACCTGATATGCAAATAACAGGCAATGGCTCAAGTTATTATCAATTGAACTGGTTTAGTGATCGTATTGAGAATATTGTACCTGAAGCGACACTGATCTCAGTACCCGTCTATATTTATCGTTTACTGATGCTTGCCTGGTCAATCTGGTTAGCCTTTGCTCTAATCAAATGGGCGCAGTGGGGATGGGTTAACTATACACAACATGAATATTGGCGGAACACTTCAAATAAACCTGCGAAGGAAGAGGCTGATTAATTTATTGTATCCAGCCTGATAAAACAATTTGAATAAAAAGTTAAGATTGAAATATTCAGAAAGCCACAGTTTTTGTAGGTTGGTGGTGAGCTTGTGACCATTGAGATACAACTGTTGGGCTTCTTACCTTAGCGCCAACCTGCATTAAAATATTTTATCACTTAAAAAACCATCTAACTTGTGACTGTTTTATGACACGTAAGCATAAAATGTATTCCTGTAAATACTCTAAAGATCTTATTCCCCGCTATATTTGACAACAATTTAATTCTCTCTTGTCGAGTGTCTTGTCATTTATTGTGTCCATGTCACCGTTTTGTCGATTCTGACTACCCACAAATTTGAAGACATGAGAAAAATACGATTATTAATGAGGAGTGGATCATGTATTGCGTAAAAATAGATTCTAAGGGGGTTAAAACATAAATTGATATTGTTGATTATGGGATATCACATTTTTATTTAAGATGTATAAAAAATGTGTGTTAACTCAAGTTAATTGTTGAACTCTTCATGGAGGAAATATTAGATGATTTCAAATAATGTAACTGCTTGTCATTCAAGCACCGTTCAATCTTCAACCATATTTAAAGACAAGGTAAATAAAATCGCTTTCATTGATTTTGATGGAACGCTTGTCGATAGCCATTGTGTTGATTATCTCATTGTTATTAATAAAAATTTAAAAAATAAATGGAAATTCATTTTATGGAGGACATTACTGCAATTTAAAGGACCGCTGTTCTATATATTAAATTATTTTTCAGCGTATCTTTTTGATAAGTATTATTATCGATTTTACAAAGGATTAAAAAGAAAAGAACTTGATGAGATAATTAAGGAAAGTGTTACCCCTTACATAAAGAAAAATATTTTCCCGCAAGTTGAAGAAGAGATAAAAACATTACGCTCACAAAATTATCATGTTGTCGTTGTATCCGGGACATTGAAAAATATTGTTGAACCGGTTGCATTAGAGCTGGGAGCGCATGATTGCATTGCCACCCATCTTGAAGAAAAGAACGGCTGTTTTACCGGTGAAGTAAAAGGTTATTATGTAAACAATACTAATAAACGAAAAGCGATTGATAGATATTGTTTGTACCATAATCTTTCACCTGAAAAAATAATCGTATATGGCAACAGTAAATGGGATATTCCTATGTTGGATATTGCAGACGAATCATATGTAATAAATCCAGACAAAAAATTAGTGAAATGGTCTAAATCTAATCGATGCGAGGAGAAAAAATGGGGCTTTGAAAAAATACCACTTAGATTTTATTTTTTATATATGTTCCTCAGACCTTTTATAAAAAACTGGGAAGGTCTGGATAATATTCCTAAACACAAAGGGGTGATCATCATTGCCAATCATTGTAGTTATCTTGATCATTATGTTATTGGTTTAACTATTATGTGTCGTCATCATCGTCGTGTTCGTTTTCTGGCAAAAAAAGAGCATTTTGATAAACCTTTTGGTCGTTGGATACATCAATTTCTCGGGGCTTTTCCTATTAATAGAGAAAAGGGCGGTAAAGAAGGGCTGCAAAGTGTGGTGAACCTGTTAAAACAGGGTGAAATTGTTTTACTTTATCCTGAGGGAACGAGAAGTAGCGACGGATTATTACAATCCTTTAAACCAGGAATATTGTATACGCATTACAATAGTGGTTGCCAGATAGTACCAGTGGGAATTAATGGTGCGTTCGAAGTTTTGCCCAGTCATAAAATATTTCCACGACCCGGCCGTATATCATTAAAATTTGGGCCAGCGATATCGTTAATGAAAAATATTGGGGAAACATCGTTACCCAGAGGAAACGACCGTATCGCTATGCTTGAGAACCTTAGGTACAAAGTCGGGTGTCTTGCCAATAGTGTTAATTAGAAGGTTGATTAAAGAGGGCGGTGGTAATGAAAAGGATTACACCGCCCGTTTTTTAATTAAGTACACGGTAGCCACGATTACGTAAACAATTTTTTACTACTCGCACACGTTCATGTCGGGTAGATGCGCCAGCTTGAACGCCACCGCTCAAAGCACCTAATTTAGCTGTTTTAACTGCAGTTCTGTTACCACCGATAATTTTCCCGGCAATTGCACCTACAACAGCACCTGCAACTATACCTTCACCGACTTTTGATTGTACCTGGCGTGAAAGGTGCTGGCATTCGGCTAAATCTGCCTGGTATTGACCCATATCAACGCCTTTCGGGTCGATTATAATCTGTGCATGTCGGGCACAGCCAGTTACAGTGAGCATAGTTAATATCAGGGGTAAAAGAATGAGTTTTTTCATATGGTTTTTACCTTCTAAGTAAATATCTACTTCATATTATAGACGCTGGATTTACGATATAATGGACAGTATACAGATTAATGTAAAATTGAGTTATTTAGAAAATGAGAGAAGTTGAAATCACAAAAGAACCTGTTGAGCTTTATAAAATATTAAAGTTCGAAGGCATGGCTTCAAGTGGTGGTGAAGCAAAACTGGTGATCGAGCAAGGTCAGGTTGTCGTTAATGGGACGGTTGAAACCCGTAAACGCAAAAAAATCATCTCTGGTGATATCATCGAGTTTCAAAATGAAAAAATTCATATACAACTGATAAAATAATTTACAGGAAAACTTAATGACCAATAATGATATTTTACGCCGTGTCCGCTACATCTTTGATTTTAATGATGACAAGATGATTGCATTATTTGGCTTGGCAGAACTTGAAGTGACCCGTTCTCAGGTTAGTGACTGGATGAAACAAGAGGATGATCCTACCTATAAAAAATTAAATGATACTCAACTGGCTACTTTTCTTAATGGTTTGATTAATGACAAACGCGGTAAAAAAGACGGGCCGCAACCTGTACCTGAAAAAGATTTATCTAATAATGCCGTTTTTATGAAGTTGAAAATTGCTTTAAATTTACAATCTGAAGATATTTTGAAAATAATGGATTTATCTGATTTCCGTATGAGCAAGCATGAATTGAGTGCCTTTTTCCGTAAGTCAGGCCATAAACACTACCGTGAATGTAAAGATCAGATTTTGCGTATATTTCTCAAAGGCCTGCAAATGCAATATCGTAAAGATGAAAAGACGAGTGAGGAGTTTAAATGGAAGTAAAATTCCGGTTTTAATTCAATGTGATTGAACCTCTTATTTGTTTAACGGTCACTTAAAAATGAAATTAATTAAATTTTGAGAGTGAATATGAATAAAAACAAATCAGTTCTATTTTTATTAGCAGGCTTACTCTTCTATATACCTGGTGCAGTAGCAGATAAAGCCGTTTTTGCCGGTGGTTGTTTTTGGTGTATGGAATCTGATTTTGAAAAGCTTAAAGGTGTATCTGATGTTATATCCGGCTTTACCGGGGGAACTGTTAAAGACCCTACATACCGGGGTAATCATAAAGGTCACTATGAAGCTGTTGAAGTAACTTATGATCCCGCTAAAGTCAGCTACCAGGAATTATTAAACTACTATTGGGTGAATATTGATCCCTTTGATGCGAGGGGACAGTTTTGTGATAAAGGTCCGAGTTATTTAAGCGCTATTTTCGTCGCCAATAAAAAAGAGAGAAGTCTGGCTGAAGCCTCTCGAAATAAAGTTATCGCACAATTTCCAAATCAAAAAATTATTACACCTATATTAAATTCGGCAACCTTTTATCCTATCAAAGGTAAAGAAAGTTATCATCAAAATTACTATAAAACCAATTCTGTACGTTACAAATATTATCGCTGGCGTTGTGGTCGTGATCAAAGATTAAAAGATATATGGGGCGATAAAGCGACGCACTAATTTAATATAACTATAATTTATGAAAAACAAGACTACATTTTTATTGTCCGTAATATTTTGGCTATGTTTTCTGTTGCCAGTAAAGGCAGAATATTCAAACTTCACAATTAATAGTGAAGATATGAAAATAAAAGTTGAGCAGGTTGTTAGTGGTTTAGGGATACCATGGGGAATGGTTTTTATTTCCCCTAAAAAAGTATTAGTTACTGAACGCGAAGGTAATGTCCGTCTCCTTGATTTAGAAAAAAACACAAATATAAATCTAAAAAATCTTCCAAAAATCATAGCTAAAGGTCAAGGTGGACTACTGGATGTTGCATTACCTCCAAACTATAATACAAGAGGTTGGATTTATTTTACTTATGTAAAATATATTAATCGCAAAGGTGCAACGGTGCTCGCACGCGCAAAATTGAAACAGAATAAGTTTGAAGACTGGCAAGAGTTGCTGGTTACTGATTCAGCCAGCAAAGAGCGTCGTCATTTTGGTAGCCGGATTACCTTCGATGACAAAGGGCATGTCTTTTTTGGCATTGGAGATCGAGGTAATCGTCCAAATGCACAGGATTTAACCAATCATGCGGGCTCAATTCTTCGTTTAAACCTGGATGGTTCAACCCCAAAAGATAATCCTTTTGTTAATAATAAATTAGTTTCACCTGAGATATGGAGTTATGGACATCGAAATCCTCAAGGGCTGAGTTATGACCCGAAACATAAACGTCTTTGGGAAATTGAACATGGGCCACGTGGTGGAGATGAAATTAATCTGATTAAAGCAGGTGCGAATTATGGTTGGCCAATAATTTCATATGGAAAAGAATACTGGGGCCCTGTTGCTGTCGGTGAAGGTACACATCGCCAGGGGATGGAGCAACCCGTTAAGGTTTA
>VAPK010040701.1_pt1 | contig 9996 bp, 9 predicted proteins | sample 3395031 | NCBI WGS metagenome assembly VAPK01 (sample SAMN08290443, study PRJNA428436) | hydrothermal vent metagenome | isolation source: Deep-sea hydrothermal vent chimney 1 | place: Pacific Ocean: Juan De Fuca Ridge
CGGATCATCCTTGAGCTTGCGGTACATTTCCTGGGTCACGCCCTTGGCAAGAAGCTCATAACGAAAGGTGATCTGTGCCAGCCCTTCACTTTCCCAGCGTTCCGCCGGGGGCACCCCGAGATTATAGTATTTCTCGTCCGTGGCTTGGGCGCCGTTGTGGCATTGCAGACAGCCGCCCTTGCCGTTGAACAGCTCCAACCCGGCAATCTGTTCGGGGCTCAGCGCACCGGTATCCCCGTTCAGATAGAGATCTACCGGGGTATCGTTGACGATCATCGTGCGTTCAAACGCGGCGATGGCCCGCCAGGCGTCGCCGATGATCGGCCATTCGGTGCCGAACACCTGATTGAAACGCTCGCGATATTCCGGGATGAAAGCCAGACGGGTCTCCATCACGTCGCTTTCGCCATTGCCGGCAACCGCGCCCGTGGCCGCGGATTTGGCCTGACTTTCCAGCGACCCGGACGAACCGGCCCAGAACAGCTGACCCAGATAGGCCGAGTTGATGATCGACTGGCTGTTGCGCCAGTGTACCGAGCCGGGATAACCGCGCGACAGGTCGTCGCTGAAGGCCCAGCCCTGATCGGGTTCGTGGCAGGTCACGCAGGAGACCGAGGCATCCCCGCCCAGGCGCGGATCCCAGAACAGCATCTTGCCCAGTTCAATCTTGGCACCGGACATCGGGTTGTCGTCCGGAATGGGCGGATCCCCCAATGCCGCCAGCGGCGGGATCACGGTTTCCTGTGCGGCGGCTGATGTTGCAACGCCTATCACGCCAACCACGCTCATGATTGTCACCGCGCCACTGACGAGTAGAGAGAACATGTTGATCGGTTTCATTGTTTTTCTCCCTTTCTAGTTGGATTGCTCGCGCCAGTTTTCGATGGCGGGATAGTTGGTTGAAATTTCGCCCTCCCAGACAAATTCAGGCGAGGTGAGCGGATCTCCGGACAGCGATTCAAGAAACGCAACCAGATCCTTCTGTTCGACGAAGGACAGCCCCAAAGGTTTGATCAGCGGGCTTTTGTTGGGATCGTCGCCGCCGCCGCCGTTGTAAAAGGACACCACTTCGAACAGCGAGTCGAACATGCCGTTATGCATGTAGGGCGCGGTGTATTTCAGTTCGCGCAAGGTCGGGGTGATGAAGGTGCCGATGGTGCTTCCATCCGCCTTGCGATCCCAGATATAGGCCCCGACATCGCGCCGCACGTTCATGTAGTTCTCGATGCCCATGAAGCTGGCAAACGCCGTCCAGGTCATGTGACGCAGCGGGTCGGACCAGATTTCCGGGTTCTCGGGAACCCCGGTGTTATAGCGCGCGTCGTCGCTGAGAAGCGCCCCATTGTGGCAGACCGCACAGCCCGCCTGGCCGGTGAACAGATCCTGACCGCGCAAGGCGGCCTCGCTCATCTGGCCGGTGTCGAACGGCGCATTGCGCGACACCAGGGTTTTCAGGTATTCCGGGATCGCCTTGCGGATCGACCCGTTGGACGGCTCGCCATATCCGGCGGCCTCGAACATCTCGATATAGACCGGGTCCTGCTTGACCCGTTCCTGCATCAGACGCATGTCCATGTTCATGAGGTAATCCTCGGTGAGCATTTCACGCGTCACGTCGTTCAGATTGGTGCCGATGCGCCCGTCAGCGAACCAGTTTTCCTGCAGGGCGGTATTGATCAGGGTCGGCGTGTTGCGAAATCCCTTTGAACCGGGATAGGCCAGCGACAACGCCAGGCCATCGCTAAACCCCTTGTCCGGCTGGTGGCAGGTGGCGCAGCTGAGCGCCACGTCGCCGGACAGGCGTTTGTCGAAGAACAACCGCTTGCCAAGCTCTGCCTTGGCCGCGTCAAACTCGGGGGCTGTGATCGGCCCCAGCTCTTGCGCCCAGCCAGTCGCCGGCAGGGCGATGACCGCGCCAGTCAACGCGATTGCGCAGGCGCCCCTTGTCACTATGTTGTGAAACCGAGAAAATCTCATCAGCATCCCTTTCTTCACGATTGCCCCGACCGCAGGAAGCGGCGGAATCGAAATCCTGACCCTGCAATCGCAAACCAGGCAGGCGCGGTCATTGACGGGCGTCAAGATTCCGTGATTAGGCTAAAGAATGTTCGATTTGGGGCAGGCCCGCGCGGGCAATTCAGTCGTAGTGGCGTTTACGCTGACCACGGGCCGCCAACAGGAACAAAAAGCCGGCCAGCAGCGCGGCAAGCGCCGGATAGCCAAAGATCCGCAGCGGATTGTCCTGAGGCTCAAGGCGCACCCAATACCACGAGGTAAAGCTGTGCCGCCCGCCCCTGTCACCGGCCAGCCCGTCCCAGTTGGCAAAGGCTATGGGCACATAGGCCCCTTCCTCAAAGACGATATCGGCGGGTGACCCGGTGGCGCGGGCACGTTTGAACACCACCTGCCACTGGCCATCTGCCCAGGTGCCACGCGCGTCAAGGGCGGTATTGTCGGGGCGCGCAACCGGGGGTTTGTCGGGACCGGACGCATCCAGCAGCATGGCCAGCTCAGGGCTTTGCGGCTCAACGCTCGGGGCGGCCCAGTACCACATGGACACCGCATTGCGCGCATCCCCGTGGCGAAAGGCCGGTTTCTCGCTGGACCCGGTCAGCATGGTCGGCAACTGGATCGCCACCGCGTCGCGCGTGGCCGCGCCATCCTCGATCGCATAACGCGCCTCCAGTTCGTCACCGGGCACCGAGTAGGTTCGGTCATCCACATCGACGCGAAAGGCGATGTCGTCGTCGTTATAGAGCGCGCGCACCGTCACCATGTCGTTGAGCGAGAAATAAAGCCGCGGTTCCCTGATGACGTTGGGCGACAGGGCAAATGTCATGGCCGGGGCTGCGTCCCAGGCCGCATCGTCGCCCCTATCCGGCAGGGTGCCGTCCACCCTTACCGCGTTGATCACCGTCTTGCCGGCACTGAGCGGCGTGGCGGTGTCACGCAGCGTCATGACATATTGGGCCATCGCCCAGCGGTCCCCGGTCGACATGGTGGTGGAATGTTCCGGCATCGGCGTGCCGGGAATGCCGGTGGAAAGGCGCTGGTAAACGTCGTCCACCGAAGCAGTCCAGCGCCAGGTTTCAGGCCGGGTCAGGTTACGCGGCCATATGCGGTTTTCCAGATCGTCCTTCAGCCGCTTGCCCGAGGTGATGTTGCCGCGCCCGGTCTGCCCGTGACACTGGGCGCAGGTCTTGACGAACTGTTCGCGCCCGCGCGCCAGCAGGTCGGGCGTGGGTTCGGGTCTGGTGGCCATGGCGATGGGGGTATAGTCGATATCTTCTTCTTCCCATTCGCCGAATTGCTTGATCTTGTAGATCAGCGCGTCGATCTCGGCGTTGCTCAGCATGGTTTTCCATCCCGGCATGGAGGTACCGGGCAGCCCGTCGCGGATGGTGGCGCGAAAATCCTCGTCCGAGGGAAATTCGCTATCGGCGTCGGTGGTCTTGTATTTGTAGATCGCCAGGGTGAAATCACGCGGCAGGGGATAGAAATTCTCGGCAGCGCTGCCCTCGCCGTCGCCATCCACCCCGTGACAGGCCGCGCAGCGTTTCAGGTAAATCCCGTCAACCGCCGCCTCGTTCAGTTCTCCGCCCGCGCCGGAGGCATCGGGTTGCGCCCCTTCAGCGGTGGCTGGTTCCGCGCTTTGCGCCAGTTCCCACGAGCGTGGCACAAAGCCGGTGTAATCGTAAAGGAAGGTGATGATCTTCCACACCTCATCCTCGCTCAGCATCTCATGCCAGACCGGCATGGCCGAGGCCCAGGGCGAGCCTTCACGCGGCAGGCCCGGCCCGCCGGTGGTGATGCGCCAGAACAGATAGGATTCCTGTAGCTGGGCAATGGTGGCCACATCCTGAAAATTGGCCGGGCGTGGGTTGAATGCCCCGGCAAACTGGCCTTTGCCGTCCAGCCGGTCGCCGTGGCAGAACACGCAGCCTGAGAAATACAGCTCAGCCCCCTCTGCCACCGCTTCGGTGAATTCGGCGCTGCCCTCGGCAAACTCTGCCCGAATGGGGTTTTCCAGCTTCAGAAGGTCGTAGGACTGGCCATAGACCCGCAAAGTAGAAGGCGGCGCGGGGTGTACCGTGCGCAATTCAAGCGGGGCGGTGTCCGAGGGTTTCACAAAGGAATAGGTCAGCGCCGCGCCACCCGCCATCACCAGAACCAACGCAACCGAGCGCATCAGCCTCAGGCCGGGATCCCCCAGAAGCGCCGTGATGGGGCGGAAAAATTCCGTTGCCGTCTTGTTGTCAAACGTGGCCACCAACAGAACGCCCACGACAACGATCACCATGTACTGGATCAACAGGGACTTGGGCAAAGGCGGAAAGATCAGATTGGTAAATACCGCATAGACCACGACAACGGTCAGGACCGACAGGAACAAGGGGTGTTTCAACAGGCGTTTCATCCAAGCGTTCTTTTCTTCATTTCGACAGGTCCATCAGGTAGTCGACGATCAGGATCAATTCGCTGGCATGCATCTGCTCGCCAAAGTCCAGCGGCATGAAATCGGCCTCATAGCCTTCGGCGATGATTGCGTTCGGCTCAAGGATCGCCTGCATCACCTCGCCCCGGCTCATCCTTGCGGCCAGATCGTCCAGCTTGGGCCCGGAATCGGCCTCGCTGCCGTCCAGATCGTGACAGCTTGCACAATAGTATTTTTCAATCGCCTCCTGCCCGGTGATGGCAAGCGGTTCGGTGTCGTCCTCTTCCGCTTCGGGCGCGGAGCTTTCGGGCACATCCGCCGCACCGGGCAGGGGGATTGTCGGCGCGACGCCCGCGCGATCCTGAAGAAAGGCGATCATCGCGTTCATCTGCACCTGAGACATCTCAATCGGCGGGGCGTTGACCACTGGCATCGGTGAAACCTTGCCCTGGGTGCCTTTCTTGCCAAAACCGGGAACCACCCAGGCCGATGGATCGACCAGCGATTCCCTTAGGTACTCCTCGATCGCCCCAGCCCCGCTTTGACCGGCGGCAATGCCGGAATAGGCCGGATTGCTGATGACTTCTTCAAGGGCAACGGCCAGATCCATGCCCAGCAGATCGGGCGCACGCCCCTGCGCCTTGTGGCACAGGGTGCAGGTGCCAGCCCCGGAAAACAACGTCTCGCCATAGGCAATCATGCCGGCCAAATCCAGACCGCCGGTATCGGGTTCTTCTTCACTGGGCGGGTCGGACTGGACCTGGGGCAGGATGTTGGCAAAGCCGGTATAGACCAGCAGCACCAGCACCGAAAACACGATTACCTTCAGGAAGGTCATGCGGTGCCTTCCTGTCTGGTGGGTATCTCTTCTGACGGGTCCGCCTGTTTTGTCACCCCCAGCCGGGACAGCCAGAACACGAACACCATGATGCCCATGAACCCCAGCGTGATGGCGGTGATGGTGTTGCCCGCCTGCCCGATGGTCGGAATATAGGCTTCGGGCGAATTGTCCTTCATGATGGTGTAGACGTGCCAGTTGGTACGCAGGCTGGAGCGGATATAGCCCATCAACCCCATTAGCCAGGTAAAGGCCACCGGTAGCACGAACAGGGCGTATTGCGACCGCTCGCTCATCCGCCCCCAATGCACTTTTTCCGACTTGGCCCCGCGCAGCATGAACATGTCGATCACCACCGACCCGACGATGATCGTCAGGGTCGAAACCACCTGCGGCACCGAGGCCCCGACCTTGTAGACCGTCGGGGTAATATAGCCGTAAAGCCCGGCGGCGATGATGTTCAGGCAGCCGACCACATAAAGCGCCACAATCACCAGATTGCCCGATTTGGCCCATTTGACCGTTGCCACCCGCGATGAGCGATAAAACATCTGGAACGACAGGAAGGTGAACACCAGCATCAGGTTCACGGCCGTGTTCTTGGCCGGCATGATCCCCAGCGGCCCCAGAATCCGGTGATTGACGCCACCCTGGACCTGCAATTCCTGCGCCGTGAGGATCAGCGAATTTGGCGTCACCCAGACCAGAAATCCGCCGATCATCACCACGGCAATATATTTGACGTATTTGGCGTATTGTGCGCCGCGGTCGGTGCGCATCAGTCCCGACCAGAGGTAATAATTCGCCGCCAGCATGATGGTGCCGATCAGCACCGCCTGAATGATGAACAGCCAGGCCAGAATGCCGCCCATGGCGGTGATGCCCATCTGCTGGGAATAGGCGTAGATCTCGGCCATCAGCCAGTAGCCGGCAAAGGGCAGCGGCAGGAACCCCAATATGGCTATGAAGTTCGAGGTATAGCCCATCCAGTCGTAATGCGCCTTCACCTCGGCGCGTTTCTCGGCCAGGAACATATAGGCGGCGTAGCCCCCGACAATGGCCCCGCCATAAGCGATATTGGCCAGAAACCGGTGCAGGTTCAGCGGGTTCCACAGCGGATTGCGGGTCGCTTCCCAGACCGACCCGGTTATCGCTCCGGCGGCGTCCACACCGGCGGGCGACATCATGAAGCTGGCCCAGGCATTGGCCACGAACATCAGCGTCAGCCCGACCGTGTTCAGCAACAGCCCGATCGACATATGCACCCATTTGCGATTGCCGTGGCGCAACGCGTCCCACGAGTAGAAATAGATATAAAGGGTAATGGATTCCAGCCCGAACAACAGCGCATAGATCAGCGTCTGGCCCCGGAACACCTTGAGCATATAGCCCATCAGATGCGGATAGAACAAAAACAGCGCGATGGTCAGCGCGCCGCCCACAAGGGCGGTCAGCGAATAGGCGGCCATGGTGATTTTCATGAACTCGCGTGCCATGTTGTCATAGCGGTTGTCGCGCGTGACCACGCCCATGAATTCTGTGGCAATGGCAAACAGCGGCACCGCAAGCACGAAAGCGGCCAGAAACAGGTGCATCTGCGCCAGCCCCCAGGCCACGGTGCGCGCGCTGAGCGTGCCTATCACCGGATAATCGGCTCTGGTCGGTTTGGGGGCCGCGGCCAGCGCCTCGCCCACCTGGGTCACGTCAGTCGCGGCCAGAGCCGGCAGAGTGAACGCCACAAGGACCATCGCCCCTACAAGGGCCGGTCTGACCATGGAATGAAAAGCGGCTCCCTTCACGGCGCTCAGACCGGCATCAGGTCTGCGCCAACGGGCAAACCCTGCGCATTCATCAGGTAGCGGTCCATCGCATAAAAGAATACGCCCCACGCGATGAGGGCCAAAACAAAAACAACTGCCCGGTTCATGTCCAAGGTTTTTCCTCCTGCCTGATCAGACGGCATCAATGCACCGCGCTGACGCCGTGGTCATAAATCAGCAGCCACCAGAAAAAATACAACATGGCGATCGCGGTCAGACCAAAGATGATCTTGCCCACAATTGCCTTGTTCTTTTTCGGCTCCATTCGCGCGCCCGCCACACCTGGTCAATTTTTGTCCCGCCATCACACCGTGTTCGTGCATCCGCGTCATTGACCTGCGTCAAGATTATGCAAATTGGTGGAAACCATGTTGGTTTTCCGGCGTCAGAACCGCGATCCGCAGTTTTCGGATATCGTCACCCGCAGCCGTTGCAGATATTCGGTCTTGGTCTCGTCACTTTGCCGGGGCACCAGAAATATCAGCTTGGCCGCCACCAGATAGGGCCGCCTGCGCGCGTCGCCGATCGGATCGGGGTTGCTCAGGATATCATCGACCAGACCGATTGTGGCACCAGGATCGCCGCAATAACGGGGCAGCGCAGCGGTATCGGCGTACCACCCGGCAAAGCGAAAGATCAGCCACATCGCCCCACCCGTAACGGCAAACACAACCAGCACACGCCGCATTTTTTCAGCCTTTCCAACGCCAACGCCACCACATGCGGCGATCTGCCACCGGCTTTAACCTGCAAATTCGCCGATTTTGTTGACTCAGATCAATATATCGCGCGGGCCAGGTGGCATGATGGCGAAAACGAACTCGATAACTTGGAAATTGTTGTATGCCACCCTCTCCTCCCCCAGAACAATGTCAGCAATGTTCCATGTTTTTTGATACGGAGAACTTCTGTGCGAAGCTGACCGAAGAAGAGCTGATCGCCCTGAATGCCGGGTCGTCCCTGGTGACCATCAAACGTGACCAGGCCATCCCCGAGGAAACCCGCAAACACCATCCGATCGTCGCCATTTCATCCGGCGTTCTTAGCCTGCAACACATGTTGCATGACGGGCGTAAAACCATTGCCGCCATTCTGATGCGCGGCGACATTCTGGACCTGCGCAGTTCCAGCAAAACCCAGCTGGGGTCGCTGATTGCCCTGAACACCGTCACCCTGTGCCGTCTTTCGCCCACGGTTTTCGACGCCTCGATAGCAAACAACCCCAGGGCCCGGACGCTGGCCTGGGACAATATCACCAACCAGACCTTCCGGGCGATCAGTCACGCTGCCGATCTGGCCAAGAAACAGGCGCTTGAAAAGCTGGCTTCGTTCATCTTCGAAATCCGCAACCACGATACGCGGACGATCAGCAAGGATCATGTGCAGATTCCGATCCGGCGGCGCGATCTGGCCGACTATCTGGGCATGCAGCCGGAAACCGTCAGCCGGTGTTTCAAGGACCTTGCCGGTCGAGGCATCATTCAGGTGTCTGACCTGTCGGCGGTGCGGATACTTGACGCACCATTGCTGCGCCGGATCGCCAACGGCGACCGCGGGCCGCTTAAGACCACCCGGGCGGATGGCTCGTGTTTCCGCATTCTTGCCGCCGGCGCCTGAGAAGCGATGCAAACCGGCATCCTGCTGATCAACCTTGGCACGCCGGATGGCCCGGACCGGGCTTCGGTGCGAAGGTACCTCAGGGAATTCCTGTCAGACCCGCGGGTGATCGAAAAACGCGGAGCGCTGTGGTGGCTGTTGCTGAACGGGTTCATTCTGCCGCGCCAATCGGTAAAATCCGCCGCGGCCTATGCAGCGATATGGGACCGTGAACTGAACACATCCCCCCTGCGGGCAATCACCCGGCAACAAGCCGAAAAACTGGCCCTCAGCCTGACTGACAATCGGTCGGTCTCGGTGGGCTGGGCCATGCGGTACGGTAATCCTTCGATCAAAAGCGCATTGAAAGAGCTAACGGGCGCGGGATGCGACCGGGTTTTGTTGTTCCCGCTTTATCCGCAATATAGCGGCGCCACCACCGGGTCGGCGCTGGACAAGGCTTACGACGCGCTCAGCACCCTGCGCCACCAACCAAGCCTGCGCACGGTGCCGCCCTATTTCGCTGATGACACCTATATCAAGGCTCTGGCGGACAGCATCGGGGTGCATATTGCCGCCCTGAACTGGACCCCTGAGATCATTCTTGTTTCGTTTCACAGCCTGCCTGAAGCGTTCATCAGGAGCGGCGACCCCTACCAAAGCCATTGCCAGACCAGCTTTGGACGGCTGCAGACCGCGCTGGGACCGCTGGGCACCGACCTGTCGCTGGCCTATCAGTCACGCGGGCGCGGGCGTGCTGCCTGGCTGGAACCACAGCTTGACCGGGAACTGGTCAGGCTGGCTGGCAACGGGGTCAGGAACGTCTGCGTGGTCTGTCCCGGTTTTGCCAGCGACTGCATCGAAACGCTGGAGGAGGTTGAGATTCGCGCCGCGCGCACGTTCCGAATCCATGGCGGCACCAATTTCTCGTTTATTCCCTGCCTGAACGACAGCGACGCGGCAATCGCGCTGATGCGCAATCTTGTTACAGCAAACCTTGTTGGCTGAGTTTCGTCTTCGACAGGCTTTTTGCGCTGCGCAATCAGCTGGTGCATGGCGGGTTCCCGGAACAGCTCCGTGAACCGCGGTCAGATGCGCGACGGGGGGGACTAGGGGGGCGAACCGGGGCTGGGTTGCAACAGGCTGGGACCGATCCGCAAGACGAACAGGCCAAAGCCCGCCATCCAGAACCCCGCCGACAGGTCGACCCACAGGGATTGGTCGGTTACAAATGCCGCGATCATACGCAGACCGGCGGACGCAAAAATGAACCCAAGCGCAGCCCTGATCCACCCATCCGCTTTCAG
>VAPK010230833.1_pt1 | contig 9992 bp, 8 predicted proteins | sample 3395031 | NCBI WGS metagenome assembly VAPK01 (sample SAMN08290443, study PRJNA428436) | hydrothermal vent metagenome | isolation source: Deep-sea hydrothermal vent chimney 1 | place: Pacific Ocean: Juan De Fuca Ridge
GTCTGTCAATAGAACCCGTAGCGAGAAAAAATGGTTTTGAGTCCATTTTTTTGATTAAATTGAGGAGAATACCTGCTGTATTGAGCGAATTTAATCGGAAAAATAGGCCAAATTCAGCTTTTCCGCAGTAGGTTCTCTATTCTCGAACAACCTCTCAGAACTAAGTTTCTACGCCTTGAATACGAACAAAACTCCTGTCTCAAGATTCGAATATTATTAAATCCTCGCTCCCGAATCTAATTTTTAGTTATACAATGTTAGAAAACGCAAGCAACTTGTTCTACTAAGTTTCAGAAATTTTTCCGCACAATTAAGGAATTCTCTTGCACAAGCAATCATTTGAACAATCCTGGCGTGACCGCTTTGTACGTTTTGCAAATCAATCAGAGGATGATGCCGGAATAGCCGGTTGGAGCACAACCGGTTTGGCAACACGCATCCGCCGCTTTTCAGAAATCTGGAATCGTTCAGATCATGAAAAACAGTGGTTGGATGCTGGTTGTGGTGCCGGAACCTACTCAGCATTGCTTGATGCCAGTGGAGCCGAGGTAATAGCGTTTGATTATTCGCTGATTGCTCTGCAAAAAGGCAAACAACGCTATTCGAAAACCATACAATGGGGCGCAGCTGATATTACCCATCTACCCTTACTATCGCATAGTATTGATGGGGCTTTGTGTTTTGGCGTTACCCAGGCCTTATCATCATCTCAACCGGCAATTGAGGAATTAATGCGCGTTGTTAAACCAGGGGGGCAGATTTGGATTGATGGCTTGAATAGTTGGTGTTTGCCACACCTTTGGGAACAAATGCGGCGCAAATTACATGGACTCGAGCCTCATCTACGCTATGAATCACCCTGGAAATTACGCAGTATTACTAACCAACTAGGCCTTGAGCAAGTGACATTGCATTGGCTGGCTATTGCACCCTCCAGACTTGCTCGATTTCAGTGGATCTTGGATAGTGTAATCATCACCCAACTATTTTATTACTTACCAGTTGTTGGCGCATTACTCAGTCACTCAATGGTCATTCAAGCACAAAATGCACAGGTGAACCAGCAATCAAACAAAACCCATTCATGAACAGAACTTCGTTTATCATTTCTATCAAACCACTTTGTTTACTAACCATTTGGTGTATGGGTCTGTTGTTTACAAACGTGCTTCTGAGTGCAGATAAACAACAACCAACAGCAAAGCCAAAAGCCTCCAGCAAGTCATTAGCAGGGAAGCTGGGCTGGAAATGTGTCGCCAGTGAAAGTGACGATTCATGGGATTGCAAACGCTCCGGCCCAATTTCTGAACGACTTGCAATTTCTGATAAAGAGAAACAAAAACAACAAGAAGCTACAATCTCATCTGAAGATGAAAAACGTTTTCAAAGTTTGCTGGCACAATTAGAGGTTAACCCATGGGCCGGCTGCCAAACAATTGCAACACCCGCCAAACCACTCGCGCAATTCCTACCCAGAGATCAGGCTCAATTTGATATTGATGCCGATTTTGCTGAAACCCAGGAACGAGAAATAACCACATTTATCGGTAATGTCGATATTACCAGAGCCGATCAACACATCAAATCTCACTTTGCCACTTACGATGCCATCGCTGAAACAGTATTAGCACGTGATGACGTGTTCTATAAAGACAATGGCATGGCATTACTAAGTGATACGCTGTTTATGAATCTGCAAAACAACACTGGTAAATTGCGCAATGTCATCTTTATCGTGGGCAGTGTTCCGGCGCGTGCACAAGCTCGTAATGCTTATTTTGAAAGTATGACACTGTCACGTTATGAAGATGCAGCCTATACCACTTGCCCACCGGGAAACCAGGACTGGGTCGTTCATGCTGAACGTTTACAACTCGATCGAGAACAAGGCTGGGGTATTGCCCACAACGCCTGGCTTAAGTTTAAAGACATCCCCTTTATCTACACGCCTTATATGTCATTTCCACTCGATGATCGGCGTAAATCGGGCTTACTCGCGATTTCTTTCGACAGCTCCCAGGAATCTGGTTTTGGCTTAACTGTGCCTTATTACTGGAACATTGCCCCCAATTTCGATGCCACCATTGCCCCGCGTATTTTATCTGCTCGTGGTTTCATGCTGGGTGGTGAGTTTCGGTATCTGATCAACAAATCTGCTGGTGAAATTGCAGCTGAGATACTCACTTATGATACTCAGAAAAAAGAGCTGCGCGGGCAGATTTCAGTATTACACAATACAGTGTTCACTCCGCAATTAAGAGCACATATTGACGCCCACTTTGTCTCTGATAACGATTATCTGGAGCAACTGGGTAACACCTTGGGGATTACCAATGATCGCCATATTCACAGTCAGGCACGACTGGACTACACGACCGATGACTTTTCACTGCTCACCAGGGTTGATAACTACCAGACAATTGACGATACCATCGAAGATATGGATCGCCCGTATCGTCGTTTACCACAAGTCTTGTTCACCACTTCAAAACCCGTCTGGGATACCGGTGTTCTGGCAGATCTAAACAGTGAATTTGTATTTTTCCATCAAAAAAACAGGGTCACTGGCCAGCGCCTGGATGTTAGACCGAGCATCACATACCCAATGGAACGAGAATATGGTTATATTCACCCAAAAATAACATTAGCACATACCCAATACTGGTATGGTGGAGACAATACCGGACCAGTCCAGGCTGATGGTAGTGCCAGGCAATTCTCAGATACCAATAGTCGTACTTTACCCATGGCATCGGTTGATGCCAGCCTGTTTCTGGAACAAGATCTGAATCTGGGTCGTAATAAATTTCTACATCAAATCCAACCACGCTTGTTTTATGTCTATATTCCCCATAAACAACAACAAGACATCCCGCTGTTTGACACAACTGAACACGATTTCAGCTTCTACCAGCTATTTCGTGAAAATCGCTTTGCCGGTGGCGACAGAATTGGTGATACCAACCATCTGACTGCGGCCATTACCTCTAGCTTTCTTGACGCTGAAACTGGTCGAGAACGTTTAAGACTAAGTATTGGTGAAATTTTTTATTTTCAGGACCGAAAAGTGACCTTATTTGGGCGTGAATGTGCTCAGCCAGTTTTCGCACTGGATTTTCGTTGTATACCACAAAATAATGATTTTTCGAATATCATCGGAGAAATCAGTGCACCGTTAACTGATGATCTATACTTTAAAGGGACAGTGCATTGGGATCCTATTTCCAAAAAAGTGCGCAGGCGACAGATAGAGCTGCAATATCACGATGAAATGAATCGGATTATTAATCTTGGCTATCGTTTTCGCAATGATGAGGGCAACATAACCGCTGCCGATAACCGAACAGATACATTTATCAACCAGATTGATGGTTCTTTTCACTTGCCGATTTTTCAAAACTGGAGCATTATCGGACGTATGCAGTATTCCTTTCAGAACAACATTATACTGGATAGCTTTTTAGGCTTTGAGCATGACAATTGTTGTTGGCGATTACGTATTCTGGGCCGCCATTTTATTAATGACTTTTCAGATACAATCAATCAGGAGAACAGTCATACGAATAACGCAATCTTTGTGCAACTGGAAATGAAAGGTTTGGCTAGTTTTGGCAACAAAAAAGTTGGAAAATATCTAGAGCGGAACATTAAGGGCTATCGCGTGTCTAAGTTCTGATATATCATAGGGTTAATATTGATAGCTTAACAAACTTCTTAACTCTTTAGAAAACTGTCAGTCGACACTATATTTATGAAACAATTCATCGCAAAAACCTGCCCATCCATTCAACAGCTTACTGTTATTACCCTGATAGTTTGCGGACTTGGCAGTTACAACCTGCAAGCCAAACAAATTGATCACATTGTCGCTGTCGTCGAAAACAGCATCATTCTCCAGAGTGAGCTTGACAGTAAACTTGAAATGATAAAAGGTCAGATCAAATCGGGATCAGCGATATTACCTCCAGCATTTGAGCTCAGACAACAGGTCTTGGAAAGACTGGTTGTTGAAAACTTGCAACTGCAACGTGCCGCACAAAACGGCTTGGTCATCAGTGACAAGATGATTAACCAATCAATTGCCCAAATTGCCAAACAAAACAGTTTGAGCGTACCCGAGTTTCGTCAGGAATTAGCCAGACAAAATATTAATTTTCATCAATTCCAGGACGATATTCGCACCCAGATGCTAATTGATCAGCTACGCAACAGGGAAGTTATGCGCCGCGTTAAAGTCACTGATCAGGAAATTGATATTTATCTGAAGGTACGTGGTGGCAGTGTATTAACCAGAAACAGTCGTTATCGAATCGCCCATATTTTATTGCCAATGGCAGAAGACGCGTCTCCGGCTGACAAACAGTCTGCCGAACAAAAAGGCCAGGAAATGGTTGAACTCCTCCGTAATGGAGGCGATTTTAAAGAGATTGCTATTCTTCATTCGAAAGCATCTACAGCTGCTCAAGGCGGTGACCTGGGTTGGCGTAGTACTCAACAACTGCCATCAATATTCGCAGACATGGTTCCCAAAATGAGTAAAGGTGAGGTACATGACGCGATATTCAATTCCAGCGGTTGCCATATTATTAAGCTGATGGATTTTAAAGGTGAAGCGCTTGAAAGCATCAAACAGACTCATGTACGACACATACTGATTAAAACTGACGAGGTGTTTGGTGACCAACCAGCTCGCAACAAAATTCTGGCTTTGATTAATGAGCTGGAAAATGGTGCTGATTTCGCAATTCTGGCAAAAGCGCATTCCGACGACAAAGTTTCAGCACTCAGAGGTGGCGATCTGGACTGGGTGAGTTCTGGTGTTATGGTTCCAGAATTTGAAACAGCGGTGAATAAACTTGATATCAATAGCGTTAGCAAGCCAGTGAAAACCAAATACGGCTGGCATCTGATTGAAGTCATGGATCGACGTGAATCGCATGATAGTCAAGCAATCGAAAGAGCAGCTGCACGAAATGAAATCAGCCACGGCAAAATGGAAGAAGAAACTCGTTTATGGCTGCGTCAGCTCAGAGACGAGGCTTATGTAGAGTTACGCATTTAATATTTGTAACTGCCCATAACCCTCTAATTTTTCCAATCGCTGTCTGGAAAGTGCTCATTGATACTTATAAACTCCGCCCTTTCACCTTGCTCTTGAAGAAATTAGAGGGCAATCTAAGCAGTTACACGTTGAGTTAAGAAACCTACAACCAACCATTGATACCGATTACTGTTGCCAATCAAGCTCTCCTTGCCATTGATACAAAAATTACTATCGTCCAGCTTTCTCATATTGAATGCAGAAATATTGAGTGATCATTCGCTCCTTAACGTGTTCGCATCTCCAAACTATCCGTAACATTTGATCACTTAAATTTTATTTCAATGATCCACTCATGAACCCTGATCAATTCCGGCGTTATGGTCATGATATGATCGACCAAATAGCGCGCTATATGGAAGAAGTCGAGTCATATCCTGTACAAGCCCAAAGTGCTCCCGGAGAAATACGTCAACAACTCAACGAGCAAGCATCTGAAATTGGTGAGGATTTTGAGAAAATAATCGAAGACTTTGAACACATCATCATGCCAGGTATCACACACTGGCAGTCTCCCAACTTCTTTGGTTATTTCCCAGCCAATCATTCCGGGCCATCAATACTCGGTGAATTGCTAAGCGCAGGTTTGGGAATACAAGGAATGATCTGGCTTACCAGCCCGGCAGCAACAGAACTGGAAACACATGTGCTGGATTGGTTAGTGGATGCTTTGGGCCTCCCCGATGCTTTCAAAAGTTCTTCAACTGGTGGTGGAGTCATTCAGGATTCTGCATCCAGTGCTGTATTGTGCGCCGTTGTAAGCGCACGCGAACAAGCGACAAACTGGCAAAGCAATCGAAAAGGACTGTGTCAACCGTTGATCGCTTACACCTCTGAGCAAGCCCATTCATCAGTCGAAAAAGCCATCCGTATTGCTGGAATTGGTGCCGATAACTTACGATTGGTTGCCGTGGATGATCACTATGCAATGTATCCTGACACTTTACGTAAAATGATTGAGGATGACATTAAGCATGGCTTACAACCTTTTTTTGTATGCGCAACTGTCGGCACAACATCCACAACCGCGATTGACCCACTGACAGAGATAGGCCGTGTCTGTCAGCAATACAAGCTTTGGTTACATGTGGATGCAGCATTAGCGGGAAGTGCAGCAATTTGTCCAGAACTTCGCTGGTTACACCAAGGGATGGAGTCTGCCAACAGTTATTGTTTTAACCCTCACAAATGGATGCTGACTAATTTTGATTGTGATTGTTTTTTTGTTGCTGACCGAGCTGTATTAATCAAAACGCTGGGGATTCATCCCGAATACCTGAAAAACAGTGCATCCGCCACTGGTGAAGTATTTGATTATCGCGACTGGCAAGTCTCGTTAGGTCGACGCTTCCGCTCACTAAAACTGTGGTTTGTAATCCGTTATTATGGATTGCAGGGATTACGCAAACATATTCGTCGTCATCTTGAGTTGGCCCAGCAATTCTCTGCATGGATTGATCACCATGCAGATTTTGAGCGCATGACAGAGGTACCATTAAACCTGGTGTGTTTCCGGCACCGGCTTAATAATGAGTTTAATCAGCAATTGCTGGAAACCTTAAACGCCAGTGGTCAGTGTTTTCTTACCCATACGCGCCTGGACGGAATCTATACGTTACGTGTTTGTATTGGTGGAACTTATACACGAGAACAACATGTACAACAATTATGGATGTTTATTCAACAAACAGCCGAGTCGATGCAACGAGAGTGGAAGCAATAAATCCAAAGATAATCACACCTAACCCCCTGCAATCACCCCTCCTCTTCCCTTTCTTTGATTTCGTAGCGAATCTGTTTCAATTGTTCTGCAACAATCTCTGTCATATAAAAATTATCCTGGGCGGTTTTAGCTGCCAATCGCAATTGGGTAATTGCCTGATCCAATTCACCTCGCAAATGATGATACTCACCAAGATAACGATGGGCCTGTGCTTTCTGATTTTGCCTGTAATAGGTTTCAGCCAGTCCTTTATATAAAGCGGGTAATTTTGCTCCGTTCCAGATTGCGTATTGCAATAACTCACGTGCTGCACTGTTTTGATGATCGTCCAGTAAAGTTTGAGCATAAGGCATTAGAATTGACAATCGTTTGGGGAAGGTTTTGTATGCTGTTTTCCAGGTTTTCACAGATTTTTTCAGATGGCCAGCCTGATTTTCGGCTTGTGCCAGCGCTGTTATGAAAAAAGACTGTTCGGGATATTGACCAACCAAAGTCTGCAATATTGATATCGCCTCTTGGTCTTTCCTGTTTCGAGAGTAAGTGAGTGCTTGTTTGTATTGAGTAGCGGGCAATTGCTCCGAACTTTTAATTGTTTTATCATGATTTTTGTTGATGGCTACTGATGTTTTGGGTGATTCTTTCGGCGTATTCTCATTGACTGCTTCTAATTTAACCTTGATTAATTCGTAAACCAGTGAGTTTTTTTCTTTCAAGCGAGGAAATCTCTCTGCACGTGCTGCAGCATCTGCAATTCGTGATGTGGGTAACGGATGTGTACGCAAAAATTCCGGTGGCCCAGTACCATACAGTCGACTGGCTTCTTGCAGTGTTTGAAAAAAACTGACCATGTTGCGTGGATCATATTCGGATAGTGAGAGCATTTGCATCCCAACCCGATCTGCCTCCTGCTCATTATCACGGGTAAAATTAATCTGATATTGAATACTGCCCGCCTGAGTCGCAATTAATGCTCCCTGTGCAAGCTCAGGAGACACAAAACCCAACAACAAAGATGCAATGGTCGCCATCGTGGTAGGAATAGATAATTGTTTTGAAGCCTCATAGGCTCGATACAAATGGCGCTGCGTAACATGAGCAATTTCATGCGCCATCACCGAAGCCAGTTCACCTTCGCGTTTACTTCTTAGAATCAATCCAGCATTAATGCCAATATAACCACCAGGACCGGCAAACGCATTGATTTGCTGATCCATCACCACAAAAAAATGAAATGGTACTTGAGGTGAATCGCTGTTTTTTACCAAACTCTGACCCAATTTTTCGATATATTCGTGAATTTCCAGGTCGTTGTTCAAATCAGCTCTTTGTTTTAAGGCATGAAAGAATCGTTTGCCAAACTTTTGTTCTTCCTCAGGCGAAATTAACTGTCCAGTGGAATCACCAAAATCCGGCAACTTTATCGGATTTTGTGCGTAAACAGGAAGGTTGCCCGTACTGGAGATCATTATCGCCAATGCGACAACAATGTACTTAATGTTTAATCGGCGTAGCATAATTGTTTAGTCATCTGTATTAGTCAATGGTTCGTCAAACAATACAATTGTAAATACTCATTGCAAATAATTGCCCTTTAAGTACCTGAGCATCATTAATTTAACAAATTTGTGCAGAGTTTTTCATCTTCAAGGCGCAGAAACAAGCACATAGTGAGCGATGTAACTGTTTCTGCAACGCCGAAGATGAGAAAAAAGACCCGTTAAATTAATGATGCTCAGGTGCTTAACTGGAAATGATACGATTATTAACGCTATCAACACAACAAAAGCCAGCAACCCGGTAATCTTTGATATACTCAACACCATTATAAATTGTGAAAAGCTGCTGTGCTGCATGCCCCATGAACAAGGCGAAAGAGCCCGCTTACAGGTGTAAACGAGCACTTTCAACACGGCTTTTGGACAAAATAGTGGGTAAGCTGAGTACCTGCTAATTCACAATGTAAAATGGTGCCGAGTATAAACTCAATAATGCTTTCAATAAAACGCTTAAAGGAATGAAACATTGGATTTTATCATCCAGATCAACACAGCCCCCTATCACAGCCAGTCAGCATATACCGCCCTTCAGTTTAGCCAATCAGCACTCCAGCAAGGTCATCATATCAAACGCATATTCTTTTATCATGAAGGCATTTATAATGCATTTGCAACCACAGAACCGCCTGCCAATGAATTTAATATGATTGCAAATTGGTCAGCACTTGCCAAACAGTATCATCTAGATTTATTGGTCTGCATCAGCGCTGCACAACAACGCGGACTTAAACTACAAGACAATGATAGCTGTTCTTTGCTTGCCGATGGTTTTCGCATTGGTGGCCTGGGAGAAATGGTAGAAGCAATGATTGAAGCTGATCGCATCATGATTTTCTAACCTAATAGATTCCTTACATGAAAAAATTTCTGTTTATTCTCAATCGCGCATCTTATCAAGGTGCACAAACCCGAGAAAGCCTCGATCAATTGATGGTTGTGGCGGCATTCGAGCAATCCGTAGCTGTACTGTTTGTGGATGATGCAGTGTTTCAATTATCAAATAATCAAGCCTCAGAAGCCATACAATCCCCTAATATCGGCAAGATATTACAAGCTTTGCCGTTATATGACATCAATCAATTATTTGTTGAGCAAGAATCATTATTAGAGCGGGGCTTGGCTGTGGATGATTTATTATTACCTGTTGAAACCATTCAACGCGATCAATTCTCCGCATTATTGAATCAATACCACCAAGTGGTTAACTGTTGAGTGTTTTATATATTGCCAACACATCGGAAACCGACAGTTTCAAACGCTGCTTACAACGACTAACAACCGATGATGCTCTGCTATTGATAGAAAGCGCAGTCACTGTAGTCAGCGCCGGACATCTGGCAGGAACACTAATATCTGAATATACCGATGATAAAAACATTTATGTGCTGGAACCTGATCTTTTAGCACGCGGTATTCAATTATCTGATCAACTAAGTCCAATTCAGCTTATTGACTACGATGGTTTTGTCAGACTTTCAATAGAACATCATCTATCGTGTTACTTGAAATAACACTAGTACTCCGTCAAGGTTATATTGACAGGTATAGGACGTTTAGAAGTAGTCAGCTGCTAGGCGCACGAGCGCAGCACTAGCAGGGCTAATGTCAGCGA
>VAPK010487328.1_pt1 | contig 9992 bp, 9 predicted proteins | sample 3395031 | NCBI WGS metagenome assembly VAPK01 (sample SAMN08290443, study PRJNA428436) | hydrothermal vent metagenome | isolation source: Deep-sea hydrothermal vent chimney 1 | place: Pacific Ocean: Juan De Fuca Ridge
AACTCTTTATCATTAATAGTAAGTGTTACTAAGTTATCTTTGGATTCACTCATTCTGAATTCACCATCGAACAACCGTTCTCAACATAGTAAACAAATTCTTCTCTGAAATTTTGGACAAAGCTCCACACTGGCATTGCCGCCGCTTCACCCAATGCACAAATAGTACGACCTTCTATTTTATGAGCCACATCTTCCAAACGGTCAATATCTTCCATAGTGCCATTACCATCGACAATACGGCACAACATGCGGTATAACCAGCCTGTGCCCTCACGACAAGGAGTACATTGACCACAAGACTCTGAAAAATAGAATTGAGAAATTCGTTGCAGCACCTTAACCATATCGGTGGTGTCATCCATGATGATAACCGCACCCGAACCAAGATAAGAACCAGCTTTAGCGATCGTATCATAATCCATAGTAAGCCCCATCATCACGTCGCCTTTCAAAACAGGAACAGATGATCCACCCGGAATAACCGCTTTTAATTTATTACCATCACGAACACCACCCGCCATTTCTAGCAGCTCTTTAAATGGAATTCCCATCGGCACTTCAAAATTGCCGGGGTTATTAAGATGCCCTGAAACAGAAAAAAGCTTCTCTCCACCAGAACCTTCAACACCCATCTTTTGAAACCACTCTCCGCCGCCGCGCAAAATAGCCGGAATAGATGCCAGACTTTCGGTATTGTTAATCGTGGTAGGACGACCGTACAAACCAAAACTAGCTGGAAATGGTGGTTTAAAACGAGGTTGCCCTTTTTTACCTTCCAAAGATTCTAATAAAGCGGTCTCTTCACCACAGATATATGCACCCGCACCGAGCGAACCATACAAATCAAAATCCACACCACTGGATTGAATATTTTTACCCAGATAACCCGCTTCATACGCCTCTTTAACAGCCTGCTCAAAACGTATAGATGGTTCATCCATAAATTCGCCACGCATATAGTTATAACCAACCGTAGCACCAATACAATATCCAGCAATCGCCATACCTTCAACCAAGGCATGTGGATTGAAGCGAAGAATATCTCGATCTTTACACGTTCCCGGCTCAGACTCATCTGAATTACAAACAATATACTTTTGACCCGGCATGTCCTTGGGCATAAAGCTCCACTTAAGACCCGTCGGAAAACCTGCTCCACCACGACCTCTCAAGCCAGACTCTTTGACAATTTCTATTACATCATCTGCATCTTGCCCTTCTTTGAGAATTTTTTCCCAAGATTGATATCCACCAGTTTTTAGATAACTCTCAAGCGTATGTGCATCATCACCGTATTGCTTTGTGGTAAAGCAGACTTGATCAACCATTATCTGCCTCCCCTTCATTTTTCGATGTACTTACAGAACTACTTTTTTTCACACCATCTAATAATTTATCGACTTTTTCTATCGTTAAATTTTCATGATAAACATGGTTTAATTGCATCATAGGTGCACCACAACAAGCTGCTAGACATTCTTCTTCTACTTTAAAGAAAAATTCACCATCAGGGGTAGTCTCACCCATTTTAATCCCAAGTTTATCTTCAATATGTTCAACTATTTTATCCGAACCATTTAACATGCAAGAGATATTAGTACATACCGCAATGGTATTTTTACCCGCCGCTTTCTCATCCATCTCAAACATAGAATAGAAACTAGCTACTTCATACACTGCAATCTTGGGAACACTTAAATAATCAGCTACTGCATCCATTTTCTCAGTAGAAAGATAATGATCTTCATGCATTACCGCACGCAATGCAGGTAACAATGCAGATTGAGAACGATCTTCTGGGTAACGCTTTAGCCACTCATTAATTTCCTGCTGTTCATACTTAGATAAAATTGTATCTTTCGAAGCGTGGTTATTAGGACTATTAAGAGAAGCCATTATCTATCTACCTCGCCAAACACTATATCCATGGTACCAATAACGGTAACCACATCAGCCAACATATGACCTTTGGTTAACTCATCCATTGCAGACATATGCGCAAAACCTGGGGCACGAACTTTTAAACGATAGGGTTTATTCGCACCATCAGAAACAATATAACAACCAAATTCACCCTTAGGATGCTCAATCGCAGCGTATGCTTCACCTTCAGGGAGACAATATCCTTCGGTCGCTAATTTAAAGTGATGAATCAAAGACTCCATATCACCTTTCATTTGCTCACGATTGGGTGGCGTAATTTTGTGGTCATCATGCATCACGGGCCCAGGGTTCTTTCTTAACCAATCAACACACTGTTTTATAATACGGTTAGATTGACGCATCTCTTCAACTCGCACTACATAGCGATCATAACTATCACCATTGGTACCAACTGGAATATCAAAATCAACCTTGTCATACATCGCATAGGGCTGCTTCTTTCTTAAATCCCACTCAACACCAGAACCACGTAACATCGCACCTGTTAGGCCAAGCTGTAGTGCTCGTTCAGGGGAAACGATCCCAATATCAACAAGACGCTGTTTCCAAATACGGTTATCCGTTAGCAGCGTTTCATATTCATCTACGCAGGCAGGAAAGCGCTGCGTAAAGTCTTCAATAAAATCAAGAACACTGCCACCACGGTTACTATTAAGGCGCGTAATATCGGCATCGCTATACCACTTTGATTTCTCATGTAATGGCATAGTATCGGGAATATCTCGATAGACACCACCAGGACGATAATAAGTCGCGTGTAATCGTGCACCAGAAACAGCTTCGTAAACATCCATTAGATCTTCACGCTCACGAAAAGCGTAAAGGAACATTGTCATCGCACCAACATCCAAGCCATGAGCACCTATCCACAATAGGTGATTCAAGATACGGGTGATTTCATCAAACATGGTTCTAATATATTGAGCACGAATCGGCGCTTCAATACCGAGCATTTTTTCCAAAGCGAGAACATAACCATGCTCATTACACATCATCGACACATAATCGAGACGATCCATATAACCGATACTTTGATTATAAGGCTTACTTTCCGCTAACTTTTCAGTTCCACGATGTAACAATCCAATATGCGGATCGGCACGTTGAACAACCTCCCCATCCATCTCTAACACAAGGCGTAACACACCATGTGCTGCAGGATGAGCAGGCCCAAAATTCAGGGTAAAATTCTTAATCTCAGGCATCAGTTATTCATCAACCTCTGTAGCTGGAGAAAAACGCTGATCATCGCGAATAATACGCGGCACTAAGGTACGAGGCTCTATACTAACAGGCTCATAAATCACACGCTTTTGATCTTCGTCATAACGCATTTCTACGTGACCTGTCAGCGGGAAATCTTTTCTGAATGGATGCCCAGAAAAACCATAATCGGTAAGAATTCGACGTAAATCAGGATGATTATTAAACATAATACCAAACAAATCGAATGCTTCTCTCTCAAACCAATCAACACCATTCCAGATACCCGTTAAGGAATCAATTAATGGAAATTCGTTATCATCACAATATATTTTCACACGGACACGATGGTTATTTTTAATCGACAATAAGTGGACAACAACAGCAAAACGTTTTTCTTCGAAAGGAACAGGCTCATCACTAAGTTCATCAGCATCATCAAAAGAAAACTCACGTTTAACACCACGTGTATAGCTACTGCCACCAACATCCCACTCAGTTTCACCATAGTGCAAATAATCGACACCACACAAATCAATCAATTGCGCAAAACCGCAGCCAGAATCATCACGTAACAAAGTAGCAACTTCTAGTAAATCATCAGGAGAGACTTCAATAGTTAGCTCATTAAAAGCTATCTTACTTTGCTGGATTTTACCCGCTAACAATTCACTCAAATGAGTATTTAATTTATCTAAAGAGCTACTCATTAAGCAACGTCCTGACGTGCAATTGTATTCGTTCTTTTAATTTTATTTTGCAATTGAATAATCCCATAAAGCAATGCTTCAGCTGTTGGCGGACAACCAGGAATATACACATCAACGGGCAGAATACGATCACAACCTCGAACAACAGCATACGAGTAATGATAATAACCACCACCGTTTGCACAAGAACCCATCGAAATAACCCAACGCGGCTCCGCCATTTGGTCGTAAACCTTGCGCAAAGCAGGTGCCATTTTATTAGTTAACGTTCCCGCTACAATCAAAACATCTGATTGGCGCGGGCTTGGACGAAACAGGATCCCAAAGCGATCCATATCATATCGTGAAGCACCTGCTTGCATCATTTCAACAGCACAACAGGCCAAGCCGAACGTTACTGGCCACAAAGACCCTGTACGAGCCCAATTAATTAGACCGTCAAGCTTTGCTGTTACAAAGCCTTCCTCCATCCTTCCTTCTATTCCCACTCAAGTGCTCCTTTATTCCATTCGTAAATGAAACCAATAATAAGAATACTAAGGAAAATCCCCATGGAAATTAAACCAAACAAACCAATTTTATCTAGCACGATTGCCCAAGGAAATAGGAAAGCGATCTCAAGATCAAAGATAATAAATAATATAGCTACCAGATAATAACGCACATCAAATTTCATGCGTGCATCTTCGAAAGCTTCAAAGCCACATTCAAAAGGTGAGTTCTTTGCTTCATCGGGGCGATGAGGGGAAAGTAACGCCCCCAGTATCAGCATAACCATCGCCAAACCAAAGCCAACACCCAAAAACACTAGCACGGGCAAATACTCAGCTAACATATACTATTCCTTGTTATTTAATAACGATAACCATCTAGGTAAATTTAATTTACCCAAGGGCATGTGACGATTATTATAATGTGGAGACCGAATATACACTTATTCTTAGAATGTTCACAATAACAGAGACACTTTTTTTTACTATTTTTTGACCAATAGCGATATTAAATCTACAAATACCAAAGAAACGCTCCCATTAGCTAGATATAATAATATGTATAAGTAATACTAATTACAATATGTTGTTTTCTCTAGATTTAAGGGAGTTTACTTATCCACACCTTAGCGACCGCTCACAAGCACCATACCAAAGTCATCAGGCGTAGGTTTTACATTACGGCTATTCCAAGCAATTCGTGCATCGCGACCACCCCCATCGTCATCGTCATTCATCACAACATCAAAGCCTAATTTCTTTTTAACTTCAGGTACAAAACCAAGTTCAATCCATTCAATTTTTGCCTGTATCTCATAGCCATCGTACTTCTCAATGACTTCGTATGGAATTGATATTTTTTCCTTAGAAGGATTACTTTTTCCCATCACCGCTTTATCTTTATTTCTAGCAAAGACGAAATGGAAGTCCTTATCTTTATCAAACTCATCACCGCGATTATTATTTCCATCAATAAATAACTCTACCGAATCATCTTGAGTAGGATCATCAGAATCTGAAGATGCTTTTTTATCATAGACTTTGGCGCTGAAATACAAATATTCATCAGACCACTTCACCTGCCATTTACCCGAAATATCACGCTTATCCCAAGTTTTTCCTTCCAGTAAGATATTCAAAGCTTGTGGGTTTTGCAATCGAAAGAAAGTCTCTTCCTTTCCCTTAGCAGGTCGAATCACGATTCTTGGTTTATCTGGGTCTAGCTTAGGAAGGTAGTGACTCACCTCTGAACTCGCGGGCTTCTTTAGCTTCTTAACCTCACGCCAATCCCACCATTTTTTATTTTTAGCGATAAATTTTAATGAGGCATCCAGCTTCGGTGCTTTTTCCACATCTTGACGAATATGCTCTTTCATGCCCCAACAACCCGATGCATTACAACTACTCGGGGATCTAAAAGCAACAAACAACCCTGCTCCCATTTCACGCCAATTAGTGTATAAATCTTTATAAAGGCCTCCCATTCGTGAATCTCGATTAGCCGCAAAAAACAAGGGGTTTGGATGCGCCAAGTAATCACGTGCTGCCCAATCAACAAGACCTTGCCCACCTTCATAAGCCACCAAGCTGACTTTAAATTTTTCAGCTAGCTCTGCATGCTTTTTAAGCTCATGCATAATTTTTGGCAATGAACGATAAGACTTTTCATCGGTTAATAATTTAAAAATATCACTAACTTCTTTTGCTTCACGAAAGCCCCGTAAATTTCCACCAATATAAGGCGCAATCGCCAAAGCATCGACTGATTTATACGTGTCATTGTACGCTAGGATTATTCCACTAATATCAGGTCGTGTATCCCAGCCACCAATAACCCGTACCAATCTTTTATGCCCACCGTAAACTTTCTCCCAAATATCAAAGAACTCAACCGAGCGCTTAGCGTAATATTTATAACCTGCCATCAACGCATCTTTATCGAGTTCTTGCGCAATACCCATCTTCTGCATATGTTCATTATGGATAAAATTCGCATTCCAAGCTTCATTGGTAAATTCGATATGTGGCGTCAAATCAGGAGATAAATGCTTATGAACATAGCGTGCAAAACGTTCAATATAATCATCATCTGCAGCATGCGGGACATTCAACCAAGGATCTGCTTTCACTTTATTAGCCAACTCAATTTGAATCTCTAACGGCGCACCGCGCGAACCATAAATCCCACCCCAGGTAGGTTCATCCATGCGTGGACGTTTACTCCACTCTACCGCAGGATTGCGCGTAACACCTGACATCGGCATAAATCGAATCAAGCTGAAATCCTTCATAAAATTCAAGTAATCTGGATTAAAAATTATTTCTTTATGATAGTTTTTAAAGGATAGATACAAAGAACCCTTACAAGAAGAAGCACCTTTGACTTGATGAAAAGGATCATCATGACAAATTCCACCTGGCATAATAATCTGAATTTTACGCAAGGGCTTATCAGGATTTGACTCCACAATTTTTAGTGCCGCCGTCATAAAACCATCTTCACGCGCATCAAAACGAATAATATCCTCACCCGCCTTACGCGAAACCACCGTCACATTATGTAAATACTCTAGCTTACCCTCACCTTCATACAGTACCGTATAATTGCCTTTTGGAAATGCATCAATATGAATATTACGGATAAAGAAAACACCCGCACTCCCCCCATTGAGCTTTTTAGGCCAACCCTGCTCATCATACTCAACCTTAGCTGAGGTCAGACAAGGCTGATCTTTTGCACGACAACGAATATTCTCATGAAAAGGTGTCGCCACCCGAAACAAGTCCACAAAAGGAATACTAGAATCCTGCTCATAAATCTCATTCGCATTAATACCCAAAGGAGACTGCCGATTAGTTGCCTCAGGAAACTCAATCAAACTACCACCTAAAAGTGAGGCATCAGTCTTCTCAGCAGCAAACACAAACTGACTGCAAACAACAACAACAAAAGATAAAAACAACAAAATAAGTTTCATGAAAATTTACACAATAAACAAAGTGTTACCATTTTCGCACAGTTTAGCAAAGGCTACACTTAAAAAACCGAGAAGCGCAGCAGTCTTCAATTTAAACTGTATGGCACCCCCGTGTTTTTTGGAAGATTGCTTTTCCAAGCTCCGTTGTGCTGAAAAGCACATCGCTACATTTCAAAGGAGGCGTCGATGTGTGTTGAAACTTGCGCTATCTCAGCAAAGAAAACAAAACCAAGAAAAAGTCGTATCTATACTAGATGGCACCCCCCTATTATTTGAAAGATTGTTTTCAATTTTATGGCGCATCAAATACCCAAGCATCAAAAAAGTTACCTAGTTATTTGAAGTTCAACAATTGGTTAAACAAAAAAATGAAGAACTTAAAATCGATTAGAATAACGCAGCTTATTTTTGAGGATTATATTCTGGATATCCAGTTATTGGATTAAAGAGGCACTGATTAAGACGATTATATTAGCACAGAAAAACTATAGCCCTTTTTCACAAAGTGAATCGTAACCGTCACTTAGCAAGCTGTGATCTTGTAAAAACACGGGGGTGCCATATATAACTCAGCATGATTTTATATATGGCACCCCACCCCTTTTTACAAGATTGCAATAACCCACTAAAACCCCAACACAACAAAGCCCGCTAAAAAGCGGGCTTTGTTTTTCTAGGGAGGAGCTAGAATTGTATTTTGGTGCCGATGGCCGGAGTCGAACCGGCACTGCTTGCGCAACACGCCCCTCAAGCGTGCGTGTCTACCAATTTCACCACATCGGCGGATTTACTTAGTGGATGCCCTTACTTGGGAACATCTTGTGACGCAGGCTCCTCTTCAACTTTTACTGGAGCTGAGCCACCGGGTACATCTGCTTCAGGTGCACTCGGTGCTGTATTTTTAGTTGATATAGTCTCTGTTACTGCAGTTGGAATGATTGATTTTCCATCTACGCTATCAGGATGAGCAACTAACCATGCGAGCATGAGTGAGTTAGCGAAGAATACTACGGCTAGCCCAGTGGTTAGCTTAGTTAAGAAGTTACCAGAACCTCGTGAACCAAACACTGTGCCTGATGCACCACCACCGAATGCAGCGCCTGCGTCTGCGCCTTTACCGTGTTGTATTAAGACCAAACCGATGATACCAAGTGAAACTAGTATCTGGATGATTAACATGACATTGTAAAACATAATTTAAACCCTAAATTAATGCGTAACTTAACCTGCGCGACAAATCGCTAGGAAGTCTTCTGCTTTTAAAGATGCTCCGCCGATTAAACCACCGTCGATATCTTCCATTGCAAATAGCTCATCAGCATTGCCACCATTGACACTGCCACCGTATAAAATTTGTACTTTTTCTGCAACGCCTTCGTTTAGAGCTGCGATTTTACCACGAATAAAAGCATGTACGTCTTGTGCTTGTTGTGGGGATGCAGTCATACCTGTTCCGATTGCCCATACTGGCTCGTATGCGATAACAGCATCATTAAGTGCTTCAACACCTTCAAGCTCTATAACTGCGTCTAATTGGCGAGCAACCACTTCTTCTGTTGTGCCATTTTCGCGCTCTTCTAGTAACTCACCAATACATAAAATAGGTGTTAGACCGTGCTTTCTAGCTGCTGCAAATTTATTAGCCGTATCTGCATCTTGCTCACCAAAAAGTGTGCGTCGCTCAGAGTGACCGACAATAGCGTATTGACATGAGAATTCTTTAAGCATTGAGCCAGCAATCTCACCTGTGAAAGCACCTGAATCGTGCTCTGAAATACTTTCTGAACCATATCCAACATCAGTGCCAGATAAGATTTCTTCAACGAGTGGGATATAAATATAAGGTGCGCAAACAGCAACATCAGTTTTAGCTTCTGCCATTCCTGCTAAAATACCTTTTAATAATTCTTGAATGCTATCTTTAGAGCCGTTTAACTTCCAATTACCTGCTACAAGTGTTTTGCGCATACTATTATCTCGCTATCGTTTTCGAATCGCGGAAGATTAACCCTAGCTAGGCCATAAATCAATTAGTTTATGCGATCATGGGGCGCTTTTTTCAACAACCTCGGCAATAGCCTGTGCATGTTTCAATGTATGAACTTCTTGTTCGGCCTCAACCATGACACGAATAACAGGCTCTGTACCCGACGCACGTAGTAAAACACGACCCGATGCACCTAATGATTTTTCGGCTTGCTTGACGGCAGCTTGGATATTTTTGCTACTAGCAAGATCAATACGATCTTTCATTCTTACATTAATTAATGTCTGCGGATATTTAGTCATGACTTGCTTTAAGTCATGCAGGCTTTTGCCTGAATGGATCATCGCATGCAATACTTGCAATGCGGCTATGGTACCATCACCCGTTGAGATACGATCACGCACTATGATATGCCCAGATGACTCACCACCAAGCATTCCGCCTGTTTTTCTCATAATATCCATCACATAACGATCACCAACATCAGCGCGGTGAAATTTTAAAGACATATTGGATATGGCTTTTTCAAGACCTAAGTTACTCATCAGTGTGCCAACAACATGCTCACCGAGTGTCCCCTCTTGTTTTTTATGTGCTGCAATTATGGCAAGAATCTCATCACCATCAACCACTTCACCTTTACTATCTACCAGCATCAAACGATCACCGTCACCGTC
>VAPK010278566.1_pt1 | contig 9989 bp, 6 predicted proteins | sample 3395031 | NCBI WGS metagenome assembly VAPK01 (sample SAMN08290443, study PRJNA428436) | hydrothermal vent metagenome | isolation source: Deep-sea hydrothermal vent chimney 1 | place: Pacific Ocean: Juan De Fuca Ridge
ACCAATTGCGAGGCCTGCATCAACGAACCGAACGTACCTGTATCTAACCAGGCCGTACCCCGATCTAATATACTAACTTTCAACTTTCCTTTTTCTAGATACACCCTATTGATATCGGTAATTTCCAATTCCCCTCTTTTACTGGGTTTAATCCTTTTCGCGATTTTGATTACCTCATTATCATAAAAATAAATGCCCGGTACGGCATAGTTCGATTTCGGGTGCTCAGGCTTCTCTTCTATTGATAGTGCCTTGCCCATCGTATCAAATTCCACTACACCATATCTTTCAGGGTCTTGTACATGATAGCCGTAGATAATGCCTCCAACGGGATCGTTGTTCGCCTGTAATAGTTTTGCGAGGCCAGAGCCGTAAAAGATATTATCTCCTAGAATTAGGGCTACTTTGTCTTTGCCAATAAACCGCTCACCAATAATAAAGGCCTCTGCCAAACCATTGGGACTCTCTTGTTCGGCATACTCGAAACTACAGCCCAATTGCGTGCCGTCACCTAACAATTTCTTAAATAAAGGAGCATCTTGGGGGGTGGTGATTATCAATATTTCTTGAATTCCCGCGCCCATCAAAGTGGCCAAGGGATAATAAATCATCGGCTTGTCATAAATGGGCATCAGCTGCTTGCTCACAGCTATAGTAATGGGGTGCAATCTTGTACCCGAACCACCTGCTAAAATAATTCCCTTCATTTTTGTGCTATTTGATGTTTTGTAAGGTACCATTCCAAGGTTTTTCGAATACCGGATTCAAAATCCTCTTTTGCCATCCAGCCCAGTTCTTTTTTGATTTTAGAAGCATCTATGGCATACCTTTGATCATGCCCCAATCTGTCTTTCACAAAAACAATCTGTTCTTGGTAGCTTCCTTTTTTCTTCGGATGGATATCATCCAATAAGCTACAGATCTTTTTGGCAATGTGCAAATTATCGTATTCGTTGTTTCCTCCAATAGCATAGGTTTCACCCGCTTTACCCTTTTTCAAAACCAGCTCTATTCCATTGCAATGATCCAAAACATAAAGCCAATCACGTATGTTGGTGCCGTCTCCGTAAATGGGAATGTCGGCTCCTTTCAAAGCCTTTCGAACTATTGTGGGAATAAGCTTTTCATCGTGTTGTTTGGGGCCGAAATTGTTCGAGCAATTGCTCGTTACCACATTGAGGCCATATGTGTGAAAATAACTACGGGCCAAAAAGTCTGATGAAGCCTTTGATGCACTGTACGGACTATTGGGCGCATAGGGCGTTTCTTCATTGAAAAATCCTGTACTGCCCAAGCTACCATATACCTCATCTGTAGATACATGGTGAAAGCGTGCGTTTTCAAAACCTTTTCTCGGCTGGTTAGGGGCTTGCAACCAATGCTTTTTAGCTGCTTCTAAAAGTACGAATGTACCTTCTATATTCGTTTTTATAAAACTATCGGGTTTTTCAATTGAATTATCAACGTGTGATTCGGCGGCAAAATGAACGACGGTGTCAATGTTGTGTTTTTCAAAAATATCCTTGACCAAAACGGAATCACAAATATCACCCTTGACAAAGTGATACCGATTGTTATTTTTTGTTTCCAATAAATTATCCAAATTACCGGCATAGGTCAATTTATCAAGATTTACGACCTCTGTCAAAATGTTCTTCCCCAAGAAATAGGGAATGAAATTACTGCCGATAAAGCCAGCGCCGCCTGTCACTAAAACACGATTCCCTAAAGTCGAATTGCCCATTTCTACTCGATTTCTTTCGCTTTTTCATTTATATACCTAAAAATGGAAAATAGGAAAAAAGCCAATACCAAATAGGTTGGTATCGCTACGATTCTCTTATTGAAAAAAGGTTTTTCAATATTTTGTGTTTTCCCCAAGTTGATAATGCTCAAAACTTTGGCTTGATCTGCGATTTCCAATTTTTTCTCTTCGCTTTCCTTAATCAGGTTGTTCTTCAAATTCAAAAGACCCGTCACGTTCAGGGTATTTTCTTTTTCTAAATACACCATACTACCATCTGACTTGTTTTTTTCCGATAAAATCGCCTTTGTGTAATTAGCTACTAATTTGTCTATCTGGTCGATCAATACAGTATTCTTTTCAATACGGGATTTCGCATTTTCAGTATGTACTTTTTTCAAATCATCAAAATAAGGATTCCCGTTAATATACTCGAGCATTTTTTCAACGGCCACAGAACCCTTCTTGGGGTCTTTATAAGAAAATGTGATCTTGTGTTCAACAATGCTCTTCTGAAAGAGCTCTGATTTTAAAATATCGATTACAAAGCTCTCGTCTTTGAAATTCTGAAGTACTTCTAAATACTTCATCTCTTCTATCAAGGCGTCTCCATTTTTTTCTTCAGCATCCTCAATAGCTTCTATCTCAATATCAAAGCCCTTTAAATCGGCAACTTGAATGCCCATATTGCTGAAAAAGGCTTCGTTACCGGCCTTGATGTTCGACGCTATCTCATCGACCACATCGTAAAGGTAATTCTTGCTCTCAAAGTTGGGCCGAACAATGACATCGGTCTTTAGCTTTTTGGGAATGAAACTGTTCAATAAAAAATTGGCCGCAACCCCCAACGCAACCAACGCTATTAATATCAAGGCGTTTTTCTTGAGGTAAATAAAAAGGCGCAAAAACACATTGCCCACCTTTTTTATGCCCTTACCTATCATTTGAAGCAACTGCCCCAAGTCTATCTCATCAGATGGTTGCGGGGCTTTGGGTTGAATTTGTTCTGCCATATTTTATGAATTGAATAATTGTATCAATATCTTATCGGTTATCAAATAAGTGGGTTTTACCCCTGTGGTTCCCAAACCACCAGAGGCCAATGTACTTCCACTTTCCAAGGGGTTATCAGATGCATAATAAGCATATCTTACCTTTACATCTTCACGTACGCTCTTTCGTATTTTAGAGGCCGATTGAATTGCTTTATGATAATGTGCTCCTTCCATTTCGAGTCCGATTACATTCCAGGTTGATTGGTGAAAAAACCTCAATATATCTTTGTTCTGAAGCGAGGTACCCAAAACCGTTACCATTGTACCCTCAAACACCTGAAGGCCATGATTCTCAAAATCAGCAGCGCACAATTCATTGCTAAATGGATAATTATCGGCCGTGCCCTCAAAAATATGTGCCGACGGAATCATCAAATCACCTTTTCCGCCTTCAAGAATACCTGCTTTCCCCATTATCGAAATTGAGGTTACGTTCAAATAACTGTCATCTTTGCCCTTAACCTTAAATGGCTTCAACAATTCATCAATAGTCTCATAGGCCTGTTCGCCAAAAGCATAATCCATCACAAAAATAACCGGTTTTTGAATATCGGACAGCTCTTTCGGAAGTGCGTAACAACAGGCATCTTTGCCCAATTTCGCCATATCGAATATCTGAACATTGATGTTCGTACCTGATACGTCTTCAATAGAGATCATTCCGTTCTTCTTTGCCATTGCCTCTACCTTGCTCCGCAATTTAGCATTGCCCGATGAACTCAGGGCCTCATAGATTTCCAGCAAGCTGTTCTTTGAAAATTCCTTTGTCAAGGCCTTTCGCGCGAACAGCGAATTCATTACGCTGTGCATATTGGCACTGATTATATGTATTGGTCGCTCTAGTAGTCCTTTTCTCTTTAAGGTCTCTTTTATGGTGTTGGCCCATCTTTCGCCGTGAATATGGTGGCCCAAACGTTCTCGTAACAGAGCGCTAAAGGTAATTACCCGTTTTTCGCCGGTTACTTCCTCCTCAATGGCTAATTTACCCAACCAGCATATTATTTTGAGGAAACGTTCAGGGTCGTTTTTGGTGGCGAACTTTTGGTATACCCCCAAAATCTCTTCAAAACTGCGCCCCAAAATATTAGCAGTATGAATCAAGGCGATTTCACGCTCGGCCTGGGTCAATTTCTTCTTTTTTACGACGGTTTCCAATTTCGACCAATCACGTATGGTCTTGTTGGTATCCTCAATCAATACCCGTTTGCATATTTTTTCAGATTCTAGAAAAAGAAACGTAAGGTGGGTAAGAATATCATAAATATCAGAGCGGCCACGTGTTATTTCAATATTCATTTGCTCATCATCAATACGATAACAGTTTCGCCTTCTCTTTGGGGGCACTATAGCCTTAAAGTGTGATTTTCCGTAGCCTTCATCAGAGGTGAGGTTGATAAACCTACACTGTTCGATACCTTCTGGCAAGCGTTCTAAAACATAGATGAGCCCGTTCAGTTCTGCCTTTTCCTCAGCAACCGAACCATAAATTTCAGGGCGTAATTGCAGTAAGGCATTCTTAAGTGTTTCGCCCGATATACCAGTGGGTTTGTAAAAACCCCTATTGAACAAATGACGCATGGTAATATATAAACGCTCAATGGCATTGGTAGATTCTTGCGCCCTAGTGTTGTTGGTCATCTTGCTCATATACTGAACTTATTTAAGTAAGTTCATGCGAAATTACGATTTAAAATTAAGATAACTCAGAATGCAGGTATGATGGGCAGGTTCAAATATCAAACACCTATAAACCTCTAAACGGCAATATCCCATCAGCGACTTTTCGATCATTTGCCAATCGCTGCACCTTGTTCTGCCCACCTAATTTTCCTATGGATTTCATATATTTCCTAAACCCGCCTTTTTTAATTGGAGTCACCCTTAGGGTTTGCAGGATCTTACCCTCGATCAAATCAAAATAGTAGCTGTTCTGTTTTTGGAGGGAAGTATCTAAAATCTCAATAAATTTTAATTTGTCGGATGGTTCTTTTTCAAACTCCACCAACCATTCATGAAATGGAAGCTCACCGTCTTCAGGTGTAATCTGTGGGGCTACGGTAAATTCGTTCACCAATGCACTAGTTTGAGAAATGGCCTGTTGCATGGCCTGTTCTACTTCTTTGGCGATAACATGCTCGCCGAAAGCGGATATAAAATGTTTGATTCGCCCAGAGACGACTATTTTGAAGGGGTTTAAGCAAATAAACTGAACGGTATCTCCAAGATTATAAGCCCATAAACCTGCATTGGTCGATATAATCATGACGTAATTCACGCCTATTTCGACCTCTTTCAGGGTAATTCGTTTTGCATTTACTTCAAAGAACTCGTCGGCTTTTACAAATTCATAGAAAATTCCTGAGTTTAAAAGTAAGAGCATCCCCTTTTCTTTTTGAGAATCTTGATAGGCAAAAAAGCCCTCACTTGCAGGAAAAAGTTCAATACTATCAATCTTTCGCCCGATCAGATTCTCAAATTTGGCACGATAAGGCTCAAAATTGACCCCTCCGTAAATGAACAGTTGAAAATTTTGAAATAGATCGCCGATCTTTTCACCTGTCTTTTCGTTCAATTTCTCAAAATACATTTGTACCCATGAAGGTATACCCGCAATGACGGTCATATCTTCATTAACTGTCTCTTCTACGATCTTATCGACCTTGGTTTCCCAATCTTCGATGCAATTGGTCTCCCAACTAGGTAAGCGGTTTTTTTGCAAATAACTCGGCACGTAATGGGCCGATATGCCTGATAGCCTTCCTAACTTAATTCCGTTTTTCTCTTGCATTTCGGGACTTCCCTGTAAAAAAATCATTCTTCCGTTTACAAAATCAGCGTTTCCCGTTTCGTGTATATAATTCAGAATGGCATTGCGCGATGCTTCTACCTGATGTCTTATCGATTCTTTGGTAATAGGAATGTATTTGGCACCAGAAGTGGTACCCGAGGTCTTGGCAAAATAGAGGGGTTTTCCGGGCCATAGAATATCCGTCTCTCCGGCAACCGTTTTTTCAACATAACTTTTTAATTCTTCGTAGTCGCGAATAGGAACATTTTTCACAAAATCAGCATGTGAACGTATTTCTAAAAAATCGTGGTCTTTGCCGAATTGAGTGTTTGATGCTCGGGCTATAATGTCCTTAAAGACCTTATTCTGAGTCTCTACGGGGCTGTTCACCCAACGTGCTGTTTTCTTCGCAACATTTCTGGAGAAAATTTTAGCAGCAATAGATTTCAAAGACGAACTCATATTTTCTATTTGAAATCAATAAAATCCAATGGGTTCATTGAAGTTCCTTTGTCCCAGAGTTCAAAATGAAGATGGGGACCTGTAGTCAATTCACCTGTATTGCCTACAGAAGCGATTACTTCACCTGCACGAACAATATCCCCTTGGCTTTTGTTCAATGACCCATTGTGCTTGTAAACGCTTAACAATCCGTTCTTATGCTCCAATATAATGACATGACCCGTATCGGAAGTCCATTCTGCGAAAATCACAATGCCATCAGCAACAGCTTTTATCGGTGTTTGCCTTGGGGCAACAACGTCTACTGCAAAATGTTTTTTCTTTGCATTGTATTTCTGTGATATTGTACCGCTGACTGGAGGGAAAAGAACCAAATCTGTCTTTTTAATATTTCTTTCGAAAAGATTGTATTTGTCTTCTAAGGCGACTTCTGCCCTTAGTTGCAAGTCTTGTTTTATCGGTGTCAAATCCACTGTTGATGGGTCTAGTTTAAACCGCTGGTAAAGAGAATCCCTATTAACTTCATTATTTTCAATATCACCTTTCAATACCATTCTAATATTATCTAAATACTTATTGGTATTATTTAAGGCGCGCACCAATGAATCGGTTTGATAGGTCAGTTCAGTAGCTTGTTTCTTTAGTTTTGTAGATGAATACCCAGGAATGTATTCGCGCAAAGGTGTAAACGCAATCAAAAGCGTAGTGAGGCCTATCAGACCAATTATAAACAATGAGCCTGATACAAAAACATTGAGCCGACTCAGTTTGAAAGATATTTTCTCTTCAAAAGTACTTTCATTGAGAATGACCAAACGATACTTGTGAAGTAACTTCTTTTTTATTTCTTTTCTCTTTTTTACCTTCTTGGCCATAGTATACAAAGATAGTGTTAGAATTTAATTTTGTGACGGTTACGGTGAAATTTATAGTGTTCTAATTAATTAATAGCCTCCTTAATACATACGAGAAAAATACATTTAGGAGCCTATGCAATTAATGTATAGCTCTTGCGTTAATTTTATACAGCATTCTAAATACTTTTTTAGTACCTTTGATATCCATTTTAATTACAAATATTATGACAGCTTTACAGATGTTTTTAGCAATTGGAGCTCCGCAAATAATCTTGGTGGTGGTAGTTGTTCTCCTTTTGTTCGGTGGTAAAAAAATTCCTGAATTGATGCGCGGCCTTGGTAGTGGCATCAAAGAATTTAAAGACGCTTCTAAAGAAGATGAAAAATTAGAGGAGAACAAAGAATAGTATTTTATTTATTTCATAACGAACAAAACCCATGGTGCGTCATGGGTTTTGTTATTTCCACTTTCCAAAAAAGCCGTTTCCTAGTACGTTTTTTTTATTATATACTCATCAGTATTTATGTGTTGGGGTTAGCTTAGGCAAGCTATACAGCTCATCGACCTGTTATTCTCTGTGTTTTTACTGCAAACACCCAAAAAGGAGTGTTCTCCAATGCTTTGCCTTGGTTTTCAATTATAGAATCCGTGTAGGAGGCATACAAAAACCTCTAGTTTGACCACATAAAACCTTTCTTTCACAACAAATATCAAGCGCCGCATATAGCAAGGTCAATTATAACGTTAGGTAATATAATGTTTAAAGTAGGGCTATTTGCCTATCTATGATTGGCGACAGCTCTATTTTACCAAAAAATTATATGCTTAACCTACCAAAAAAATTACTTGCTCTGGCACTGTTGATCAGTTTGACAAGTTTTAACTTTGTTCCAAATATTGATGGTGCCGAGAAAATTCTAATCAATGGCAATGAAAACATTGAGGCTTACTTTGTGCCCTCTTTTGCAAATTGCCCAGCCAACATCCCCAATGTTCTTCCCAATCCCGGTGATTGTACAGCTTCGGTTACATGGACACCCCCTACCGCTTCGGGAACAGGCCCGGTTGTTGTTACCAGCAATTATTCTCCCGGCGACTCGTTTTTTCCAGGAACACATCAAGTAATCTACAGGGCAACTGACAACAGTGGACAGACTGCCTATTGCACTTTTACCGTAACCGTGCTTGATACTGTCGCACCAACCATTATGGTTCCAGGCGATATAACCGTAAATGCCGATCCTGGTAGTTGCGGTGCAGTGGTAACATTTCCGTATCCATCAGCTATAGATAATTGTCCAGCTGGTACGGGCGAATCACCTTTGGAACAAAATTTTGACGGTGGCGAGAATTTCTCAACATTGTGCTATGTTTTTAACGGCACAAGCGTTGGTATGGGAGGCAATATCAATGGAAGTGAGGAACTGGAGACCTTAGATCTCGTAAGATTTGATACACGCTCTTTGTTAATGCCGATAACCAGATTCAATGGTACGGGAGAAATCTTTTTTGACCACCTGATAACCAAGGGCAATGGGAATTTAATCAATCACAATTCCAGAATTACCGTCTCTTTAGTCCCTTCGTCGGGGCCGGCCATCCAGATTTTTGCAAAACAATATATAGACCAAAATGTACATACAGAATACATTCCGATAACACAATCCGGAAATTTTTCGGTATTGTTCGAGTTTGACTCTGACAGAAATCAAGGAGATATAGCATTTCTTGATAATATCTACATTCCTGGTTTTGTAGTAGCGGATGAAGCTTTTTCAGGGTCATGCCCAGCGGCGGTCCTTCGTGTAGTGCAAGTTGGTGGACATCCCTTTTATAGTGGTCAGGAATTTCCCGTGGGTACGACCACCCTAAGATATTTTTCTGAAGATGCTAATCGCAATTTCACTTTTAACGAGTTTAACGTTACCGTATTGAATAACATTACCCCTCCGAATGGTTCGAGCGAAAGCTATTGTGAAGGTTCTACACCGCCAATACTAAATGCAAATGCCGGGCCAGGAGAAGAAGTGGATTGGTACGATGCACCTTCTGGGGGCAACCTATTGCATACGGGCAACACCTATTCCCCAGGTGGACCAGGAGTCTTTTATGTTGAGACCAGAAATACAATTACCGGTTGCGTAAGTGCCGCTAGAACTGAGATAATTCTTACTGAAAATCCAAAACCCTCCCCTCCAATAACAGCGAATACCATAGAATACTGTATCGGTGATATTGCATCCCAATTGACTGCAACAGGAGATTCGGGAAATCTAATACAATGGTACAACCAACTCACTGGAGGTACACTTTATGCTGTCGCTCCTACACCAAGCACTACTACTGCGGGCAGTACTTTCTATTATGTGCAACAGGTTGATGCATCAACATTATGCATTAGTGACCGTGCCGCAGTAGAGGTTGTCATTTATTCCCTTCCCGCTGCCCCAGTGGTAACGACCCCAGTTGAATATTGTTTGGGAGATATTGCCGCCGAAATCAATGATAGTGCAACCGGCACCAACCTTCAATGGTATGATGCTGCCGTTGGAGGAAATCTGATTCCCGGAACAACAAGACCTGACACTTCAACAGTTGGGCAACAATTCTTTTGGGTGAGTCAATCCATAAGCGCGGGAAGCGGCTCATGCGAAAGTACAAGAACAAGGCTAACGGTAAATATAAATACTGCACCGATAATTACTACCCAACCCAGTAATGAATCGGTATGTGAAAACGGCACCGTAACATTTACTTCAGCGGCTTCTGGGGCTTCAACGTTTCAGTGGCAAATATTTAGCGGCGGAGCATGGACGGATGTACCTGAAACACCTCCTCATAGTAATACAACTACAAATTCGTTGACAATAACCGGGGCTACTTTGGCCATGGATGGAAATCGATATCATTTGGTTGTCTCGAGTGCCGCGGCCACATGTTCAGATACGACTTCAAATGATGTGCTGCTTACGGTAAACCCGTTGCCAGCTGCACCTGGCGTGACGACGCCCGTGACCTATTGCCACAACGACGTGCCCGTGCAGCTCACCGCCACCGGGACAAACCTGTTGTGGTACAATGG
>VAPK011260865.1_pt1 | contig 9989 bp, 11 predicted proteins | sample 3395031 | NCBI WGS metagenome assembly VAPK01 (sample SAMN08290443, study PRJNA428436) | hydrothermal vent metagenome | isolation source: Deep-sea hydrothermal vent chimney 1 | place: Pacific Ocean: Juan De Fuca Ridge
GATCCACCAACAGCTCGTCAAGTCAGGCAATTACTAATCAAGCTCTGGACTGAGCGCGCACATACCGTATTGTTCGTCACTCATGATTTACGTGAAGCCATCACTCTGGCAGACCGGTTGATTTTTCTGTCCAATCCACCGATGTCAGTGATTACTGAAATTCCTGTTTCGATACCTCGAGAAGAACGGCAAGTTGAAGCGCGGATAGAATCATTTCGCAATAAAATTTTTTCCGATTATCCTGAAATCTCTGGCTTGTTATGATCCCCAAAAGATACAAGTTTCCACGTTTAATTCCAAGGATTAACCACCTCAACATCAATTCCCAAAAAATCATCTACATTTCGAGTAACCACCGAAAAGTCATGCACCTTTGCAGTACCTGCAATAAGCGCATCAGCAAGATGAATCACTCGTCCTTGATTTTTCGCTTGCACTCGAAACAAAGCCGCCTGATTCGCTTCTGATTGATTAACAGGAATAATCCAGTCACTGTACTCAGATAACAATTGTCGTAAATTTTCATCCAGTTCAGCATAACGCTTACCCTTAGGCAAAAGTTCTAAGCCATAAGTGAGTTCATGTAAGCTTATAATAGAAATCCAGGCGCTATCCATTGTAGATAGAAATTCAACAACATTTTTATCAGGTGCAGGTTTTACCAGTTCAGAAATCACATTGGTATCAAGCAGAAAACCTTTCAAAACTACGCTCACCTATTGAAAAGGAATTTCACGTTCAGGTTCATTCCGGCTGGGTAGCTCTAATTCATCGACTATCGGCATATTTTCTACCAACCAAAGACCTAAAGGCTTTTTGGGTTGTTTCAATGCTAACCACTCTTCCTCTGATATAACAACAAATGATTTTTTAGTACCAATGTATTGAGGCCCTTCTTCTTGGACTAGACGTAGCACCTCAGAAAGCCGTGCTTTTACTTCTGTAATAGTCCATTTTTTGTGATAAGGGACAGATGAAATTGACATAAGACCTCCTAAATAACCAATAAGAACTAGACTAGACTAGATTCTTATGAAAGTCAACATTTCTTCTCTCGAAAACAAAAAACCCTCACACTATCATCGTTTGTATGGTTAAAGAGATATAGAGCAAAAATTCAAAATGGATTATGATCAAATATCCTCACCTCCCCCGTGACGGGAGAACTGTACAAAAGTTTTTTTGCTTTGCCGTGTAGTACATGAGCAATACGCAGATAAAGCCAGACAGGAGCTGCACCTGTTAACGTAATTTCATTACCTTCTCCAGCCTGTAACAATGCCTTGTTTTCATAATTTTCAATTTCACTGAGTTTGGCTGTGTCTGTGAAAAATGTGGAGAGGTCTATGGAGATCATTGTTGTTTTTGGGGAGGATTACGTAAAGAAACGGTTACTTCATAGTGCCAAAAAGGTTCATCTGACACAACCTTGTTTTGATCAAAACTCAGTGTTTTCTTGAATTTATAATCCGTGCTATCTAAATCCAAAGCATTGTTATTGTTTTTTTGTCTACCGATCTGTTGGGCTAATGGGCGAATATCTGATTCGGATATTAATAAGGCAAATTGGTCTGCTAAATGAGGAAAATCTACTTCCCCACAATGAAAGGTGACACTTAAAAATTTATCCAGTGTGCTACGCCACCCTGTAATGATGCTTGCAACCCAAAGGGAAAGTATAAATATGATTTCTACAAGATTTAACACAGTACCGGTATTATTATCTTTGATTTCTTTAATGAAGTTACTCCATAAACCCTGGACTTGAAAGCCTGCAACCAACAAAAGGGTCATCGCTAAAACAAGTATCAACCCCGAATAGAATCTATTTGCCAAGGCATACTTGATTATTGCCAAGGCTTTTATCCATCTGTAGCAAGTGAATCCTTCTAAACTAATAACGTCTTCTTTCAAAATCAATCCTCTTTTTTATCATTCTCATCGTTCAGCGTTACTGGACGCGAGAGCGTTACATTGTAGGTTGGTGATAGCGATAGTGTAACCCGACATTTGGCTTTATTGTGTTGTATTGTTGGGTTACGTTTTTTCGTTACACTCAAAAATCTAACCTAACCTACAGCGCTTGCTAGTTATTCCATCGTTCCCATCGCTCTGCGTGGGAATGCAGTTTGTGACGCTCTGCGTCACTGGGCGCAGGAGCGTCCTGGCATGAATTCCCACGAAGACCGTCATTGCCATTAAGTTAAGAGCTTTTACAATATTGTAGGGTGAATGAGCGATAGCGTAATCCACCACTTTCGAAAGGCTTGTCGGGTTACGCTATCGCTCACCCAACCTACACATTTTTTAACTTAATAACAGTAGCGAAGACCATGAGACTATATTATCGCTGCTAGTTATCATCTTTCCACTGCGGACTCCATTTACCATGCATTGTTTTGTAGGCTTTTTGCTTATTGCCTTCTGATGATGTTTCCCAATCTTTAATTTGTTCAGAAAATTTTTCGACCAGTTTTTCTAAATACAGCTCCCAATACTGCTGACCAATTTTGTCTTTTGTTTTGTTTCGGGATTTCCCTAGTTCTGTGGGCAATTCATCTAGGGTGAGATTGTTTACCATCAGTGCAATTTTATCTTCTGGTGGTGCGGAATCAATTTCATTTTCCTTAAGTATTTTTTGATATTTCAAATCTTCATCAAAATACCCATAGCCACTCGCCGTTTTGGCGCCGATGCCTTTATTTTCCAGGGTGTTTTTTAACAGCTTAATTGCATATTCAGCCCACTGCTCTTCACCCTCTACAGAAAATAAAAAACTGCCCTGAATTGCAATCTGTGAATTAGGGTTAGGTGAGTCAAAATCGGTAGCTGGGGTTTTGCCCTGGTCTGCGTAATAGTCTTGATGGTGAACGGTGATGACTTCCTTGACGAGCGGATTTTTGCCGCCCGGTATCCACCAGGCATCATTAAAAATGAGATAACCGGCACTGCCAGAATCCTGTTTATCGGTTTCGTTTGGCTCTCTACCAAACAGTGTGTCGATAATATGTTGCATATCCTCGTCAGGATTATTTTTATATTCGGCAAGTAAAGCATGATGAAGTACGCCCTTAACAGCTGACCCTGGAATGAAAGGTACACCGTAAGTTTGGTGTAAGGTGATTGCAGACTCTAGCGAATTTGCTTCGCCTAGCCCTAAATACAAACGCCCATCAATTTTACCGGCCCAGGTTTTACTGGTTTTAGTATTTTCCCGTAAAACCATTTTCCAGCGTTGGTAGGCTTTTTTATATAGCTCACTGGGAATAATTTGAGTTAGCTGATCGTAAAATTGTTGTTTCTGCTCGTTATATTCATTTTTTTCAGTATCCCATTGACCGAAACCTCGTGCTAATTTAAGACCAGCATGTTCAGCCCGGTGGTCGTCTACTTCATAATCCTTGCGCCGTAATGTGATTTCAGGCATTTGAATTTTCCTGCCCTGATTCTGCTATAGCTTCATCTTCGCCTGCTTTAACATTCAGCATACTTTCAGCAAAGCGTTTGTACCAGACGCTAGCATTTAGAATAGTTCGTGTGGTGCGTTGATATTCGGCCAGATCCATTTCCTGTATGCGTTGCTGAAAATCTTTGTAAGTTTCATTACTTGGGCCATTACTGATTAACGACAGATGCTTCAGGAAAGTTTGATAGGCAGGTTTATCACTTTCTGCCTTAATCCATAAAAAGGCAACAGATTGGGCCAAGCCACTGCGTAAAACCATGATTGGAAAAGTATGGCAAATACTGCCGTATAGTTTTGCATCGGTTCCGCTGAGTTGTAATTGACTGATATGCTCATAAGCCTGTTTTGAATTTTTTTGTGCGCGTGTCTGCATGATTATTATTCCTTGGCCGGTAAGGTCCAGCGTACTTGCCCTGCACCCACGGTAGCGTTACCACCTACTTGTAAACGTCGTGTATTAGGTAGTAATTCCAGCATTTGTTCAGCCGTTTTGGGATGCTTGTCTTTTCGTGAACGGTCTGTGGCGATATTGCCCCATAACAGAGTTTCTGCAGGCAGGTATTCTTCATACCAAAGTGCGCCTGATTGTACGGTTCGCGTTGCTTCTTCTATACGAATACGCGCGCGAATTTCGGTCGCCGTTTCGGCTAAAAAATCGAATACATTGTCTGGCAGGACCACAAAGCGTTGTTTGAATAATGCTTGCCATTCTTGTTCTTTGAAAAGAGCTGCCGCGATGATGTCTGCCCATTGATCGGTATGGTTATCTTCAGAGGCTATTAAATCCAGGTCTTCAAGATAAATTTTGTCATTGTTATCTTTTATTTTTGTGCCAATAGCCAAATCCAAATAATGCAAGGCTTCATTTTCTGCGGGTACTGGAATTTTATCGGGCACAGAAGACAAGGTGCTACTTTGTAAATCACGTTGATAACGGCGCAATATCATCGGGCAAGTTGCCCAGGCAAAGGTACCGTACCATGATCGAATAGGTAGACAAAGTAAACGCGCATCGCCTACTGCCAGCGCGCCTGCATATTCCGAGGCTGTTTCGCCGGTTTCAGGACCAAATAATGCCAGGCAATCTTCTTTCTGCATCATTTCCCGTAATTCATCACGCAAAACTCCTTTTATTGCAGAACCTGGCACTTGGGGTAAGTTACTGGCTTTTTCACGGGCGATGGGCAAATCAATAATACCTGTTCCCTGTCCAATTCCAACATGTAATGCGCTGATGCAGTGTATGTAATACAGTTGTTGCTTCATCTTGTTTCCTTTATTTTATCCAAATACCTGGCACGACTAGTCCATAACCATCATTTTTACGTTGTCCTGAAATAGAACTTAACCAGTAGTTTGCTAATTCAGATGCATCACCTTGAGTAATCTCAAACCAATAGACCGTTCCAGCAGGCACTAAACGCTCTACCTTACGCATGCCTTTACCTTGTTTTCCTTTTAACATATCCCAACTTGTTCCTGCTTGCCAGCGGGGTACGGCCACGGCGCGCAGTGTTACTTTAAGATCACCTAATGTGCCATCCAAGTTATCTTCATGAATAAAGTCAGGCAGGTACCCGTTACTAAAAATAGCTGGGGTAATTAAATGTAAGCGGAATGTGGTACAGCCCTTTAATTTTTCTTCCAGCTTTTTTGGGTATTCAGGCCATTGTCCCGTTTTTTTGAGATGTCCCAGCCGTGCTTCACCGCCAATGGTTCTATAGCTATCAGGTATATCATCTGAAAAACGCATAAGCAGACCGTAATGACCTTGCTGCCAGCCACGTCTTTTTGTATCGGTGTCATTTTCAACTTGCTGCTGTTCAGAAAAATCAATCCCTGCGGTTTGAAACAAGTGAGAAACTTTGTTGGTTCGAGTCACAGGATCAATGGCAACATGGGTGCGTAGCTCAATAGGCAATGAGTTTATCCCTTGAGCCTCGACAGGTAACGGCTCTATATTGTCATTAGTAAGCCAGTCTATAAATCTATCCAGATACCAAAATACGGGGGCTGCCTTTGCGGGTTTCTGTTTATTGCCATTTTGCAAAAAAACAGGCATTAATCCTTTGGGCAGGTCTGAGCCTTCCTTTTCGTTATCAATTTCTTCTGGTTTTAGTCGATACAGCTTTTTCCCTCTTTCTTCATCATTTAGACAAAGTGAATCGGCTGGGGCTGGGAATAATATTTTTATTTCAGCGTTATTAATTTCTGCTAGTAAAGGCCCTTGGGTGGTTTTGTTAAGGAGTTCTTGTTTGCTGTCTTGGTCATAAATAAAGTTATCCTGGCTTTCTGCCCAAGCCGTTCGCATTGCCCCAGCCAAGGTGCTAGGCCGGGGGAAAGGCAAGGTTTCTGCAATAGTTGCGTCAGAACTAAAAGGCCGGCCATCCCGAAACATTAACGGAGCTTTGGGAGAAATCAAATAGTCATTCCATTGCGTCATTCGCCTTCTCCCAAAACAGTTTCGCCTGATAGTTTATAAACTTCCGCAAAGCGGCGGGTAATGATAAGTTCATTGGCTAAACGTGCCAGTCCTACGGCGGCGGCTCGTTTACAAATACCCGCAATCACGACATCTTCCATCGGGGAACCCTCTTTGTTGCGCTTGCGTTTTAATATACGGGAGACTTCTTGCTCGATAAATGGCTTATGCTGTGGTTCACACCAGTTTAAGGCAAAAGAGAGTTCTCGTAATTCGTATCCTACTCGTCTGGGTAATAAGTTATCGTTGTGAGCTTTAATCCATTTTTCCAGTACTTTGTCGGCAGGGATGTGGTTATCATCATCTTTATTGGTCCAGCGTTCACGAAAGCTGATTTCAGCACCAGAGCGCGGTTGCAGCAAAATACCCAGTGCATTTTTACTTTCACCTGTTGGCTTGTCATTACTTTTGGCTAATTGTTCTGCACGGCGCGCAAGTTCCAGTTGTGTACCCATTGGGGTTAGAAAGTGGCTAACACCTAGCCCAACACTGAGGGTTGGAATTTTATCCGTTGCTATGGCCTGTATTTCAGATAGTTTTCGGGTAAAATCGGCGGCTAGTTTTCGGCTACAGGCAATGGCCTTATCCAACGGTAACAAAGCCAGTACATCATCTCCCCCTGCGTAAATACAGTGTCCTTGAAAAGCTCTTACCGTGGTAGGTACCTGGGTTGCGAAATCTGCTAATTTTTTTGATATTTCTTGATGCGCTTCAATACTATTCATACTATCAAGCAATTCCCCCATACGATCACCATCTGCTGCTAATATTGCCATATAAGGGCTAGGCTTAGGCAAATCTTTAAAGGGAGAAGTATGGGTTGTTTCTGCCAATTTTTCTAAATGTTGTTTTGCAATGTCGATATTTTTTTTAGTGTCTGGGTCGGCATCTTTTTCTAATCTAGCCAGACCATCATGCTCGGCCTGAATACGAAAATCGTAAAGTAATTGGCCATCAAAAGGAAAGGTTTCATAGATTGCATTATTTCCTGTTACTAAACTAACCAGGCCTAAATTGGTTTGTTCTAATTCAGAAAAGATTTCTTTTATCACTGAAAAGGTATTTTTTAGTGCTTGTTCTTGGCATTGTGGATGACGTAACCAGGAATCAATCGCCAATCTCGACAACGGGGTAAATTGGTCGATGTCGCCACCTAAGCGTTTAACAACCCCGATGCAATCCAGCTCTTCACCAGCACTTAATCCAAGGGTATATTTTTGCCACAGTTTTATTTGCTGTGGTAATACGGTTTCACGCAAGCCATCTAATGATGATTTGGCAATGCCATCACCTTCAACCGAGTTTACTATAAAGTTGCGCGTGTTTTTACGAGCATTTAGTAACTGATCAAGTCGTTCTCGGCCACGGCTATAATCCCTTTCATCTTCCAGTAACACCCAGGCACTAAAAAATTCCAGTACATCGGAGATTTGAGCTTGCCAGATGGTATCGTTGACTTCTAGTTTTTTATTAACCTCTTCGGCTATTGTTTCCCAGCGTTCTTTAGTGGCTTGTTGTGCTTTGTTAATTATTTCTTGTGGATTATCGGTCTTTATTAACACCAATATTTTATTACCTACATTATCTTTATTTTCTGTCTGTTTGCTGTCCGGGGTTAAATCAGTAGTGGGGGCAGGAAAAATTAATTCAGCACCTTCGTTTTTAAAATAACAGGCTGCTGCTTTTGAAACTTCTGATAACACATAAGAGCCAAACCATAAATCACGGGTACGCCGGGCAGCCGCTATAAAATCTTGTACCGGGCCGATGGATAAACTGATGAGGTATAGCTTAGCCATTATTGGTTACCTTTAAAATAGTTCATAAAGGCGGTCAGCGCATCATCCTCATCACCTTTTAAAGACGCCATGTGTTTTGAAATACTATCTGTCGCTTGCTGCTCTTCTGGCCACCATTCATTATTCCCAATGCGCTTTATAGAACGGGGCAACCCTTTATCCGAACCTTTCAAAGTAAGGCTTAAGTTTTTTAAATGTGTAATAGGCAATCGTAACGCAATAGGTAAATATTTATCGTTTCCTATGGCTTGAGCTTTTATAATCAAAGGACTTGCCACGAGTTCGTTATCTTTAGGCACTAATTCGGTTGGTGATGGTTCACCTGCGCTGGATGAAACATTAAAATCAAAAATAATGGGCATCCCAAAAGCAGCACGTGGGAATGCGCCAGAACTATTAAGAATTTTATGCGTTCCGTTGGCATTCTTTTCGGTAATTTGTCGAATAGAATCAGCTTCAGGCCAAAAACTGCGACCTAGTTTTTTTTGTTTTTTTGGATCGCTACCTGAGCGTCTGCCAACATTTTTCCCCTGCCTAAAAGTGTGTAATTTATTTATGCTTTTTTCCCAGGCTTTGATTGCGCTTTTTGTTTCTGGAAGTGATAGTAATTGACAACCAAACGTCTCAATTTCTTGTCGCGTCAAAGGTGCTATTTCTTCAATGGAAACAGCCCCTAATCCACGCCTTGTTCTGGCACCAACTCCCCCAAAATTTGCCCACCACCGAATAGCTTGCTCAATTCCCAAAAATTCAGACTTTGGCATTGTAATCTTCAGGTTAAAACTAACACCTTCTCTGATAAGGTCTTTAATAAGATTTTTATCTCTTGCAGGGAACAAAGCATAGGCAACCTCCTTTTCGTCCCAAGGTTGAGTGGTTATGACTGATACCTTATGTACTCTTACAAAAACCTTACTGGCAAAACCTTCATCTTTTTCACCCATACCTCCCCATATTTTACGTTCTTCGGTAAATAGTCTTTCTCCGGTTAGAGGATTATCTTTCCGATGACTGGCTATAAACCGCCACCAATAACGTAATTGTCCTCGGATGGCTGAAGCTCGTATAGGCATGTCATTATCTGGCTCTCCCGCTTCTACACCACCGCCAAAGATGGGCGTGATGGTTTTAACCGCATAAGTTACTGTTTTATTTTCTTGGGATAAATTTGGTGCATCAGAGGGTAAGACAAAATCAGGTCTGTGTGTGGGTTTACGTAGTCTCATTGACATCTCCATATTGAATATTGTACTTGCCCAAGCCAAAACTACTCTTACCGCCAACATGAGTCCACTCGCCCATTTGTAAATACGGGATAAACGGCTGTAGCTCTCCGTGATAACTAATTTCACCCAATAAACCACCAAATTTCATCCATTCTTTTTGGCTGCCTGAATAACGATCCCAATCATCCCAGAGAACATTGGATTGGATGATTTTTATTGCTTTGGCTTGTTGCGATACCTGACGGTGGCGTGGTTCGTCTATAGCAGTATCACCGTAGGTTTGTTGTAGGGTTTTTTGTCTACCTAATAATCTTGCTAATAATAAAGAAAAATCTGGAGCCTGTCTTTGTAGCTGGTTATTGGATTTTAGCCTTAAACGACTGAGAAATGAAAGGGTTATTGTTTGTGGATTGATCTCTGTAGGGATAAAACTTGAAGTTGTGATGTTATTTATTTTAAATTTCCCCCGGCTGAATCCTAAGCCCATTTCCCTTCCCAAATATTCAATACCTGCCTGAGCTATCGCATAATGCTGCGTGGCTTCTCCGATGAGTGTTAGTTCGCAGTAAAACTCATGTCCTTTAGGATAGATTTCCAGCTCATCCAGGGGTGGGAGAATGACAAAAGGTTTAGGCCAGTCTTTTTTGTTTTCGGCTCCAGGCTCAAAAAAGTACCGATACCAAATCGGAGATATCTGCATGAGTGCATGACCAAACCCGCCATGAAAGGTGGAGCCTTTATAGGCGGGTAGGTATATTTTGTTGATGGCCTCCAGCGTGAAGCGATATTTAGAAAGTTTCAAGTTATCGTTAATCACGCAGATCCATTGTTAATTTAAAGGTCTTGAAAGCTCAAGTAGTGCATGGTTCTCAATCCCGTTCATTAAGACACTGCCATTAAGTTAAGGGGATCGTGATTATGTAGATACTCTCTTAAAACACAAGCCAAATTTTGCAAAAAACCATAAAAATGATTATGACTTTACTTCAACAGGCAGCGTGTAAAAACGAGTCCCA
>VAPK011304941.1_pt1 | contig 9989 bp, 11 predicted proteins | sample 3395031 | NCBI WGS metagenome assembly VAPK01 (sample SAMN08290443, study PRJNA428436) | hydrothermal vent metagenome | isolation source: Deep-sea hydrothermal vent chimney 1 | place: Pacific Ocean: Juan De Fuca Ridge
AAGGAAAAACAGGTTGATAGGTAGGCTGGGTAGAGCGAATAGCGAAACCCAGCATGATGTAAAAGCTGGGTTTCGTTGCTCACTCTACCCAGCCTACAAAAAATAACTTCTTAAGTCACTGTGTTTATTTTGAAATTTATTTTTGTTAGATTAATTTCCCACATTTACTCAAGCATAGAGGAAATATAAGCTTGTTCTTTCTTATTTCTAATTTCCTCTCGTTCAATAGCGGCAACGAAGCGTTCGATTTTATTTCTACTTTTAGACTGGATATTTTCAAAATACCCTCCAACTAAGGTTTTTCTAGTACCTTGGTGGGTATTTTTCACAAAACGAACGGCTAGGTCAAAATGTATAGCTTGATCATCAACAGTGATACTGCAGTTTCTTAGTAAATCACCCCGTTGAAATCGAGCTATATTATTAGGTGAACTGATTCCAATTCCTCTTCTCGATAAATCAAAAACCACTCCTCCTATAGAGGTTTGAGTTCGCTGAGAAATACCTGAGAATGGAATATTGAGCGATGTAATCTGGATGCGAGGAGATGATCTTCGTTGTGGGTAGTATATCCTATCTGGAATGGCTGTTTTATAATAGGCGATGCCACGGGAAGAGCCAGTTTCAACACCTTCTAGTTGAAAGGCTAAATTAATGCCTTTGTGGATAGTCGATAGTTTAAATTTATTTTCTTTAGTCATCAGATGATTGCCATGGGAGGGTAGTAGTTCATCAAGAATGATCTGGTTGTTATCTAGTTGAACATCTAAAATTGATGAGCTAAATTTTTCATCTGTACTTTCAAAAAAAATGGTACATAAAGGTGATGCCTCTTCAATCTCTTTAAGAAGTCTGTGGATTTTATTTTTATTAGTTAAAAAGTTTGGGTTTGAGTTAGGCTCGGGATCATATATCTCAGGATCAGAGATTGTTATGATTTCTTCTTTTTTGAATAAAGTTTTTAATGTCCCTAACATATGTAGCGTTCTCTTTATTTTTAAGCAAGACTGCTCTAATTAAACTGAAGAGCACAAAGTCTGTTTGGTTCGTAGTTTACACTGAAACCAAAGTATGAGAAAGCCGTTCGCTGTATGTTGAGCCATCGCGACTATATGTTGTTGTTTGCTGAGACTTACCTTTTATAATTTGCAATGAACGTTGGGTATGTTGGGCGAGTAACTTGATACTTGCACCATTTTTCTCATTTAGGAATTTACATTGTTTAGCAATGGATAGTATCTCTTGCCAAAGTGAAGTGGAATTGTTGATGTTAAGATTAACAGCTTTGGCTTTTTGGAAATAAGTTTCAATACCACTGGGTGTCATTTGTAACTTTTCAGTAGCGAGTACTTGCCCCATCTGCTTTGAAAACTGATCGAGCTGGGAGACTGTTTCCTTTTTATTAAGGGCAATACCTGAAATTATTTTTGAATCAGAACGATGCTTTAAACTTTCAGCCTCAATTGTTAGCTGGTTTAATAATTTAGAGCTTAAATTTAAGCCAGTTTTAAGTAGCTTTTCTGCAATGGGATATGTTTTATTAATCATAATACTATCTGCTATTGTTGAACTGTTCTTGTTCTATTTGAATCATTTTAGCGGCAATTTTTTCAGCATTAATAGGGTAACTTCCCTTTGCTAATGCCTTTTTAACTGCTTGAACACGCTCTTCATTAATTGCTGGCGTATTTTTTGATGATCCAAATGCCTTGGTTATTTCTTTTGCAACAGCAGTAAAGTCAACATTATCTTTAGCTTTTTCAGATACTTTAAGCTCTGTACTTTTTGCCATTCCAGCAGTTGCTGGTTTTGTTGACAAGGCAGTAACATTCGCTTTTCCTGATATTGATTGAATAGTCATGATAGGTCTCTATTATTTTATTAATCTATAGTGGGTATCGGCAGAAATATTAATTACTTTAGTGCTTATTCTAACGTTATCAAAAGCTGACGACAACCTGACCTTGTTTAACGACTGTTGCTTGGACAATTTGTTTTGATTTTATATTTTTTATTCTAATATTTTGGTTTTTTACGCCATCCATTAAAGCAACACCGGCAACACTAATATTAAGGTTGGCATTGCTTAGGTTGATAGTGACTTTTTCTCCTCGTTTAATTAGTTTAGGTTCTGTAATATTTGCTTGAGAAATAACACTTCCTAAACTTAAATTGCGAGTTGCCTGTTTGCTGATGATTTCTTGTGGGTCAGTAAAAAATCCAGAGCGTAACGTTGAAATTTCTCTTTTTTCAAGTTGCAAGTGACTTTTTTGGTAAAACTCTCCACGTTGAATGGGTTGAGATAATACGATTACATTTTTATAAATATTAATAATGGCCGAAGTATAAATAGCCCATTTTTTCTTACTATGACAGCGTACACTAATAGAGTTTCGACCTGCTTTCAGTGGTGTGTGAGTCGATATTACTAGTGGTTCTGAGCATAAAGGCAGCTTTAAACGGTTATCAATTTGTCCTAGCTTTAACTTGTAGTCAGTAACGTGAGTCAGACTATTAATGATATATTGACGAGTTGCTTGTTGTATTGAACGGATTGATTGAGTTTGTGCCGCATAGCTTTGTTGGGTTTGGCCTAAAAGCAGCATAAGGCTCAAAATAAAATTAATTTTTTTCATAAGGCTATGTCAAATTTATGTCATATTTATCATTAATATTTTCTATACATAAACCATGCCATAAATTTTTTAAATAAAATTTAATAAAGTAGCTATACTTCAAAAATATACTTTTTAAGGAGTTTTTATGGCCAGTGTTTTAGATGGTGTTGATCAGCGAACTAAGCTGGCAGGGCATAACCGGTTTGAGTTGTTGCTATTTAAACTTATCGGTCGACAACGGTTTGGTATTAATGTGTTTAAAGTCCAGGAAGTTATTCGTTGCCCTGCTTTAACTCAGATTCCTAAATCACACACCGTTATTTGCGGTGTTGCGCATTTGCGCGGCAAAACTATTCCTGTATTAGATCTGTCTATGGCAATAGGCATGCCTCCGTTGGCAAGAGATGGAGAGAACTATGTGATAGTGACTGAATACAACCGGACAATACAGGGCTTTTTAGTGGGTGCTGTCGATAGAATTATTAATATAGGTTGGGATCAAGTTAATGGGCCACCAAAGGGTTCTGGCAAAGATAGTTATTTAACAGCGGTGACTGAGATTGAAAATGAATTAATTGAAGTGATTGATGTTGAAAAAGTGATGAAAGAAGTTATTGGTGGGCAAGATAGTGCATCAGAAGACTTGATTGATGAAGCTGTTTCGGGGGTAGATGACCATGTTTTAATTGTTGACGACTCACGTGTTGCAAGAAACCAGGTAAAAAGAGTGTGTGCACAAGTGGGTATTGAGTGTACAGCATTAAAAGATGGTCTGGAAGCTTGGGAGCATTTATCTAAAATGGTTGATGAGGGTACTAATATAGGCGATTATTACGCAATGATTATTTCAGATGTGGAAATGCCTAGAATGGATGGCTATACTTTAGCCACTAAAATTAAAAGTCACCCAGAAATGAAAGATGTTTATTTGATTCTTCATACTTCGTTAAGTGGAGTGTTTAATACATCTATGGTTGAAAAGGTGGGTGCAAATAAATTTTTAGCTAAATTTGAACCCGATATTTTAGTGGCAACTATTCAAGATCAATTAAAAGTATTCCATGAGGAACATAAAGGTTGAGAGGTATAAATGATTGCTAAGGAACGTGCATGGAATAACTTCGACAGCTCGCTTGTCTTTTTATCCGTCTTCTTCGTTGTACAAATAGTTGCGTAGCCAGCTATGCGCCTATTTGTACGCCTTGAATACGAATAAAAACCCTGCGCCAGTTGCCAAACTTATTCCGTGCGCGTTCCTAAAATAGCCTTGTGGATAATGGCAGGTAATTATAAATGACTATAAATGAATATAAAATTATTCAGGCGTATCTGAACCAGGCATGTGGCATTGTTTTAAATGATAATAAACAATACTTGGTTAAAAATAGACTTGGCAATTTGTTGCCTAAGTTTGACCTCGCTTCATTTTCTGAACTGGCGGCTGCAATACAATCAAATAATGTCTTAAGCGCAAAGGTAAAAGTGGCTGTTGTTGACGCTATGACAACAAACGAAACTTTTTGGTTTCGAGATGATATGCAATTTTTAGAGTTAAAGGAAAAAATATTCCCTGATATTTTTTCAAAAAAAACAAGTACCATAAAGATTTGGTCGGCTGCCTGTTCCTCGGGGCAAGAGCCCTATACAATTAGTATGTGTGCTGAGGATACGATTAAAAAATTAGGTAGAAACCAGAATGTGCAAATAATTGGAACGGATATTTCTGAAACAATTTTGCAAGAAGCTAAGAGTGCCACCTATTCAGAACTTGCTTTATCTCGTGGGCTGGATTCCCTGACGAAGTCTCAAATGTTTCAGAAAACACATGATGGTTATAGACTCAATGCTAATATTGTGCGTAAAGTCAGGTTTCAACAATTTAATTTACTAAAGCCTTTCTCGGTGCTGGGGCGTTTTGATATTATTTTTTGTCGAAATGTTTTAATCTATTTTTCCGATGAAGTTAAACGCGACATTCTTAGTAGAATGGCTGATTCATTAGAGCCTGGTGGCTTTATCTTTCTTAGTAGTACAGAAGCGATGCCAGCAACTATTAAAACACTTGAACCTGTGAGAGGGGGGCGTGCTAGGTATTTTAAAAAAATAGCTTAAGGCGTTATTATTTTTAGTCAGTTTATTGACGCTTTACGTTTCAGTGTTTTTTATGGCTATGTCACCGTTAAGTGTGGATTTTATTTCTCCAACCCTCTCTCTCATCTATCTTCTATCCAGTAGAACATTCCAGCATATAGCAAGGAAATGAAAAATTTAAAAGCCTAGCAACAAATATTGCCACCTTTCTTTAAAACCAGTTACTTATATTTTTCAATATTTTTATCTTTATGATTTTATATGGATAAATACCTATGGCATAAGATGTGCTGTATTATTTTGTAACAAGAAATAAGGAGGTAATTATGGCGATTAACTTTGAAAAAGCATTAGGTATTCACCCACTGGCTTTGGCTTTACGTGAAAAGCGCAGTGAAGTGCTGGCTTCTAATCTGGCAAATGCCGATACACCAGGATATAAAGCACGAGATTTGGATTTTCAAACGGTGTTGAAGAAATCTATGCCTGCTAATAATACTTTGGAACGTACGCAACAAGGCCATATTTCTCCCAATGATCGATTACTAGGTGCAACGATGATGTTTCGTAATCCAACTCAACCGTCACTTGATGGTAATACGGTTGAGGGGCATATTGAACAAGCTAAATACGCTGAAAATGCGGTGCAATACCAAGCTAGTTTACGGTTTGTAAATGGTGGTTTTTCTGGGCTAATGGCCGCATTAAGAGGGGAATAATTATGCCATCCATGAATATATTTGATATTGCCGGTAGCGGTATGAATGCGCAATCCTTAAGACTTAATTTGGTTGCCAGTAATATATCCAATGCCAATAGTGTGAGTAGTAGTCTTGATAAAGTTTACAAGTCCAGGCAACCAGTGTTTCAGGCCGAACTTAAAAGTGTGATGGATAAACAAAATGCATCAAGTAAAGTGAATGTTGTCGGGGTGGTAGAAAGCCAGGCACCAGCCATTATGGAATATGCCCCTAACCATCCTATGGCTGATGCCAATGGTTATATCTATAAGCCGAATGTCAATACCATTGAAGAAATGGCTAATATGATGTCAGCCTCTCGCTCATATCAAAATAATGTAGAAGTTTTAAATACGGCTAAACAATTAATGTTACAAACCTTAAGAATGGGGCAATAGGAGAAAATCATGGCTATAAGTTCAATTGAAACATTTCAAAATTTAGGTCTTTCAACAACGGCCGATGCTAATAAAAAATCAACTTCCAAGCAGGAATTAGGGCAAGAACAGTTTTTAAAACTGATGACCACCCAAATGACTCATCAAGACCCAAATAAACCAATGGAAAATGGTGATTTTCTGGCTCAGATGGCTCAGTTCAGTACCGTGGAAGGGATTGGTGCTTTAAATGATTCATTTGCTGAATTTTCAAATTCTTTAACTTCTGGGCAGGCATTACAAGCGGCTAGTTTGGTGGGTAAATCAGTATTGGTTCCTGGCGATCAAGGGTTGATGTCTTTAAATAAAAATCTTTCGGGTGAAATAGTTTTAAATGACAAAACCAGTGATTTAAAAGTAAGTTTTTTGGATAGTAATGGTGTAACTGTTAAGACTATTGATTTAGGTAGACAGGAACAGGGTAATGTTAGCTATCAGTGGGATGGGCTATTAGATGATGGCACCTATACAGACCCAGGTGTTTATCAAGTGCGAGCCGAAACAACTATTGATGGCAGTAATACCGTTCTTCAAACCTATGTTAATGCAGATGTAGAAAGTGTTGCATTGGGTAATGGTAAAAAGGGTATTCAACTGGAACTGGCTGGTTTGGGTGAAGTGAATTTTAACAACGTTAAAAAAATATTCTAAGAATTTAGGAGAGCAATCATGGGTTTTGCAACGGCATTAAGTGGCTTAGCAGCCGCATCAGCAAATTTACAGGTTATTGGTAATAATATAGCCAATGGTAATACAACGGGTTTTAAAGAATCCAGAGCAGAGTTTGCTGATGTTTATAATAATACGGGCAAGTCAACGGCCGGTGCTGGTGTCCGTGTAACAGAAGTGGCTCAGCAATTTAGTCAAGGTAATGTGGAGTCAACAAGTAATAACCTTGACCTGGCATTATCTGGAAATGGTTTTTTTGCTTTGGGTGAAAGTAAAGATGCAACCAGTGCAACAGCTTTTACCAGAAATGGTGCCTTTAACTTGAGTCCGGAAGGCTTTATTACTAATGATACTGGGAATTTTTTGATGGGTGGAGCCCCGATAGGAACAACAATTGCTGAAGGTTTTAGCACAGGTGCTCCGATTGCTTTAAAAATTGATACCTCTCAAGGGGTTCCTTCTGCAACCACAACAGTGGATCTTAAATTGAATTTAGATTCCAGAGAAGCGCGGCCATCAACACCTTTTACTGGATTTAACTCAACGATTAGTTCAGGTCCTGATGTGGATTCTTATAACAGTTCAACAGCGGCGACAATATTTGATTCATTAGGAAATACACATACGCTAACGACTTATTTTGTTAATGAAACACCTGATGGTGCGGCAGAAAGTTCTTGGGGGGCTTATGTGTATCTTGATGGGAAAGGTATTAATGCAGGTACGCCCAATACTTTAGATGGTCCAGGAGGCGCTACATCAACAGCCGTATCAGCAGTTGCCAGTAACTCAACTGTTGTGGCGGCAGTAACAGCCTCGGCAGCGGCTGACACTACTGCAGCTGCTACAGATGCGGCAGCATTGGGGGCTATTTCTACAGCTGCAGCAGCAGTATCTACTGCGGCAACTGCACATGATGCTACAGCCCCTGCTAATGGAGCGGCTGAAGCTGTAGCAAAAGGCACGGCGGCAGCCACGCTATTTGCGACATTAAAGTCGGCTATAGATGGAGCTTCATCTGTGCCAGGTTGGACAGGTAATCAAATGAGTGATACAAAAACTGCAGCAACTGCGGCTACCACTGCAGCTAATGATAGCCTAACAACAGCCACAGCACTGAGAGATGCCGCCGCTACTGCTTTAGCTTTAGATACGACAAATGCAGATTTAATTGCTGCTAACACGGCGGCTGTAAATGCATTTAATTCTGCAACTACGACTAAGACAGATGCTGTAGCTGTTGAAACAGCGCTTGTAGCAATTGAGTCGGCAGCCGCTGCTGGAGGGGCTGTAATAAGTGATGTACAAACATCGGCTGGTCTTGCTAACACAGTTGTGACTAATACAGGTGCTGCGGCAGGGGATGCTGATACTAAGGCTGGGTTGGCCGTAACAGCAGCTACAACAGCTGCTACAAGTACGTTATCAGCAACAACTGTAGCCGTAAATGCTGATGCCAATGCAGTGACTGCCGCTGCTGCAGAAGCTGCGGCGGCGGCTTTAGCTGTTTCAAATGTTACTAACGTATCTGCTGCCGCTATTGCTGCAGCAAATACAGAGGCTGCAAAACCCACCGCAACAGCAGCTTCAGTTATTGCTGCTGCAGTAGGTGTTGATTTTGTGGGTGATAAAGTAGCAATGACTTTTGATTCTTTGGGGAATTTGGTTGCTGATAGAACAGGGACAAATATTACGGGAGCAAATGGAGTAGATGATTTTGTATTTTCAAATATTGAAATTGCACCAGTATCAGCATTAAATGTAAGTGCTAAGCCATTGACATTTAGCATTAACCCAACAGGTACTACACAATATGCGGCAGATTTTGGGGTTAATGATTTACAGCAAAATGGCTTTGCCTCAGGAAATTTAACAGGGGTTAGTATAGATAAAACAGGTGTGGTAGTTGCACGTTACAGTAATGGGACAACGAGTCCATTAGGCCAGGTTATTCTAGGTCGGTTTACCAATAATCAAGGTTTAAATAAAACAGGTGATACCACATGGCAGGAAAGTATTGACTCAGGCACGGTTGTTCTAGGTGTTGCAGGAGGTAATAACTTTGGTAGTATCACTTCATCAGCTTTAGAAAATTCAAATACTGATATTGCAACTCAATTGGTAAAAATGATTGTTGCTCAACAGGCCTATCAAGCAAATGCACAGACTATTTCAACAGAAGATGAAATTATTCAAAGAATACTTCAGCTATAGAAAATAGTTTAATAGGAAAGCCATTATGGACCGTAGTTTATATATTGCAATGAGTGGAGCCAAGCAAACTTTGCTGGCTCAAGCTTCAAATGCCAATAACTTGGCGAATGCTCAAACCACAGGTTTTAAGTCTGACTTTGAGCAATTTCGGTCTATGCCTGTTTTTGGTCCAGGCTTCCCTACCCGTGTTTATGCGATGACGGAAAGGCCGGGGACAGATACCAGTATGGGGTCAATACAGACTACAGGGAATGACCTAGATGTGGCGATTAAAGGAGAAGGCTGGCTTGTTGTTGGAGGCCAGGGAGGAGGGGAGGCATATACTAGAGCTGGTGATTTAAGGCTTACCCCGGAAGGGCGGTTGGAAACAGGGACAGGTGCGGCTATATATGGCAATGATGGGCCCATTGTGTTGCCGCCGGCAGAAAAAATTGATATTGGAAATGATGGAACAATTAGTATTATTCCTATTGGTGGAGCTGCTAATGAGCTAGCGATTATTGACAGAATTAAAATGGTAAAACCTGATGTGGGTAACTTAGAAAAGCTCAGTGATGGTTTGATGCATACTAAAGATGGCAGTGTTGCACAGGCTGATGCTTCGGTAAGTCTGGTACAAGGGGCTTTAGAAAGTTCAAATGTTAATGCGGTTTCAGCCTTGGTTGAGATGATTGAGCTGTCAAAGAATTTTGAGTTGCAAACGAAAGTGATGAAAACTGCAAATGATAACTCTGGTGTAAGTGCTAAATTAATGCAAATGGCATAAAAAATGCTTATCTTCTAGTAAGACAATAAATTGTCACTAGGAGAACAACATGACTGAAAGAGCATTATGGGTTGCTAAAACAGGTTTAGATGCCCAGCAAACAAGAATGGCGGTGATTGCTAATAACTTGGCAAACGTTAATACCACAGGCTACAAAAAGTCTAGAGCAATTTTTGAAGATCTTATTTATCAAAATATTCGACAAGTTGGCGCTCAGTCAACACAAAATACCGAGTTACCAACAGGTTTACAGTTGGGAACCGGTGTCAGAACAGTAGCAACAGAAAAGCTGCACTCCCAAGGTAATATTCAACAAACTGAAAATTCATTAGACGTTGCAATCAGTGGGCGAGGATTTTTTCAAATTATAAATCCGAATGGCGATATAAACTATACTCGCGACGGATCTTTTAAGTTAGACTCAACAGGACAATTAGTCACTTCAGGGGGCATG
>VAPK010438640.1_pt1 | contig 9983 bp, 6 predicted proteins | sample 3395031 | NCBI WGS metagenome assembly VAPK01 (sample SAMN08290443, study PRJNA428436) | hydrothermal vent metagenome | isolation source: Deep-sea hydrothermal vent chimney 1 | place: Pacific Ocean: Juan De Fuca Ridge
TGTTTCTTCAGTTGTTTCTTCAGGTGCTAGTTCAAAAGGCATTTCCTCAAAACCGGAAACAACAAGACCCACTGGTACGCCAGCGTTTTGGGGATTACTTGAACCCACTAGCGGTACAATGTTTTCAGATGGAACTTGTATAAACTCCCAAGCAATGACTGGCAAGTCATTTGCCACCGAAATAGTAGCCGATTCTATGGTTGAACTGATTAGATCAGCTACCAGGCAAAATCCCTCAGGATTCGCAGCAGCTGCGGTCGAACCACTATCTGACACACATTTAGCGCCACTGGGAGAGGCAGGTAATTCACTAAGCGAACTACCATCTGCAAATATTACCTGAAGAAATTGCATGCCCGATACAGATAAATCATTGGCAATGGTAATATCCGCAGAATCTATTGATGACTCAATAAGATCCGAAACCAGGCAAAATCCTTTTGGATTTCCAATCGCAGCGATTGAGCCATCAACTGAAATACATTCCGCACCGACTGGTGCACCAGCAGCTGGGGATGCCGGTGATGCAGCAGACGGGCTGGCATTTTCAAACGTGACCTGCAGATACTGCAAGTCAGTAACGGGTACGTCATGGGCAACCGAAAAATTCGCAATACCTGCTGTTGATGTGCTTAGGTCTGCAGCCAGACAAAACCCTCCAGAAGACCCTGTAGCTGCCGCCGAGCCCCCAGCCGACACACATTTCGTATCCAGAGCCGTGGAAGGTGATGATCCGGGCACTGCGAACATGACCTGCAAGAACTGCAAACCCACTAACGGTATGCCATTTGCGACCGAAAACTTCGCAAAGGATGTAGCTGATCTGCTAAGATCTGAAGCCAGACAAAATCCATCAGCATCCTCGGGAGCAGAGATTGAACCCCCAGCTGATATGCACTCTGAACTAACTGGTGCACTGGCGCTCAGCGTGGTGCCATCTCCAAACGCTGCTTGTAAGAATTGCAGACCTGCTACAGGTAGGTCATTGGCTACTGAAAATTCCGCGAAGCCAGTTATCGAGGTGTTAAGATCTGCAGCCATACAAAACCCTCCGATTTCGTCACTTGCTGCGGATGACCCGCCATCCGAGAAACATTCCGCAGCCAGTCTGTTGATGTTTCCCAATATATTTCGTGATGCGATCTGTCTGGCTCTGTTGCGCATACGTTTGGTGACCGAAAAGTTTGAAGTTGCGTTAGAGCTTGAGGTGTTAATCTCTGAAGCAAAGCAAATCTCTCCTGTATTCCAGGCGTCCGTAGTTGAATTGTCGATAGTCATGCATTCTGCCCGTTCGTCTACGGGTAACAGAGTATCGAGAGAGGGGGTGAGAATGGAGTTTTGAAATCCGCTATCGGAATAAAAGTCGGCCGCCATAGCAATGGAGGAAAACAGAGTCAAGGACAACGCGCTACTTAATAACGTCTTTTTATTGATCATTGTACTTTTCCTAATAGTGTCTGCACACAAGACAAGGGTTGTTTCCAGGAGGCTGTCCGAGATTAGAAGCCGTAGCGAGAGAAAGCGGTTTTGAGCCCATTGTTTCGATTCAATGAAGCGAATACTTGCTGTATTGAACAAATTTAATCGGAAAGATGGGCCAAAATCCGCTTTTCCGCAGTAGGCTTTCTATTTTCGGACAGCCTCCTGGCTATTCACCATAGTTCATCTTAAGGGTGCAGGTTGTGATTTATCTGGCATCAGCATGCGATGTTACTGTGGAAAAAAATGTTTATTATATCGATCACAATAACCCAGATTCAACAGTTTTCATATTGAGCAAATACATAAATCCTTTAAGCGATCGTACATGTAGATTACAGGATATTAGTGTTATAATACTGTTTCTATTAACCCTTCCTCCATCTACACATCCAATTTGTAATCAGCAACATCAGCTGAAGGCTTGATGTTTAATCTCAGGCAGTTACCAAAATAGTTGTTTGTGTTTACAACAACATAATTCATGTATACCTTGAAGTGTCGGTCATAATACCATCTTTTGTGTAATCTTTCTAAATGAAATTTTGCATATTGGCATCGCTGTTTGCTCAATTTGATTAATACACGCTACATCTTAAAGCAAGTAGCACCTATTTATCTAAGGGCCAAATCACCATTTTGATTGCAGGGACATTATCACTCAGACCGCAATGACTGCGGTATAGCAGTTTTGTTACAGTTTGTTTTAACAAGGGGCAGCTTGTAAACAAGGTAAATACAAACTTAGGTGCCAAGTTTTCACATTAGCCTGGAAACATAATAAGGCTCTTTGAGAACAAGCTATAAATCGAGTAGAATAACCTCATCATTGGGCAGTTATTTTCAATTCATCAACGACTTAAAAAAGATTTGCTAGAATTTACTAGAGATAAAAAAGAATCGAACAATGATTTATGTTATTGTTATTAATGATAATAATTGATCCAGAGGCCTCAAAAAAAGCCAACTTGATAGTGGCTGTTTTTTTTGAGTAGCAACTCATACTTGGTATAAAAGTCAACGTCAGGTCTGGAGGTTTCCTGCTTTAATGCGAATCAAGAGCTGAAAAAACTTTATTTTAGAAATTCAGTGACTTATTTTAAATAGCGAGTTTTCTATTTTACTTTTTAAACCTTGTAAGTATTTGATTTCATGTTTTAGTAGCAGTTTTCCTGAAGATATTTACAAGAAAAACCAACAGATCTTCTTGAGGTAATAAAAATGAAGCACTGTCAATCGTTTAAAGCAATTCTTTCAGCAATTATCTTGTGTGTAGCAGGGTTTTCTGAAATTGCATTCTCCACAGTCGTGGATTTTGAAACGACACCTGCAATCCTCCTGGGCTCCACAAGTTTTGGAACAGCCGGGGCTGCTCAGACTATCGAGATTGATGGTGGCTTAACTTTCAAAGGTGGTGTAGTCATTGGTTTACCTACATTTTTACCGATGACGCCATTTGCCACTTCTCCAAATTATTATGCAACCGCGAATCATCCATCAGGGGGGGTGGTTGGCGATCCAAGCCTCAGTGCTACGTTATCGATTGATATTGCTCCTTCATTTGGCGCAACAACTATCGAAGGACTCCTGCTTAACGGTTTGAATCGCTCTGGCAGCTATACTATAGAAGCTTTTTCCAACGGGATATTAGTTGATTCAGACTCTCTAAATAATTTGTCACCAAATTTATCCAGTGGATTTGATGTGTTTAGATTAGATTCAAATGGATTGCCAATCACCTCTGTGCTTTTTTCTCCAGACTTGATAGACGGAGAATGGGACTATTTTATCGACACGATTATCATCAATGAATCGATTTTAACTGCTGTCCCTATCCCTGCAAGCATTTGGCTGTTTGTAACAGGCATTGCAGGTATCATCGGCTTTAGAAAGTCATGTAATCGTACTATCGTCTAATCTGCGTTACTTGATTACACGCCAGCTTCATAACCCAAGTCAGTCCTTGTAAAACAAAAATTTTCCGCAGTAGGCTCTCTATTCTCGGACCGCCTTCTAGATAAGGAATAACAATGGAACAACTCTCTACAGATAACTCGACTACTTTAAATACAGAGGTCTTTAAACGGCTGGCATTGAGTGACAGTGGTTTTGTCTTCGACCCAGTAACTGGCAAAAGTTATACTGTCAACGAAACAGGTTTCTGGTTAATCAAGCAATTACAACAAGATAGCAGTCTTGATGTACTGAAAACTCAGATTGCACGTGAGTTTGATGGAGAGGAAAAGACCATTGAACGCCACGTTATGGAGTTTCTGGAACAAATCAGACGTCACATTTATTAAATAGCACTGTGACACAGACATCTTGTATACGCATTGCCATTACTGGACTAAATGCCAAACCAGACAACCCAAGTTCTGGTTTGGCTGTAGCCCGTTGCATTCGGGAATCAGCTGAATTCGACGGTAAAATTATCGGGTTAAGTTATGATGTGATGGATTCGGGTTTGTATCTGAATGAGACCATCGATTCAGCGTATCTATTACCTTATCCTTCAAATGGCGATCAGGCATTGCTGGATCGCCTCCAAAAAATACATCAAAAAGATCCCTTTGACATTTTGATTCCCTGTCTGGACGCAGAGTTATCCAACGTCATTCGACTCCAGGAACACCTTGAAGAAATGGGAATTAGACTGTTGTTGCCTGACAGCGAACAACTGAAAAGACGCGACAAGGATCGTCTTCCTGAACTAGCCGATCAGGCAGATGTTAAATCACCGGAAATCACTCAAATTTCTCATGCCGGCTTTTTCTACACCTGTCATCGACAAGGCTGGCAATACCCTTTAGTGGTCAAAGGCATATTTTATGACGCTGGTATTGCCAACAATGCCGAGGAAGGCGCAGCCTTATTCCGCAATATTTCTGCCGAGTGGGGATTACCTATTTTAGTGCAACGCTTCGTGGCGGGGGAAGAAATGAATCTGACCGCCCTAGGCGATGGAAAAGGCAACCTCAGCAGTGCAGTAATGATGCGGAAACGCGCAGTCACCGACAAAGGGAAAGCCTGGGCAGGGGTCTCTATCTATGATGAAAAGTTATTGAATACAGCCAAAAAACTGGTCAATGAATTAAAGTGGCCAGGTCCCCTCGAAGTTGAAATGTTGCGAACACCTCATGGTGAATATCACCTCATAGAAATCAACCCACGTTTTCCAGCCTGGATTTATCTCTCAGCCGCAGCGGGCTGCAACCTGCCCTGGATGTTAATTAAGATGATTCAGCAAGAAACAATTGAACACATTGTCCCTGATATCGGAAAACTCTATATCCGTTATGCGCATGAGAGGGTTCTCGATCTTTCCGAATTCGAGAACATGACGATTTGGGGACAACGCAATGGCGTTGCTACAGAGGAAGAATAAACATGTCTGTTCGAAAAACCTGGACAAAACCTACGATCACACCACACAACGAGGGTACACTCAATAAATTTGGAAGAACACCGACGAAAGAGCATATCGAAACCATTGAAGGTCATCCCATTAAGGATCTGGTTAGCCAATATGGCTCTCCCTTGTTTGTGCTTTCAGAAAAACGCTTACGCTCAAATATGCGACGTCTGAAACAAACATTTGAAACGCGTTACCAACCCGTACTATTCGGCTGGTCGTATAAAACCAACTACTTAAATGCTGTTTGCGCCATCCTCCATCAAGAAGGCGCATGGGCTGAAGTTGTGTCTTTGTTTGAATATGAGAAAGCCCGGGCGTTGGGTGTACCCGGCAACCGTATTCTTTTCAATGGTCCACATAAGAACAAGGAGACCTTGGAAATCTGCGTCAAAGAGGGGGCACGTATTCATGTTGATAACCTGGACGAACTTTACCTGCTAGAAGATATTGCACATGCAGCGAAAAAAACAATTTCTGTAACCATACGGTTGAATTTCGAAACTGGTTACACCGAACCCTGGAGTCGTTTTGGATTTAATATCGAGTCAGGTCAGGCCATTGACGCAGCACGACGTATTGGTAGTAGCGAGTGGTTGAAGTTATGCGGTCTGCACAGTCATATTGGTACATTTATCCTTGATCCCCGCGCCTACACAGTACAAATTATGATTATGTGCCAGTTCATGGAGACTGTAGAACAGGAGACCGATTGTGTTATCGATAGCCTGGACATTGGCGGTGGCTTCGCTTCTCATATCGACCTTCAGGGAATGTACATGCCTGCGGATCAAGTCACACCGACCATTGAGCAATATGCTGATGCAATTTGTACAACACTGACAAAAGAAACCGCTCAAAGGAGTGCACAAAACAAACCTCGACCAACGCTAATACTGGAAAGCGGACGATTTATCATCGATGACGCTGAAGTGCTTATCTCTTCAGTGGTGTCCACCCGCCGACTATCCTACGGAAAGCCCGCTGTGGTGCTGGATGCCGGGGTAAACCTGCTGTTTACAGCATTTTGGTATCACCACCGAGTCCAACCCACCCGGCCTCTGGAAGGTCTCGCAGAAGATACTGTGTTGTACGGGCCATTGTGCATGAACATTGATGTGGTACGCCAAAGCATTATGATTCCACCATTGCAAGTTGGAGACCAACTGGTCATTAGTCCTGTGGGTGCTTATAACAATACTCAGTGGCTACAGTTTATCGAATATCGTCCCAATATCGTGATGGTGCATGAAGATGGTCAGATTTCAATCATTCGACAGGCTGAAGATCTATCATTCATGAATCAGCTTGAATTGTTGCCTGAACATCTAAACGGCCATTTTAAACTTGGTTAGACTCCCGCCATTTTGGTATCGAAGCTAAGTGGTTGACCATAAGTTTTTTAACAATTTTGCGCAGGGTATTTTGTGGTATTCGAGGCGCAACGCAGGGCGCATAGTGCGCTATGTAACCGAAGTTGCAACGAAGAAGAGCGCAAAATAAACCAGTAAACATGTTAAAAAATTTATGGTCACCTACTTACAATTGGCAATGGCTACTCTCAAGTATTCAGGGTTTGCTGCGTAGTTACGCTGCAATCCTGTTTATTTCTGATGCGCGTGTGGGCGCGACTTTTTTATTAGCAACGCTGTGGTTTCCCAACACAGGTATCTCAGGATTACTGGCAGCAATTACCGGCACCATTACCGCCAGAGTAATACAGTTTGCTGATACTCACAGCGGTCTGTATGCCTATAACAGCTTGCTGGTCGGCCTCACGCTTGGTGCAACTTATAAATTAGATGGGCATTTGATTGTTCTGATTATTCTGGCGGCGATTCTAACGGTCTTTGTAACTGTGGCTATTGCCGATGCACTCTGGCGATTCGAACGCTTGCCAGCACTGAGTTTACCCTTTGTGCTGGTTGCATTTACCGTGACATTTGCTGCTCATGGATTCGGTTCACTCAGTCAATACCTAACCCCTTTAGCCCCAATCGAGCCCTTTCTTTTCGAGCAGGCGGATCATTTTCTGACTTCCCTTGGATCCACTTTTTTTATACCTCACCCGATACCCGCCCTGCTTATTTTTATCAGTGTACTGTTGATATCTCACTACCTGGCATTACTTGCAATTAGCGGTTATGTTGTTGGACATACGCTTTACCATAGCTTGTCAGGCTTGTCTTATTCAACGGTGACAGACTGGACCGGGTTTAATTTTACTTTAACAGCCATGGCACTCGGCGGTATCTTTATGGTGCCGGGATGGAAGAGTTTTTTGATTGCCATGCTGGGAGCAGCATTTGCTGCGGTCATTACCACAGCGACCCAAACCTATCTGTTAGTCTACGGCTTGCCGGTGATGGCCATCCCTTATTTATTGACCACCCTCACTATTCTGACAGCATTAAGTAAACGCATTACCAGTGCACCGCCGTATTTATTGCTGGATCAACCAAATTTACCCGAGATTTCTCTAGAGCGCGCACGATTAACACGGGTACGGGGTGGGCAATCAAATAGCATTCCTATTTATGCGCCTTTTCTGGGAGAGTGGGTAGTTTACCAAGGATTTAATGGCCGACATACACATCGCCCACCATGGCAACATGCTCTCGACTTTATCATCATGGTTGATGGGCAGAGCTATCATCATTCTGGAACCCAACCGGAAGATTATTACTGCTTTGGTGTCCCTGTGGTCTCGCCTGTATATGGTACTGTGGTGCGCTGTATTAACAATCAGCCCGACAATCTGCCGGGTGAGGTCAATATCCACCAAAAATGGGGAAACCTGGTCTTAATCCGTCTGTACAATCACTTTCATGTATTGATTTGCCATTTGCAACAATACTCGCTGGAGATTGTTGAAGGACAAACAATAGAACCCGGCCAAAGCATTGGACGTTGTGGAAATTCCGGACGTTCGCCTCAGCCCCATATCCATCTTCACATTCAGAAAGATGCTAGTCTGGATAGTCCGACAGTACCGTTCCATCTCACCCAGGTGACAACTAATGGCGAGTCATCCGCACGAGTTTTTCAGTTGTACACCCGTCCGTCAGAAAATCAAAGGGTCAGCGCCCCAACGGTCAACCCTCATTTGAAAGCAGCATTACACTTGCCTGTCGGAAGAAAACTGTATTATCGTTTTCGTAAAAATGACGAAGAATGGGAATCCAGAATTATTACCATTGTATTGACATTGGAGGGGCAGTTTCGTCTGAAAGTTTGCTCTGACAGTGATATCGCATTCAGCGAAAGCAATCAGATGCTTGCTTTTTACGACCGTCGTGGCAGCCATGATTTATTCCTTGACCTTTTTGTGCTCTGCCTGGGGGTGACACCTTTTGGAGAGGAAACATTGTCATGGAGGGATCAACCTTCGAGACGCTTGTTTCCATTGTCCCCCATGAAACACTATTTGGAAGACCTGTTTCACTGGTCGAGTGGTGGACTGGATTCGCGTTACCAACGGCGCTGGGATGATAATCAAAATGCCTGGATTCAAGCCGCCGAACATCAATTAAGCGGTGTTGTGATTCGCCGCAGGACTATCAGCACTCAAGCAACGCTTGTTCCAGAAAAAGGATGTATTCGGCTTGATCTGAAGGGAAAAAACATCCATCTTGAAGCTGAGCTCTGTGGAACCGGCCTGGAAAATGATATCGGAATACCACAACACATCACCAATATTCACACTGTTTGAGAATGATTATGGGAAGACACTGTGTTAGGAATGGGCGCGAAATAACTTCGTCAACTGGCGTAGGTCATGTGCATTCAAATCGACTGTGCATATTCAAAGCCTGCCCCGTATTTATTACGGGGGCACACAAACAGGCGCATAGTGAACGATGTAACTGTTTGTGCAACGCAGAAGATGAGCAAAAAGACAAGTCAGTTGTCGAAGTAATTTCGCGCACCTTCCTTTGCTGTATCACGCTGGGTGTTATTTTTTTAACACCAGTTGTCTTTGCGAAAGAAAGTTGGAACTACCGTTTAGATTTACAAGGGGAAGGTGGCGCTTATGACAATTCACGGTTCCGTGACTCTATTGCAAGTGGAGGGATATTTGTGCGCGCTGATCACGCAAGAGGTGGAATCACTCTCGGCTATAATCGCACACATATTAACTTTAAACTTGGGATAGAAGATATTGATCAAGATGACTGGTTTATCAGCGGCCGATTGCACTTTAAACCAACGTTATTACCGGGAACACTCACCACCCGTATTGATTACTATCGAGTTAACAATAACGACCCTGGTAACTTTAGCGATGATGTTAACGTCATTGCCCCACAGGTTTCATGGATAAATCAAAACCAATCATTTTATCTGGATCTTGGATATACCCGATCTATTTACCAACGCGACCTGAATGTCAACCAACTCACACCCACTGTTGGTTTCGCCTTAAATAACAGATACGACTGGATACAATTGCGTGGTTATTTTATTCACTCCTCTAATTCATTGCGATCTCAAGGCAAATCAAAGACAATCGCGATTGAAGCCAAGTGGACACATCACTTTGGGGAAGACAAGCCACTGGGATTATTGGAATATATAAAGTTAGGTGTGCTAGCAGGCGAGCGAGTATTTGCAGTCGATGGCGATAGCGCTGATGTTTTTAACCTTTCTAACACTCAAAAAGGCAGCGTTTCTCTAACAACTCAGTGGACGCTGACTGAACACCAGAAATTATTATTTGGTGCAAGCCTGAGCCGCTATAAAAATGGGTTTATTGGCGACACATACACCCTTCCTCTAATTTACGCAGACTATTCGATATCGTTCTGATTGTTGGCCTGCACCTGAAACCAAATAGCTTAGGTAACTCGCAATCAATAACATACCCATATTGCGCGGGCCATTTGCTTATCAAATACTGTCTGTTTTCAAAGCCTGCCCCGTATTTATTTGGGCTATGTAACCGAAGTTGCAACGCCGAAAACAGATAAAAAGACAAGAAAGATGGATATGTTATTGATTGCGAGTAACCTTATGACTATGAAAAAAAAACTGATTATCGTTGTGGCTACCGGTCTATTGTTTACCAGCAGTTTTTTAGTCAAGGGAA